>Ga0123355_10016198_pt1 | contig 11736 bp, 10 predicted proteins | sample TergutEmb28metaG_3_FD_89872 | JGI IMG/M metagenome (GOLD analysis project Ga0123355, IMG submission 89872) | Embiratermes neotenicus P1 segment gut microbial communities from Petit-Saut dam, French Guiana - Emb289 P1 | ecosystem: Host-associated > Arthropoda: Insects > Digestive system > Gut ...
AAACTATGCCTAACCACCAGAGATCTACAAATGATAGGCGGTGTATCAAGGTCGACCATTGCAAAGATCAAGAATGATCCAGAGTATGAACCAAACCCAAAAATCATTGGCAAGCTTGCTAAAGCTCTTGATGTTTCTGTTGAATATTTAACAGGAACGGAGGGACACAATGGTCTATAACTTCGATTGGAAACCTCAACCTCGAAGCGATGTGAAGGCCAGCGAAGTGGCGGCAACACAGTATATAAAAGCCAAATATGGCACGTCCCCTGAGAATTTTGTCAAGATGATTGTTAAAAATCAGTCGCCACAGAAAAAACAATCGGTTGCACAAATAGATTTAAAAAAGTCGGTGGCAATATGACAGAGCAAGTCGCTGAAAGAATGATCCGTTTATCTATTACGATAGGAGAGTTGCGCGTTATCGTCTGCAATTTTATCGAATGGATAGTCCGTAGTCGTGCTGTTCTGCACGAGTTGAAAACTCATAAAAATCGTTGCATGTTGAGCGCGAGTCGAATGTTCAATAAACTGCCGTGTATGTTGTGCGCGAGTTTAATGTTCATAAATAAACCGCTGTGTATGCTGTGCGCGAGTTTAATGCTCATAAATAAACCGCTGTGTACGCCGTGCGCGGGTTAAATTCTCATTAACTCCGCTCAGATTTAAATTACGCACATGCTGACAACGAACACAAGCGTACAGCTATAGCGAAGGCAACACCAGAAAACTCATCGCTATTCAGCAAACTAAATCCGGAACGATATACCATCACCAATGAGGATGTACTCAAACGGGTGGTTCGTAAGTAACGGATAACACAACAAAAAATATAAGTCGGAACATTCCTTTTTCACAATAGATCCCTATATCGCACCATCCAAGACAACGATAAATAATCGGAACTGGCGACGTGAATGAATCGCATTTATGCGACTTCGCGCTCACAGTTCCGATTATTTTTTCACTCCTATTATGTCTAATCGGAACATTCCGATTAGACTGGCAAGCTGGGTAAAAGGCAAGCCTTTTACCCGTTTGTTGGGGAAATGTCCCCAAGCCCCTTGACAGAAACCGCCGTCTGGCGGTTTCTGTATTAAGCCGCTTTCGCGTCTGCGGGCACTCCTGTGGAGTACAAAAAAATCGTTGTTATGCTAAAATTCAGAATCGAGCCACAGACTATTGTTTTTGTTTAATCTCAGCACCCTTTGAACAAAATACCATTTTCTGACCGGACTTCATACAGCCGATAACTACTTTTCTGACATTCAAGCTAAAATCCGATTACTAAAATACCACCTAATATGTCAACGCTCATTGATTTTTTTTGCTTTTTCTTGTACTATATTTATTGAGAGAGTTGGTTAATATTTCACAAACTCTATTCCAAAATTAGCTGGAAGGAATGACGGCGTGAAAACCATAGCACTACCGCCATATGCACCAACGCTTATAGAATCCACTCGCGCAATTGGCTACACGCTGGAAGCAGCAATTGCTGATATAATCGACAACAGTATAGCAGCGGCAGCTTCCCAAGCTGATATATTTTTCTTTCCTGCAGGTGATTCATATATCGCTGTCCTGGACAATGGCACTGGTATGAACTCTAATGAAATTGAAACCGCAATGCAGTATGGTAGCCAAAATCCAAACCTCAAAAGAAAGTCTTATGATTTAGGACGCTTTGGGCTAGGCTTAAAAACAGCATCACTATCTCAGTGCCGCACTCTGACAGTTGTCAGCAAGCAACATGATCATATTGAGGCTCGCCGATGGGACATAGATCATGTAAATAAAACTGGAGATTGGTCACTTTTGATACTAGATGAACCAGATGAAATTGATGTTTTGCCAAGAATTGAAAATTTACGAGAATCAAATTCTGGCACTTTAGTTATTTGGCAGAATCTCGACCGCCTAAAAATTGGCTCTTTAAACTTTAAAAATGCAATGGGCAGAAAGATGGATGATGTGAGATCACATCTTTCTTTGGTATTTCACCGATATATCAATGGGGAATCAGGTTTAAAAAAACTGCAAATTAAAATGAACGGAATTCCTATTGAGCCGGCCGAACCATTTCTTATATACCGAAATACCCAGGTTATGGCAGATGAGGTTTTGCACATTGACGGAGCAAGTGTTATTGTACGGCCATATATACTCCCGCATATATCATTGCTGTCTCCACAAGAAATTTCAGCACTTGGTGGAAAGGACGGACTTCGGCGAAGTCAGGGTTTCTACATTTATCGCAACAGAAGGCTTCTTGTCTGGGGTACATGGTTTCGCATGATGCAACAGAGCGAGTTCTCCAAACTGGCACGTATACAGGTGGATATTCCTAATCAGCTGGACAGCTTGTGGACACTTGATATTAAAAAATCCACTGCTATGCCGCCTGAAGCGGTGAAAAGAAATCTAGAATCTGTTATTGAGCGTATGGCAGAGCGCAGTAAACAGACATGGACGTTCAGGGGCAAAAGGGAAACACGTGATTCTGCTATTCATATTTGGCAGCGCTTCAAAACTCAAAATGGTGCATATTATGCTATAAATAGGGACCACCCAATTATTGAAACTTTTTCAGGCGCAGACCCTAATGTTAAAAAGAATCTTGAGGTCTTGCTAAAGCAAATTGAAAATGGGTTGCCACTGAATCGTCTTTATTTGGACTTAACATCAGATATGCCTGTTGAAAATGATATCGATACGTCTGCACAAGAAACCGAGAAAGTATTGATACTTCTTCTTGAACAGATGCCAAACATATCTGCCCGGCTGGAATTGCTGGAAAAGCTTTCTGTGTCGGAGCCGTTTATGAACTTTCCCAAAATAATTGAAAAATATAAGACGTAAGAAGGTATGAGCATGGAAGGATCTAATGCAACGCAATTGGAAAATATAATATTAGCGAGGCTAAACTCAAAATATGTAGATAAACCTCCGAATGAAACTGATTTTAATGAGGATGTAAATGCATTTAGGCAACTGCTGGCACCAGTGCTTTCTGTGACTGATGAAGAGTTCGACAACCTGGTTCGGAAACTAAAGTTAGATATCGTAAGAATAATGGAAACTGGTATATTTATCGAGGACAAACGGTTCCATGAGCCATGGTTGCCAGCTAGGCGTGCAGAAATAGATTTCTTCTTCTGGAACAGATATAAAAAATACCTTGAAGGATTTAAACATTGGAATCCAAGGGAAACGGCCACTCTGGGAAGTGTATCTGATGACATTGTAAATTTGCTTGGCGATCCTCAAAGCACAGAAGCTTTTCAGCGAAGAGGACTGGTACTGGGTGACGTGCAGTCTGGAAAAACAGCGAACTATACAGCCATCTGCAACAAGGCAGCCGACACTGGTTACCGTGTTATTGTTGTTCTCGCTGGAATGCTAGAGAACCTCCGGCGACAAACACAAGGGCGTCTTGATAATGAATTTTCTGGTAGATTGAGTCAATATTTACTTGATCCAAAAAAAAAGGAAATTCAAAATCTTCCTGTTGGTGTTGGAAAATATGGGCGAATTGATAACGGAGGAAAAGAAAAACGAATTGCTTGCTTCACATCAATTATTAAGGATTTTGACGCAAACATATTGAAAAGCAATAATTTGTCCCTTCATAGCGTAAGTGACCCTGTTCTAATTGTTATCAAAAAAAACAAGCGTATACTTAATAATCTAATAAGCTGGCTTCGCATCAATAGTACCAATAATGCTGGATTAATAAATTTACCAATGCTAATGATTGATGATGAAGCAGACAATGCTTCGGTAAACACAAAAAAGGACGATGAGGAACCGACTGCGATTAATGATTGTATCAATCGCTTGCTGAAACTTTTCAATCAAGCTTCATATCTTGGAATTACAGCTACACCATTCGCTAATATATTCATTAACCCAGATACAAATGATAAAATGCGAGATGATGATCTTTTTCCACGGGACTTTATATACTCCCTTGCAGCTCCAAAAGATTATATTGGGGCCGAGAGTATCTTCAGCGACGATGCTGCATATAAAAACGTACTTGAAGAGATTTGCGCTGTTGAGATGAACGCTTTTTTCCATACAGTCATAAAAAAGGACATAATATAACAGAATTGCCACCGAGTATGAGAGAGGCAATGGCTTATTTTTTGTTGTTAAACGGAATACGGGATTTACGCGGGGACTCTACAGCCCACCGCTCAATGTTGATTCATGTAAGCCGATTCACAGATGTTCAAAATCAAATACATGATATTGCTAATGAATGGCTTGAGGAAATGAAGTCAGATTTACGGAATTATGCACTTTTAAATGAAACAGAAATCAATGAAATAGATAGTTTAGTTTTTTTAAGAGCCGTATGGGAGAAGCATGGCCTTGCCACAAAAGCCAGCAAAGCAAACAATACCGTAGCGTGGCAACATTTCCTTTCTCAGTATCTACATAAGGCAGTAGCACCTATCGATGTGCGCACAGTAAACCAAATGAGCGGAGTAGCGGGTCTTGATTATTCCATCCATAAAAATGGCCTCAGAGTGATAGCTATAGGTGGTAACAGCCTGTCAAGAGGCCTAACCCTTGAAGGGTTGTGCGTCAGTTACTTTTACCGGAAATCTCAGATGTATGATACACTTCTGCAAATGGGGCGCTGGTTTGGCTACCGCCCTGGATATCAAGATTTGTTTAAAATCTGGATAAGTGGTGCGGCAATTGATTGGTATGGGTATATATCCTCTGCATCTGAAGAATTAAAACTGGAAATCGCTCGTATGAGGAGTGTTAATCAAACGCCTATAGAATTTGGATTAAAAGTAAGGCAAGATCCAGCATCGCTGATAGTAACTGCCAGAAATAAAATGAGAACTGGAACACTCGTTAAGCGCCCCATCACAGTCTCAGGGCGGTTGCTGGAAACTCCAAGGCTCAAAGCTGATTTGGAATCGCTTGCTTCAAACGAAAGATTTTTTAAAGATTTTGTAAAACGCCTTGATGATATCGGTACCCGAACGCATCTTGAAGATAATGAACATTATTTCTGGAAGTGTGTAAACAAAGATGATATTACTCAACTATTGCGTGAATTCAAGACTCATCCATGGCATCTTTCATTCCAGGGAGAAGCATTAGCGGAGTACATTCAAAACAAAATGGATGGGATATGCTGGGATGTCGTAATCGCACAAGGCTCTGCTAAAGAAGAGTATCATGAACTGCGTTGTGGAGATGAGCGGCTTCGTATAAAACCTGAATCACGAACTATCAATGCAACAAAAGAGCAAATCAGTATAAGCGGTACAAAGGTTCGCGTTGGTACCGGAGGCGCAGCTAAAGTTGGATTATCAAAAAAAGAGCAGGAATGGGTGCGGAAGCAATATATCAAAGTAAATGGTAAAAAAAACATTCCAGACAGCGCGTATTTGGGAAAAGATTTAGGGGACGAAATATTACACCGAAATGCCATATTGTTTCTTCATGTAATATTTGTAGACCGTAAAAGCACTGATAAGAAAACAGGCATGGTCAGAAGCCAAATCGACGATGGTGTCAAAGTCCCTGATTATCTATTTGCTCTGGGTACAGGATTCCCGTATAATGGGCTTACTGAAGAAACAGCAAGCTATGTTGTCAATGTTGTTGAATTAAAAAATTACTATGATTTAGAGGAAGAAAATGACGAATGAGAATTACACCTGAAACTCTTCGAAAACAATGGAACAAAATTGATTATAAAGATGGTGGATATCTCCAGGTTGATGTTGATCATCTGCTGGAATGGTATATTGGCTACCAGTCAATCAGTCAAAAAACATTACTTCTGATCAGCTGTTCGGAAATCGAATCGTTGGAATCATCAAAATCAATGGCTGTTAGACGAGGCAGGCGTGAAACTGATAACCGCTGGACGCTCACATTTGAATTGCTCCGCAATGAGCAACAAGAGGTATTTGTAATATTTTGTTGTGATATTATTGAACACTCTAAAACGGCTGCTAATACCAAAGACGCATTGTCACTTGTTATCGACCGTTACAAGCAATGGAGCCGCTTGCTGGAATCACAGAAGAGCGGATTGTTGGACGAGAATACAAGAAAAGGACTGATCGGTGAATTGCTTTTCTTGAGTGAGAGAATTGATAAGAGCGTTTCGTACTTGGCGGCTGTACAAGGCTGGGTTGGAGCTGATGGTGCTGATCAGGATTTCGTATATGCTGACAGTTGGTACGAAGTCAAGAGTATAGGAACATCTGCCACAAATACATCGATATCTTCTCTTGAACAGTTAGATGGTTCAGAATATGGCGAGTTAGTCATTATGAGAATAGACAAGTCTGCACCGGAAAAATCAGGTGCATTCTCCCTCAATGATATTGTCTGTAAACTTAATGACAAACTGGTTGCAGATTCAGATGCTCTTGATTTATTTCGAGCAAAACTAAGCACCTATGGTTATCTTGATTTGCTGGAATACTCAGAACAAAAGTATTATTGCTCCAGTGTTCAGCATTATCGTGTCGATGAGTCGTTCCCAAAAATCACAAGAAAAAATATACCTGCTCAGATCGTATCTTTGCGTTATGAACTGAATCTGCCATCACTGGTAAATTGGCTTAAGGAGTGATATTAAGTGGATGCGCAGGACTTCAGAAAAGACTTTATAGAAAGAATCAAAGCCGAAGCTGCTGCTACTGGCGAAGGTTCCTGTGCTTCTTTTGTAAGTGGTTTTGCAGAACACCTTCAAGAAGCGGAAGTATTAATGGATTTTACTGCTTCATTCTATCAGGGCACAGGAAAGCGAGGCAAAAAATTTAGAGTTGACGGATATGTCTTTGATGAGTTTGACAAAACTATGAGCCTTATTGCTGCATATTATGTTGTTTCAGACGAAGAGAAAGTCCTGACAAAAACTCTGGCTGCTCAGTTGATGGATCGACTGTCATATTTCGTTGATCAATCCCTCAATGGCTTTCTGTACCGTGAAATTGAGATAAGCAGACCATGTTCTGATTTAGTGTGCTTGCTCCGCGAAAAACGTAAAGAAATCCGTAAATATCAGCTTATGATATTTACTAACGCCAATATGAGTGCTTCTATAAAAAAACTTAATTCTCCAGATATTGATGGCATTCCTTCCGAATGTCAGATTTGGGATATTGAGCGCCTGTTTAAAGTGTGTGCTTCTGTAGCTGGCAGGCATATAATTGAGATAAATTTTAAAGAACACTCAAAACAAGGCATTCCTTGCCTTGAAGCCAGTGATTCCAATACAAAGGATTTCAAAAGTTATCTATGCATTATCCCCGGCAAATTACTGGCTGATATATATGACAAGTTCGGGAGTTCCCTGCTGGAAGGAAATGTACGTTCCTTCCTCTCAACAAAGGTAGCAGTTAACAAAAAAATCCGTGAAACTATTCTACAGTGTCCTGAACGGTTCTTTGCATACAATAATGGTATATCTGCTACAGCGATGGATGTACGGATTGAAAATACTTCGAATGGGCGTTTCCTTATCTGTGCAAGAGATTTTCAAATTATTAATGGAGGGCAGACAACAGCCTCACTTTCAAATGTCAGGTTTCAGTCTAAAGCTGACCTCAGCAAAATATTTGTTCAAATGAAACTCACAGTTATCGAGAGTTCGCTGGAGGATGAAGCGACTCAACTGGTGCAGAATATTTCCCGATCATCCAATAGCCAAAACAAAGTCAGTGATGCAGACTTTTTCTCAACACACCCATTTCATATTAGAATGGAACAATTTTCTCAGAGACTATATGCCAGAGCTGTTGCTGGAACACAATATGAAACGAAGTGGTTTTATGAACGGACACGGGGACAGTATTTGCAAATGCAGATGCGTCTAACCCCTGTGCAGAAAAAACAATTCTTGCTGCAAAATCCAAAGAATCAACTTATCACAAAAACCGATCTCGCCAAGGTTCGCAATTCATGGAGTTTCCTTCCTCATATTGTTAGCAAAGGAGCGCAAGCAAATTTCACCATATTTGCGGAGGCAACTGATAAAGAATGGTCAGAAACTGACAATGGGTTAGTATTTAATGAGAAGTACTATCAGGAGACCATTGCACTGATGCTTATATTTAAGTATACTGAAGTCATGGTTCCGCGGCAGTCATGGTATTCGCAAGGATATCGAGCAAACATTGTGACCTATACAATCGCACTGTTGCATAAACTAATAAAAGCACAGTTTCCAGACAAAGATTTGGATTTAATTAATATATGGAACAAACAGTCTATACCAGAGCCTGTTATGGAAGCTCTGGCCATTATCTCAGAGTTTGTTTATATCAGCCTGACATCTCCAAACAGAATTGTAGAAAACGTAACTCAATGGTGTAAGCAAGAGATTTGCTGGAAAAAGGTTCAGGAGATTAGTACTTTACTTCCAGTAGAAATCAAAAACTGTTTGATTAGCCAGAACGAGCAAAAAAGGGCAGTACGCGAAGCATTAGCAGATCAGCGTATAATCTCAAATGCTGAAATACAGACTAAGGTTTGTCTTGAATTTACTGTAGAGCAATGGGAAAACGCGCTAAAATATGCTGTTTCCAAGAAAATGCTTTCACCTGATGAACATACTGCGCTAAGGATAGCATGTCAGATTCCATCAAAAATGCCAACATTGCAACAATGTAAAAAATTACTTTCAGTTATGGAACGTTTACAAGCGGAGGGATTTAAGCTATGAGTGAACAAACAAAATATACAGTTGTTGATTTGTTCGCTGGGGCGGGCGGGCTGAGTTGTGGATTTTTGCAGACAGGAAGGTTTTCTGTCAAGGCTGCTTTTGAGAATAATCCTAATGCGCAAAAAACTTATAAAGAGAATCATAGCAGTACGATGATGTATAATGATGTTGAGATGGCTCTAAATGATGAGATTAAAGAAACTTTGGGGGAAATTGACGTAGTTATCGGCGGTCCTCCATGCCAAGGTTTTTCCAGTGTAAACCGTCAGAAAAATCATGCTGTCAGCCAGAATAATTCTCTGATGAAAAAGTTTGTCAAAGCTGTTTTACATTTGAACCCCAGCGCGTTTATTATGGAAAATGTAAGTATGCTGCAATCTAATGTCCATCTTTTTTATGTTTCTGAAGATGATGAGAATGATATTAATGATTATGGAATTAAAACTATGCCGGCAAAAATTTGTTTGCTTGACGAAGATTATATCTTTGAAGGGGCAGAAGCTATCGTTGCCAATCAAACTTATGTTATACAGTATCTTTGGGAAGAAAATGAATATTTCATCTTAAACGTACTACATAAAAACCGCAATAATAAAGAAAAGCTTATAAGCACTTTAATAAAATATAAAAAAAAATTAATAGCACTTGCAGACAGACTGAGTACAGAGCCAATTACCAGTCCAATCTCGGAAGCAAACGTTCGCGCAGGATTAGCTTTGCGCCAGTGTTTTCCTGATGGTTATGACGAACCATTCGCAGATAATATATGTGCCGAAATCCAATCTGCAGTTATGATACAGCGGATGCTTGGAAAGGCCAAAGAAATCTTTGATAATAAGATCCTTGTTGACAAATATACTTTCGAAAATGGTCTAATGGCTCATGTAACTTCAATGGCAGTTATTGACTATATATATTCAATTTTAAGCTCTGACCGTAATGGATACTGCATCAGTAGAGGGGTACTTTCTGCCGCTGAATTCGGCGTACCACAGAAACGTATGCGCTTTGTTGTTATTGGCTTAAAAAAAACAGTGACAAAAAAAGCGACTCTGCCTAATGGAGTATTTGCAGAAAGTGAATTTCGTACAGTATCTGATGCAATTAGTGATTTGGAAGAAGTCCAATCAATAACAGAGGTTTCAGAGGATAAATCAGGGATAGAACTCCCACCTGTTCCTGCCTGGATCAGTGAATTGGGCAGGATGTTGCGTGATACAGCTTCTTTGAAAAACCATATTTCTACCTTAACAACAATAGAAGCCCTCAAAAGATTTAAAGCTATAAAGCAGGGTGGGAACTTCCATACATTGCCTGACAGCCTTAAAACCAATTACTCTGATGCGAAGCGGACGCAGAACACTATATATCTTCGACTGAAATATGACGAACCTTCTGGCACTGTGCTTAATGTCCGCAAGTCCATGTGGATTCATCCTGTGCTGCACAGGGCACTAAGCATTCGTGAAGCTGCCCGATTACAGACTTTCCCAGACAGTTTTGTTTTTTGTGGAACAAAGGATTCTCAATATCAGCAAGTAGGCAACGCTGTGCCGCCGCTATTGGCGAGAGCATTGGCAGACCATATATGTGCATATTTAGACATGAGTGAAGGATATGGATAATCATACAAAAGAAATCCGCAGTTTCAACATGTCGCAGATTCGCAGCAATAATACAAAGCCTGAAGAATTGGTTAGACTATCACTGTTTGCTTTAGGATTTCGATATAGAAAGAATGTCAAACAATTGCCAGGACGTCCCGATATTGTTCTCCCCAAATATAAAACAATCGTATTTGTGAATGGGTGTTTCTGGCACGGGCACGAGGGATGTAGATATTTTGTATGGCCAAAATCCAACACGGCGTATTGGAAGAATAAAATTGAAGGCAACATTGATCGTGATAAGCTAACGTATGCATCCCTTAAAGAACTTGGATGGAATGTAATTGTCATTTGGGAATGTGAATTAAAGCGAGATATACGAGAAAACACTTTACAAGAACTCGCCAAACAGATTGCGTTGAATATACCTATGTAAAAAGGATTACTCGAACAATAGAGTTGACTAGGCCTGATGCAAATTGAAACGCTTGTTTCATCCTGGGGAGCGCAATATTGCGAGGCTAATCTTATTCTTATGGCAAAGATTTGTTAGAGCGGCTCTGATATTCAATAACTATGTTTCTCTTAATTGTGGCATGACCTTCACACATAGCAAGCGGCTTAGTTTCTCTCACCGCAATAAATTATTCAACCTATAATTCGGCGGCCTTTCACAGTAGTAAAATATAACGTAAACAAGGGGCATTGCGTGCCCCCGCAATACTAAAAAACCGCTTGAAAGCGTCATTTTCAAGCGGTTTTGTTTTTTCCTGATAAGCGTAAAATCAAGATTTAGTGTTTATTTAGTGTTTATTCGGATAAAAACAGTTAGAAGCCAGACATAGGATTATCTGAATTGAGCCTGAAAAAGTGGTGTTGCTGTTTACGAGAGTCTGCCATACAAGTATTTGAGGATTACGTTAGGTTGAAGATGTCTGTGCAACCCGAAAAGAATAAACCGTTAAGGGATATCGAAGTTATGCTCCCGAATGGTGAAGTAAGCTATTTAACAGAAGGTACAAAGATTACTAATGTTAAGGCAATAGCAGGAAAAGGGCGGGATAGACAGATTGATATTATTGATACCTTGGCTGAAAAGTTTGGTGGGGCAGAGGATGAGTGGCAAAAGAAGAAGGGATTTGGGTTCATAGATTACAATGACGAATCTGTGATGGTCGAATTGCATTGGTATGAGGAATCTAGTGTTGGCAAGGTATTGTGTAAAATAAAGATTGATAGTGGAGGGAATTGGTTTCATGAAAGTTAAATGTTTGAAAGATGTTCACGATGGCATCACCTTGAAAAAGGGTAAAACTTATGATGCTAGACAAGGTAAACATGGTATGTTTGGCGTAGTAGATGAATCAGGCGAAGAATATGCCTATCCTGCCGATATATTTGAAATAGTAAGTG
>Ga0123355_10016199_pt1 | contig 11735 bp, 8 predicted proteins | sample TergutEmb28metaG_3_FD_89872 | JGI IMG/M metagenome (GOLD analysis project Ga0123355, IMG submission 89872) | Embiratermes neotenicus P1 segment gut microbial communities from Petit-Saut dam, French Guiana - Emb289 P1 | ecosystem: Host-associated > Arthropoda: Insects > Digestive system > Gut ...
AAAAGGAAAAAAAGTGGGTGGAGAAGAAAAAAACCCCCGAGAAAATATATTTTAGGAAGAAAGTAGGGAGGGGGGGGGGGGGGGGGGGGGCATGAGAGATACCGCAAAATGGCCTGGCAAGCTAGAATACAGGGGAAGAGACCGAAAGGAAGACCCCAGCAGGGTTATAGAATGTTTTGAAGGAGAGAGGAGCTGAATGGAACACAGTAGGAGCTGCAGCTTGAGACTGCGAGAGTTGGACTGCTCTTCGTAAGCCTTCTGCACCTACCGGTAGAAGTGCAGTAAAGTGTGCAGCCGCCTGGACATACCGCAACGGCCGCCGTTTCGTGCGATAAAAGGGACACGCTGTATATCGCATGATCGCCATACTTTTTCTTTCCATCTTTCAAACAGTACCCTGATTTGTTCAATAATGCCTTCAGTATTTCATATGCATGTGCTTCCGCAAGGTGGGATTACTACATGGAGAGTGAATTGGAAAGGACGTGAAAGGAAGCGGTCGTGGCCTGATTTGAGGCACCGTCATGGCATTTGGCTGCAGGAACTGGTGGATGTGCTGCTGTAACGAAATTGTAAATGTCAGGTTTCTGTAGTTTAGCTACATGGTTACAGGCACTGGTACTATCGGTACACCTCAGACGTTCGCACGGATAGTGAATGTCACGTTTTGCAGAAGGTCAGTACCTATACTTGCTGTTTACTACAAAACGCACACAGACGGCTTGTACAAAGTGTTGTGTTCCTTTAGAACCTCGATAATATTGAGAGGGCCCGCAGCTATGGTTGCAGTGCGCAGCCCCATACAACACAGATGTATGGAACACGGCAGGCTTATTGAAGCTGCAGCTACAACAACAAGCAGTTCTTTGCGCTGGCCGGCAGCCGGCAGCCACTGTGTGTTTACACAGCTCATATAGCTTTGTACCGTTTTGCTACAATTGACACGCGAATTCCACCATTTACGCGAAGCGCCTCAAACGAAATGGATGCTTTAATTTTTAATAACCGGCTGCAGGGTTTAGCAAACGTTGGCTTTGGCTTATATTCGCCAGTCGGACAAAAGCATCGTGTAATATTTAAACATTTTTTCTTACATCGTCGCTGATTTTCACAATCACGTACGGACCAACGGACCTGCCGTGAGTGAGGATCGAAGCCCAGTCCTGCTGTGTGTTTCTGCTAGCACTGAACTTGCAGTGCGGTCGGTCCTTCTGCTCTGGTAACTGTTGCCCCACCCATTGCTATACGTCATATGTCCAGTTACGTTCACTGGGTACTTCATCTTCGGCCAATGCGGCGGATAACCCCGTCTTGTAGCTCATATTTATTCCTGTCATCAGCATCTCGGCTGGCAATGGATATCCCATTTTCTGTCAGCGAATTTTCCCGGTGTCTTCTTGGTCTTCCAGTATTTCGGTTTCCGTCCAGTTGGCGACTCAGTAGTTCGGCGGCGCCTCTTTATTCTTTATTCCGTGCGTCCAATCTGTTTGTACCGGTCGACTTTTTCTGACGACGTTTCCGATGGCTGAGTATACTGTGTCCAGTGGTGGGATGATCAGTGAATAGTGACTTGTCAGGGATGTGAAAGGAAGTGGTCGTGGCCTGATTGCAGATACTATCTCGCTATTTACACGTTGCGACTGAGTAAAAGCACAGACACCACCACGATAGCCGATTTACGGTCTAAGGCTTATATCCCACAACTTCATTCCGCTCACGTAGCTGTTTTACGCTCACGATAGATACACGTAAATCCGTGCAGCTGCTGTTCGCACGCACACGATTCACACACCGCGTAGCGCATTGCGGACATTGCCCAGCGCTGACCAGGCATTGCTTTTGACCTTTACAGACGTAGTGGCAACTACATATACCACCTGTTACAGTGTTCATAAGACCTTTATTTCACCCACAGTGTGTTCATGTTTTGCGTCATTCTCACAACAGCAGCAGTAAACAGCTGTGACAGGCTGTTTTGCACTGCTGTGCGGTACGAACTGAATGTTACAGTTATGTTGAGCCTAGCTGCTTGTTACTGCAGTGCCTGACGGCGAATGGCAGAGATTTGTGGTTAGCACAGCGGTGTAGCTGAGGATTCACGTCGTCTGGAATGCGACTGGGGTGGCTGCGTTACGTCTGTCATAGCTTTCATCAACCGGTGCACACACACACACACACACACACACACACACACACACCTGGCTGCTGGGTATGGTTGTTGTTCTTGGACTCGATCCGTGAGGGCGAGATAACTGCGTTCCTTCGAAACGTTGCGGACCGACCGCTAACCGAACGTCACAGCCTCACATCTCTGAAGACCTGAATTTCCGAAGTATGTTTATGGCTACTGCGTTGACTGCACAGCTTTGGTGTGTTTTGGCTGGAAGTGATGGTGAGAGTGACGGGTAATACTGTGACAGCCGAACGTAGTAGTAGTAGTAGTAGTAGTAGTAGTAGTAGTAGGAGGAGGAGGAGGAGGAGGAAGAGGAGTAGTGGTAGTAGTAGCAGTATTAGGAGTAGTAGAAGTAAGAGTAGCAGGAGGAACAGTATTTGAAGTAGTAGTAGGAGGAGGAGGAGGAGAAGTAGTGGTAGTAGAGTAAGAGTAGCAGGAGGAACAGTATTCGGAGTAGTAGTAGTAGGAGGAGGAGGAGGAGGTGGTGTAGTAACAGCGGTAGTATGAGTAGGAGTAGGCGTAGTAGTTGCGGTGGTGGTGGTGGTGGTGGTGGTGGTAGTAGTAGTAGTAGTAGTAGTAGTAGTAGTAGCGGTGATAAGAGAAGGAATAGGAGTAGTAGTAGCAGTAGGAGGAGTAGTGGCAATATTAGTATAATCGCGATCAAATGTGTGTGGCACCGCGTAGTGTGTGCAAGGTCCCAGTTCCAATCTCGTCACGGCTGCAGGCTGTTCGGCCGGTGTGTGTCTGTGCCTGCAACAAGTGTCAGGATGTTACGTCAGAAAGACTACGACCGCTTCCATCCACATCTCCTCCCACAATATTCTTCATACTCGAACCTGCCACTCGACGCCCCACCTTATGAGCTGCGGTCGGACTGTGCCGTGGCTCAGGCGGTTATTTGCCGGTTTCCCACCGCTTAGGCCCGGGGACGATCCCAGACTTTACCACACGGATCTTGTCGTGGACAATTGGCACTGGGGCAGGCTCCTCCCCTGTCATCACTTAACTAGTATTGCATACTCATCCAATCGTCTGTCGTCGACGCTGTATAATTTAAAGCATATCTCCCACGACTGTTGTGTTTAATAGACTTGTGTCACTTGTGGATATTGCCACGGCGTGTGAACGCTGCACTTGTACAGATATCGGCCACTTGCCTATTCCCTGCTGACAGTCGCAAAATGTTACACAAAATCAAATGAATCACCACTGTGTGTCTGCTTCTTACCGAGTCGAGATTTGTCGCGTTCCACGACTCGTTGATACTCGGCAAGCCGATAAGTGACCTGTGTGGACAGTGAGTGTTACTCGGTACATCATGTGGCCAAGTGACAACTCGATGACAGCGACCAGCAAACATTCGGCAGGTGTACCGTAGGCGATTGTCGAATAGAAGAGCCGTGGGAACTGTATGACATGTATTGCACAGTGCTACACAGTTATTAACGCATTGTCGTTTGCACCAGTCGTTGGAACGCGGCTTGAGAAAGTGACAGCGTCGTTAAATAAACACCCTTCTATTATCCGTGGCTTCGTTAAATGAACTGCGAGAGGTCTGTGGCAGTGAACATAGGGGCGCCTTGGTTGTCACTTCCAGTTCGCCGTCCTTGCTAACAGCTTCTCTGTTGCCGATGTGTCAGCACTTTGCAATGATATCTCAGTGACACGGAACTAGACGTCATGAGTTGTTCATTGTGTGTTAAGTTGAGACAGCTAAGAACGAAGTGATGTAACGTGAGTAATTCCAGTGGCTGTACTTGACAGTGCTGTGCAAGTGCGCTCGTGCAGGCCGCAGTGTAATTACACCGTGCTGCCAGTTGAATGGCCCGCACACAGCCTGTGACGACGTGTGTTTTGGTAGTTAAACTCCATCGTCAGAACAAACCCAGCTTTATGGCGGATGCTGCAGCTTCCTCTTAGCCGTGGACATGTTCTTCCAGACTGCACGGCGTCACAACCCGTAGGTCAGTAGGCGGCCGCGGTATAGTCAGGTGTTGGAGTGTGATAGCTCGGTCGGTAAAGTGACCGCCTACGAACTTTTGTGGTGTCCCTGCGGGAGCGTTTGTTACCGTAATGTGTACGGGGTCAGAGTTCATCACACTGATGTTGGTGAAGATCCGGTTGCGGGTTGTGACGCCGTGTCTTTGGGTCAATAGGTACCGACGTTTCGAAGGGTCGTATTGCCTTAAGCAGTGACCATAGGGCGTGGTAGAGTGGTTAGCCTGGCTCAGCTGTTCCCGACCGTCTTAAATTAAGACCCGGGCGCTTCCTTCCAAATTCCTTCCATTGCCCAGCCTGTATAATGTGTTGCTGCGGAAGAGTGAGGAAGCAGCAGGGGGCTGCAGAAAGCTGCACGTTAGGGAGCCTCGTGATTTGGGCAGACCAGTTATTGTTTGGGTGAAGCGGGTGGCGTATGTGACATGTATGGATAGAGGATATATATATATATATATATATATATATATATATATATATATATATACTGGGGTTTGGTCGGTTAACCTGAAGACCTAGTCGCAGGCACGAGAATAATGTTGAAATGATTCTTAAATAGGATGGTAGGGCCTGGACTGGATTGATCTGGCTCTGGCCAGGTGCAGGTGGCGGGCTGTTGTGAACACGGTAATGAACGTTCGGGTGCCATAAAATTCGAAATGTTTCTTGATTAGCTGAGGAACCTTCAGCTTCTCAAGAAGGACCTTACTTCATGTACTTAGTATTATTTAATTGCTTACTGCTTCTTGATATTGAGATTAAGGCGTCGTTAAATACACACCAATAACTACCACGACTTTACACACGTATCCACACTGCTGGTCACTTTCCAGCAGCCAAATTCCACATTTATGACGTCTTCGAAATGACGTGTCTGAATTATCTTCAGCAGCCTTTTAACGGTTCTCAAGTTCGGCCGCAGCCTGAAGCCGAATGTACACGTGTCTGTTTCTTGGTTGCGATTTGACAGCAGTTCCTGCAGATGTCCATCTTATGGGGTGTTCAGTGGTGCGGACAGGGAAGAGTGAGCTGTGATGTGTAACAACATTGTCAGTTGCTAAGATATATAGCGTAGGTTGTAGATGGAGGGAGCATCGGTGGCATGATACTGACGGGGAACGGCGGAGTGCTGCAAGGAACATCGGTCTAAGTGCCACTTTGTGCAGCACAGATCCAACACACATCGGCCTGGCTTCTGACCGGGTGTCTGCGGCGACTAACCGTGCAGTCCGGCAGAAATGTACCGACGTTTCAGGGAAACGTACCGCCCCCTGGAAGTATGCCGCAATTTTGGTTCCCTGAAGATGGAAACTGCATTTCTTCGAAACATCGGTAAAAATCTGCGGTGATGCAAGGCGCCATCCCTTAAGATGTTAGTTAATATTCTCTTACGCGTTTCACCTGTAAATTGATGGCAGTGTCATGCCTGTCGCCTGCTCTTCTCACGTTGCTGACAAGTATGGTGTTGGGAGAAAAGTATTCTGGGACGTGACACCGTGTGGTCTGGTAAAAGATACCAAGATATCGAAATAACTTGCTGCCTTCACCGTCAGGGGGTGCCAAATGGTAGCACTGTCCGACGGTACAGGCAGGGGGCAACGTGAGACAGCAAAGTATGACGGAAAGCACAGGCCGAAGTTCACCAGGCTCTGCCCGCTCGTCCTTCTGGTAGAGGTAGTCTAGGGGTAGTGTAGAGCGTTCGGAAGTAAAACATTGAATGTGATCGCAATTGGGCTGTTGGAGTAAGGAGTGGGGGGAAACAACTGGGCGTCTGGGCTGAGTTTGTGTTCGGAGAGCTGCACTATGACGAAGGGCTGTGTTTGGGCTGCCATTTGGAAGTTACATGGGTGGCTTGCATTCAGCTCTACGGCGGACCGGACCGCCATCAGCATGTCCTGTACATTCTCACTCACACCTTTCCTCCCGGGACATGACTGCCACTGGACACGACACTGGGCCCGTCAGGTCCAGTTCTTTTTTCGCCAGTGATTCTTCAGTCCTTCGTCTTCTGCTTGGTTGCAGTCTGCCAGTTTCTTTGGCTGTCCGATACATTTTATCCTGTTTACATGGTCAGACAATTGTTCTGTATGTACCATTCGGTTGATACCGCTTGTTCTTATCAGTGGCTACAGAGATTTCTTTGTACTCTTCATAGCTACGCTCAGAGCTGAAAATCAAGGCAAGCCCTTCATGCGAATTGTATTACAAGGTTTTTGTAAACCAACAAACTTCACTCTTATTCCGGCCGTTTATATCGTGCGATACGTTAATTAGCCGTATAGTTTCATAACTAAGGAACCGACACAGGTTGTGGGCAGTTCGTCACTGAGCAGTTACACCATGGAACAGTGACATTTGCCCTGAAGTAAAATTAGGCGATTTTAATGCATTTTTTGGCGGTGATTACAGATCTGACATCCGTTTTGCGATATCACCTAACGTACCGAGGAACAGGCACAAAGCGCTTGCGGTCGGCTGGTTTTTAGTCGCGGCCAGACCGACAGCACGCAACAAAGAGCTTGTTCATCCCTCAGTGTTGTGACACTTTCAGGATTTTAGCGAGGAGAAAACAGCATTTGGTAGCGAACGTTACAATAAGTACTGTCAGTTATAGTTGACTTGTTTCTTGGTGAAGTTCGGTGGTCCGCGGTAGCAAGCGTCTGTATCTGCACTTATCGCATGTTCTGTTGTGAGAATTTGTTGTCGCTTTGATCACTGAAATTGTGAGCCAAAGTGTGGTAGTGTTCATTTGAATATTAAGAAAATAATAAAATGTAAGTGTACTTTGTGCAGTTGTTGTGTTCGCCATGGCTCGTAAATGTGTTCATTCGCCGAACTTATTTTGTTACGCCTTTGGTGAATTCACACCAAAGGCGCAGACCAAATCCATTAGCCCTGTAGTGAAGAAGGCATATGAATTATATTTTGGCTGCAAAGTTGGGGATCAGATAAGAGCTGTGCGCCACATTCATGTTGCATTAATGTTTGCAATATTTACGTGGCTGGCTCATTGGCACTCACCGATCATTGCACTCCCAGTCCTTATGGACGGATCGTCTTACCGATTGCTACTTTTGTTCAACAAAAATAGATGGCCAAATTTCCAAATCTAAACATGCCATAGTTTACCCCAATATTCCTTCTGCCCCTAGACCTGTTGAACGTGACGATTCCCTAACATTTCCTAAGCCACCTCGGCAATGGACCCTGTATGAAGAACCAACCAGCACCTCTCCTGAAGACGAACCTGGACCTTCGTGTTCCAGCGTGGATTCTGATTTCCTGTAACGAATTGTACCCTATATCGCAGTCCGAACTTAATGATCTAGTGACATACAGACAGGCCGCAGTCTTTCAAAAATTCAGGCGGATCTCTTGGTTTCTCGTCTACAGGGATGGAATTTGTTACAGCAAGATGCTCAGATGTAGTGTTTGTGTGCACTGCACTGTTAGCGATCGATTAACACAGCAGGACGATGTTGCCCAAATTCGTTTCAGCACAATTAAATATGAACTGTTTCTGTTGGAGGTGAAAATAAAGAGCCCAAAATCTGTACACTGTAAACTTATTTTCTTCCCCATTTTCGCAATTTAGCTGGTATGTTGCTTATCTTGCTAGTGTCCGCAGTTGAATGCCACGTGTATATGGCACCAGTTCTCGCGTGTTTTCGCCGTGAAAAGTCTTCCGCATCGTTGATGAGTTTCGTAGCGAAAGCCGTCTTTTGTCGCGCTGCAGGCCACCTCGCTACGGACAGAGACTAGTTGCTTATTTCTGTGCAGTGCTAATCCCATAACATAGCTGAGACCATTCTAATGTTTGCTAATACAACATGTAAATGTTGCTAAATTGAGGCATTCATTACACAGCTCCCAGCGTTAAGCTGGTGTAATATGTTCTGCTGCGAGCCTGCGAACGTCACAGCGTTGTAGTCGGTGTTTGCGGCTTGAAGCTCATCTACATGATACTTACAAATTAATTTGCTACCTCACAGTAAACATACTGCCCTTTTATTACCAAGACCAGCTGGTAAATAATCGCTGTTTTGTTAGAATCGTAAGGAAATTGTGAATCCGCTGTGGGTGTAAAGTGAATTATTTGTTGAATGTTGAAGATGATGATACAGATATTTACCATTGGGCTTTAACGGGGTAGGGGCCGTTAGTTATTTCGTTACACCGTACCGGCATTGATGTGTTTAAAGCGGTGGATATACACGTTCTTTAAAGCAGGAGGACGAATGACTGTGAATGTAGCCACGTGCACTGCGGCCCAACATGACCGGTGGTTGCCTCGCCTGCAGAGCGCCGACAGTACGCCGACCGATCTGTCTTAGCCTTCTGGGTCTGGTGCTAAACATAGCATTAAGTACACTCCACGGTAACCGAAGCTCGGTCCGTCAGTCACAGAATGCAGGTAAAGGTTAATGGGAAAGGAGAATTGAAAATGAATTTGATCCTTTAACTTGCTGATGCGTGATTGAAGGCAGTCACACACAGCGGTCTGATCATGCTAAATACAGGCGAGCTTTCTGTATTAATATGGATATTTGTGTTTTTTCTGCAGTATGCAGTTTCGATGTATTATTGCCGGTTGTACCAACCCCAATTACATGTAACTGTTTCACTGTCCCTTCCTGTAGTCTGGTGCAAGATTTCTCCGTTCGTTTTCCCATTTACCCCGGACCTCATATAATTTCCCCAAATTCCGCAATTCTATTGTATTACTGCACTCCACCGTTCCCTTATACAGCACCTCTCCATTAATAATGAACTATTTACACCACATCTCCATTAATATTTAGCTATTTACACCACCTCTCCATTAATATTGAGCTATTTACACCAACTCTCCATTAATATTGAGCTATTTACACCATCTCTCCATTAATATTGAGCCATTTACAGCACCTTTCCATTAATATTGAGCTATTTACACCACCTCTCCATTAATATTGAGCTATTTACACCACCTCTCCATTAATACTGAGCTATTTACACCACCTCTCCATTAATATTGAGCTATTTACAGCACTTCTGCATTAATATTGAGCCATTTACAGCACCTCCCCATTAATATTGAGCTATTTACTACTCAAACAGTGATCTCACCGCCTCTGCCTTTCTTAGCGCTTCAGAAAAATGCGCATTTCATCCTTCCCTCCCCTCCCCCCCCTCCCACTTAGTAGACATCGATTTCTGCGCTAAATTTGTCAATTTTGGCATAACTGTAAACATAGGTAAGTTGGTGGATCCTACGTGTTGTGCTGGTTGTCTGGCAACTCGCACACGGCTGTTGCTTTATGTGTATTTCAGGACAGTCGGTAATTCCGTCTGCGGACCACTGCACACGGCGTGTTGTGTGATATACCGACGTTTCGGGAGATGCTTGTCGTTATGACGAATTTGGTTTAGTGTTTTATGTCAGTGACGACTGTTGGGGTCGAACCTGAGCCTTCTGAATTTCAAGCGGCTCCCACACGTACTGCTCATTGCCACAGCACTGCGCAGAATTGCTGTTTGTGCCACAGCCACTCCGTTCTGGGTGGGTGCTGTAAGCCTGTTGAAACTGAACGATTATCGAATTATAAAAATTCGCTTCCTGTCTCACAGAAAACACATTTCATATCCATTATAAAGACGAATCTTTTAAAGGTGTGTAGGGAAAAAAAACTGCTGGTTGCTGCAGCATGCGAAACACGCTGATTTACTGCATGTTATAGTATGTGGTGTTTATAGTTACCACTCTGCTTTGGGTGGGCCGGGATGGCGTAGTCGGTATAGTTACTGCACGGTTCGGGCATCGAATTCCGTGGGGGGAGATTTTCCGCAACCGTCCAGACCGGCCATGGGGCCCACCCAACCTACTATACAGTGGGTACTGGGTCTCTTTCCCCGGGGGTAAAGCGCCTTCATTGCCTGTTGTAGGGTGACCTTTACCTTCACCCTTTGCTGTGCTTTTGAGGGGTGGGGATAAAGTAAAACGAAGGAAGGAGATCCGTCCCTGTACATGCTGTGAAGGCGTATAGGGCGAATGGTGGTGTAATTCCTCTCATTATTCATCTGGCACAGCGAGGTGAGTGGTCAGCTAGGCACCCTTTCCCACGCCATGGGAGGCTGTGTGGCCTGCCTGGACATTGCAGTACGGCTGTCGCATTGCGTGGTATTGCGCAACGGCTGGCAGTCTGCGGGTCCGAGATTTCGTGTTTGGAATCGAAACACGTAGCTAATCGGTCCCCGCTAGGATGGAGTTAAATGTTGTAGTTACGTTAGTTCGTAGTGAAGTTACAAGCAGACACCAACAGTTGACCGTCTGACAGCACTGCGCTATTAACTTGCGGCCGTGTACAGCCGGCCTCAGGCGGTCTACAGCTGCATAGAAACGGACTGTACAACTGTAGGCGTCATATTATGAAAAACTGATATCTCAGATATTATTACGTGTGTTACTGCGTGTACAGTCATTCCTCACTTTTCGCGAGGTTTATATTCCGCCCTCCACCCGCCCGCACTCCGGTGTGGCTCGAAGACCTGTTGAAGTTGTCGCACAATTTTAATGTCCCAGTCCATTAGTCCGTCGAAGGTTCGTGTGATGTATTTTTATTCTCGGGGCCACCCCATGAATTTGCGAAACCGCCAAGTACGAACCCTCAAAAAGCGAGGGATGGCTGTGATATTATAAGATAAGAAGAAAATAGAGACCTTCATTGGTACAGACGACTGGTCATGCAGTGTCGGTAGCCATCTTTACTGAAGTTGTGATGGTGTTCTCTTTGTGAATCGCAGTAGGCCTGTGTGAAAGAACAAGTGGCACAATTGAGAACTCATTCTTTAATAATATTACAGTTACAGCTGTGACGTCACCTCCAACAGGCCTTAAAGCCCAGAGGGGAGTAGAGGTATAGCTACACTCTTTCTTTAACCTCGGCGCCAAATGTGGTGGGCTGTCAAAGCCACGTCCTCGCCGCTTCACCCCCGGGAAAGAGACCCGGTACCCATTGTGTAGGAAGTTGGGTGGGCCCCAGAACCGATCTGGACGGGTGCGGAAAATCTCGTCCCCACCAGGATTTGATCCCCGGACCGTCCTGCTCATAGCGAATCGCTGTACCATTAAGGTTATGGATTGCAGCTGTTCGTGTTTCTTGTTTAGTATTATATGTATCTAAAATATGGCATTGTATGTGTGTGTATGTATATATCACACCAGTTGATCCGTCTCAAATTACCAGCGCCGTAAGTTAATCCACGTGTATAATTTTACTGCAACGCACAGTCACGATAACGCGCGCAGGGCTGACTATTCCAGTGGCCATGGTCCAGCTGGTCCCGAAGTTGCAGTACCGCCTGCAAGCCGTTGTTTAGACCACACGCGTTACGGCCGTGTCGGAGAAGTTGCCGCCCAAACACGGCGATAGCAAATTCTTGGCAATTTATTCCGGCTACATTCCAGCCTTAAGGAAACCAAACAGGTTTATTGGAGCACCCTTTTTGTGGGGGGGGGGGGGGGGGGGGGGGTTTTTTGACCAACTTAAAATGTTTAAGCGCGGTGGGAGACCCTTGGGGGTGGGGG
>Ga0123355_10016200_pt1 | contig 11735 bp, 7 predicted proteins | sample TergutEmb28metaG_3_FD_89872 | JGI IMG/M metagenome (GOLD analysis project Ga0123355, IMG submission 89872) | Embiratermes neotenicus P1 segment gut microbial communities from Petit-Saut dam, French Guiana - Emb289 P1 | ecosystem: Host-associated > Arthropoda: Insects > Digestive system > Gut ...
CCCCGGGGAAAAACCCCCCCGCCCCCCGCCCCTCACGGGACTCTCAAGCGGCGGCAAGTTTCCCCCCCCCCCCCCCCACACATATATATATACTGTATTAAATTTGTAATATCTTACTACTTGTACAGGCCAGTACAATCTTTATGTAACATTATAATATAAACATTTTATACATTTTTTGTGAGTGGTTAAAATGTTTATATTATGAGGCTACATAAAGATTATACTGACCTGCACAATTTGTAAGATGTCACAAACTTAAAATACATATATGCATTTTATTTGGGGGTTTTAAAGTAATGTGTTTTAAACGCCCGAGGATGGTCTGCCAGGCCGAAGCATGTAACATGTACTGCCGAAACTAACACAGCATTTTGTGGCTGCCGGCAGTACTTGCGTTAATATTTGAAATGATATGCCACAACAGGATGAATTCCACAAAAATGGCTATTTTATTATTCCTAAATAATTTAAACGACGCTATGTTAAAAGGTTTGCCTGCCAAACATTCTACTTAACTAAACCAACTCCACTGTATAGCATCAATACGCTAAATGAAAGTAATTCACTTACGTCGTTTTAATCGCTACATATACCGGCCTAATGCTGCGTTGTTAGGTACATCAGCTACGAGTTGTTAGCAGTTGTGAATACGAACACGAGATGGCAGCAGGTAAACAGCAATGGCCGTCGGCAGTGCAGTCAGTCTAGTACTGTGTTCATGCAAAACACTAAATGTCTCAATCTGCGTATGTGGCACTGAAGCTGACTACACACGGCTTTAGTGGTGTTCAGTATTCTTGGCAGCATGTGTTTTATTGGCAAAGACTTACAAGTGCAGCAAAACTGTTTCAAAATAAATTTTACATTTGCTGTTGAAATCTTGCAGACGGAATACTTAAAAATAAATAAAAAAAAAGTCTGAATATGATGAGCAGAACATATTAGTATCTATTTCAAGTGCATAAGAAACTCTCTAGTGTGTTACTGGATAAAGAAGGTTCTTTACACCACCAAACTGGACTTAAATTTAAGGATGAAAATACTAAAATGCTACATTTGGAGCACAGCTCTGTATGGTGCTGGGCACTTCAGAAAGTAGATTGGAAACACCTGAAAAGTTTTGAAATATGGTGCTGGACAAAGACTGAGAAGAACAGTTGGACCGGCCGTGTGAGAAATGAAGTATAACACTGAGTCAAGAAGGACAGGAATATCCTACATACAATAAAAAGAAGGAAGGCTAACTGGATTGGTCACATCTTGCATAGGAACTGTCTTACACAACACATTATTGTAGGAAAGATACGAAAAAAGATGGGTAAATGAGGAAGAAGACATAAGCAGCTACTGGCTGCAATTCAGAAAATGAGAGGATACTGGAAATAAGAAGAGCAAGCACTAGATTGTACACTGTGGGGAACTTGCTGTGGAAGAAGTTTTGGGCTTTTTGTAAGATAGACTACAAAATGAATGAATGAGTATGAGAACCAACTGAACAACCAGTAAATGACACAGCTATAATGAATTATTTTTTTTTGCATACAACACACATTCAAGAAACTTAATCAGGTGATCATCACAGAACAAACAAAATGCCACATGAACAAAATGCACCTACAACATGCATTCATAAATTTGTCAAACATGCAGAAGCTACCTCAAAAATTCTAGGTGCCAGAAGTCTGACATTAAGCAAGGTCCATACTTATGAAATGATCTGTGAACCTCCCTGTCATCTGGTGCTTTCTAGTCACTGCATGTGAGCAGATACACATTGTAGTATGTTAAGTTAAGAAATGCATTACTTATGCTGAAAATATCACTAGCCAACCATACAAAATGCAGTCACCCAGGTGACCAGGCATCCGGGAATTGTGCACCCGACATAAAGAGCTTCTCTTACTGAAGACTACACATGTCAGAAGTTTCAAAATAAATACTTATTAAACCATGCCTAAAATATTAACAACATAAACTAAGTATTTAGGCTTATATGTGATGGCACAATACAGCTGTTAAAACGTTTTCAAACTCCAGTACATGTATTTACCAATAGCACATTAAAACCCATGGGTTGGCAGCCAGAAAAATATAAAGCAATTTGATTTCCAGGTGATAAAGTGGAACCGGGTTTGCAACTTTGATTAAAAGGGTAGAAATTTTAATGAAGCTATAGGAAAAAGAAAAAGTAGGTACAGAAAATGTACTTCAATAAAATTTAAATTCCCTGATACACAAGGAATAATGAAACAAATTAACTGCCAAATATTACAGCAAATGTACATTTGTACCTACGTTTATTGTAATTATTTAAGTCAGAAATGAAACAGAAATGTATAATATGCTGGTTATCATGACAACAATTCTGTAAAGATATTTCATATCCTAGTAAAGGTTGTGTGTTGGAATTCTAAGGTAGGGTAGCAACACCCTGAACACAGAACCAGTATGTTCCTTCCAAATGTTGGTACCCACCTACCACACTACACAGCATCATAACCTAAAGACCACAATCTGAATACCCTCTAACTAACCAACTTCCTAACTGAAGACCACAAATATAAACACAGTATTTTGATGTGTGTTGGACCATGCATCATTGTGGTAACTGAAGAATAAGAACCAACTAGATGCTACTTATTATTTTATTGTACTTCTTATAGACTCAACATGTTTTGGGCACTACTATGCGCATCATCAGGAGCTCATAACTATAATGTTGATTACCACATTGGTCATCTCGTTCTTGGGTTGCTGTAGGTTCGAAGTTAGGTGCGGGTAGGCTGGAGTAGTGACCGGACTGCAGGCAATAGCACGACTCTCATCGTGCTATTGCCTGCAGCCCAGACACTACTCCAGCCTACCCGCACCTAACTTCCAACCCACAGCAACCCAAGAACAAAACAACCAATATGGTAATCAACATTATAGTCATGAGCTCCTGATGATGGGCATATAAGTGCCCAAAACATGTTGAGCCTACAAGAATTACAATAAAATAATAAGTAGCATCTAGCTGGTTCTTATTCTTCAGTTATAAGCACAGTAGATGGACCATCAATAACAATCATGTGCAGGTTATGCAAGGCCAAGAGTTCCCAAATGAAACCAAGTGTATGAAACTTCTGAGACCTGAGTACAAGGCGACATAAGAATACTGGCTCATTTTTGGTACTAGCAAACAGAACTTGAAACACGATAATGACAAAAAATTAATTTTATCAGTTGGAATGCCACAAAATATGTGTATATAACCTTCTGTTGCATTTACAATACAATTTTTATCTCACAGAGTCTCTAAGAGGTTCAGCAGTTTCACTGAAATGTGACAACTTGATCTATACAAGCCTTACTCTCTAAACTTACAGATCATTAATCCTTTTTGAAACAGCTGCTGCTATTGTAAGCCTTCAGGTTTTGAAAGCTGTGAACAATGACAGCAATGTCTTCCAGTTTATGAAAGCATGTATTTTTGCTGGCAGACAGCAGCTTTTCTGCACTTGTTGCTCCCAGCCTTAGACAGTAGCAGCTTGATACTCCACCTAAAGGACTAGGGTCACAACCCTCAAGACCTCAAAATCTACTTATGCCCTCGCCTTTACATTGTAGATGTTCACATTCATATAAAATGTAACACCAATTCCCCATCATGCCCCTTGACCTACAACCACCGAATGTAATGCCGTGCAACAGAGTCGTTGAGAAACCAACAGCCTCTTATTTCAAATTCCACTTCATACACACTACCACCTAATCCACATCTTTTCCTTCAATTTTGTTTCAAACTGTACACATTTTCTGCCAGATTCTGCAAAATGGCTCCTTCTCTGATTATAGCTGCAGCAGCTTTATTGTTATTAAATGCTGTAAATTTCATATCAATCAAAAAAATGATTTTGATATTATTTACACCCATTTTCATTAAAAAATGCTGTAGAAACTATCCCATATTATTTACTATAACACTAAATCACCATAAGAAGAGTCGTGTAATATATGTTGCAGTCCAAGTGCATGGTGTGGCTTCATAACCCCCCCCCAACAGGGGAATTCTTCATCCCAAATAATTGCTCTTTCCTAATTCGATTTGTAGCGGTTTTGTTTTGCTTTATTCGGTTATGTAAGAACAGATAAGCTTTGCTTAAGTAAATGCAACTATATTTTCTCCATACTGAACAAATACCTCAATAACCCTACAAATTATACCACGTATTAGGACACACTTCACAACATAAGACAATAAATTCTGCTGACAACTGGTATGGGCAAGACAATACCATGACCACTCCATTCTGGTTCCATCATTAATTTTATTGGGGATGCAAATATTTTATGTTACCTCATCCTTTAACATCTGTTACACAAATGGCTCCTTTGGCAAACATGGCACAAGGTAAGTAACTTCAAATAACAATAGCCATGTAAGACCCATATGATGACAACCATGAAACTCTTCGAAAAAGTCCTGTTTCATTCAACGCAAACTTAACATGAATAAAATTAAAGTACATTACATTATATTACACCACAGAACCAAACCAAATTTAATGAGTCTCAATAAACACAAAACCATGTCCATAACAGGCAAAATAATATTTAAATTCATTTGTATAAGAGCAATGAAAGAGAGACACCATTTTGTATAATTCGGCATACATGGGAAGATAATATTAAAATGCATTTCAAAGAACCTGCCTGCGAAGTTGTGGAATGGATTCCTCTGAATCACGCTGCGGGCCAGTAGCACACTTAATGGACCTTAAGGGTTCTAGCGAAGGCGCGTAATTTAAGTATTAGACTCTTAAAAATTCCAAATCGTTCCGAAGAATCTGAGCTGAGTTGGTACAGCTGTGGACATCTGTCGGCTGAACGTGTAAATGCTTCGAGTACAATATACACATGAAATTGATCACCTTGTTATAATTGCATTTTGAGTCATTTACCGACACTTTGAGCGAAAGAATGTAACTCCGTACAAAAATAACGCTCAGATTTATATCATGGCGCTCCCCTCTACGATTATTTATATCACAAAGCGGGTAAATATCGGGAAACGTGTCACTTAAGTGTTCTGCGAGTTGCGGAACCTCGAAATTACAAAACACTAATAAAGACATCTGTATACGGACCGATGGCACAGCCTTGTTAGCCTCGAATAAAAAATCCATTATAAATATGTGTGAACAAATAAACCAACCGCGAGTATGAATGCACCTTGTTCCCGTTACAACTGTTTCTAACATTACTTCCACACTATTACTGCACTGCACATGTAGCAATCACTGCTTTTTAAAACGTTATTTTAAAGTTATCAACACACACGACATTAAAAGAAGAACAGCGCTGAAAACATTAAATAACACCGCAGGTGTGACAAAGCATACCGCTTCCTACAACGTGTTTTTATTGGCTTAAGAGCTAACATTCCACGTGACATACCTTTTTCATTATTCCAGTTTTCCGCTTCGAAAACGTTGTGTATCTTCTCAGTTTATTGTCAATATACTCCATTTTAATTTTCACACGCCCCTTTGTTTTTTTGCCGTTAGGTGGTGGTGTCTTTTTCTGTGCTTGTGAAAAACTATCATCCCCTAGGTCAGACCCACACTCTGTCATGCCCATCCCACTTTGCGATGACATGCTTGGTCTACCTGACACTTCTTGATCAAAACACACATCAGAAGACGTTCTTTTAACCCCAACACGTTGAATGCCTGCACCACAGGTACTTGGTAACATCGAAGGCCTTGACACTCCACCAGAACTTAACGAGGTTGAAGGTCTACTATGGCCCGTAGAAGCATAGATTTCTGACTGTGTTTCACTACTTATAAGCGACATATTGTAACCAATATTAAATCGGGAATCTCTTCCCCCGCCTGTGGGGGTATCCATCACGGCACAGCACTAGTTTGTTATTTCATCACAGTAAATACAATACTGTACGAACCCCTCAAGTATCTAAACACCCAATTTTACAGCTAACCATTCAACAGCACCATCACCAAACCACGACTGTTCGTAATTTGACCTACGTGCTACACTACCGCGCATCTGGCACGATGAGTTACAGGAAGAAAATAGTTCCGTTCGAACATAAATGAAATGGAGGACTAAAAGTAGCCCTTTACAACGTATATTAAACCTTCTTGTGACAATGTAAAATCTGGAATCAATTTTCGGGTCTCAAACTGTACATTTTCTGGAATATTTCTGACAAATGTTGCTGGCGGAGTGATACACGAATAGTTCTAAGGACAGCCCCACTTCCATATTTAGAAGTCGCTGTTGCCAAATTAGGTAAACTTCTCCTAATATGGTAAACAAAGATCCACCCTTTCAGGCCATGAGTTGTGGTTGACAGATACGGGCTTCATTTCCTACTGAACTGGGGAACACGATGATTAGTGTTAGAATAAAATAACCAAGTAGGGGATGAAAATCATATTGTCCCTATAAATAGTTGTAACCCACCTCCCCTCCTAAAATAGATCGAAACTATATATTTATGCTAAAGGCAGAAAATAGCATAGCACTCAAGAACTGTGTAACGAAGACAAAAATGACTGTAAAGTATCTTTACATAGCACTACTAAATGCCAATTTATTTTTTACATTTCTAAACTATCAGTGGTTTTCATTGTCATATATTCTTTGCTACAGATCCCATATATTCATGTAAATTGTGTACTTGATATACCACATGGGCTCTCGAAGAAACAAGTCTTAGGATGAGTTTTCTGCTGCCAGTTGACTTGATAAAAATAATAGAATGTAGCTACAAGCATTCATACTCAAGAATGTATCGCTGTTTTGTCACGAAGTTGGGCACATCACGCATCCCATGTTGTAAAAGACACGTATCTAAAGACATCTTTGCTAGGTGTTCAACTATAATTCGTTGTGTAACGATTTACGTACACACATTGGATCTAAAAACGTTAATAGTGCAGCTCAACACTTGATATTGCATCGGGGAAGCTTAAGAACCACTTGGCAGGCATTGTATTTTTCTTCATAATTCCACGGGTTGAAACACTAAGAACTCATCATAGGCACCTTAAACCACCGATTTAAATGCACAGACTAGATCTACAGAAAAACACTTGAAGCTGCAAAATACTGCGAAAACGGAACTGATACCAACCTGTTCTACTGCCACTTTGTCCGTAGTAATGAAAATGGCCCAGAATCGACACCGGGCCTCTGTGATTAGAGGCCGGTGACTAACCGCCAGGGCCATTTTACGGCCTAAACACCTGAAGGAAACCCGGTTCCCGAATTTCGTGGAGCATCAATTTAAGAAACTTAAGCTGTGCTATGTTCGTACCGCACTTTGAATTCTGTCGCAGTTTTAAAATCCAGTGAGTTAATGCGATGTAGGAAATAATTATTAAATTAATCGCTGTTCTGAAATCCACACAAAACACACACACAGTGTGGGTACAACGTAGATTTTATGAATATTAAACATAGTGTTAGACAAATTAACCACCTCGCTTGCAGGTGTTAAAATTTTACGGTGGACCTGGTCAACTAAACGCCATAGAAAATTACCGTTTCGCCACCAGATGGTAGAGTAAATCATCAGTCATTTCATGCCATCTGTTGAAGAGTCTCTGAACATAACACCCGCCCGCGAATTTATCACAGATCATCATTAACGTGATCACGGATTACGAGCTGCCACCCAACAACTCCACGCGATTGTGGCGCCTAACAAGTCAGCTGTCTTCCAAACTGCTTGTTGTAGACATATTTGGGTCATCGCACTGTGTTACAATGTTGGCGTAAAAACAGAATAAAACACGTCAGTCAGACATAACTTTGAACGGCGTTGTACATTAGTATATGTTTAGATTTGTAAGGAAATTCCTACAAAACTCTAAACTACGTTTTTCATGTGTTTTGCACGATTTGCCTGATGATCATTAAATAGGGTTGTGTGTGATGCGTTTTATTTCATTTTTACGCGAACTGTTGTAAACTGCCCCTGTGAAGAAAGATGTGTCAAATCCACCATCACATTTTGTAACATGGTCGCCCGCTGTTCTGTACAAAACCCTTGAAAAACAAAATGAGGGTGTACAAACCCTGCTGTGGCACCTAACTTCAGAATGGTGGCACCTCATATATGGGGGTCCACTGTATGGAATTTGCTTCATGTCACACTTCTAGTGCCTAAAACTTCCAGTTAGCTCTCAGATTTTTTAAAAATTTGTGCAGCCATGAACAAATTCATGTTCATCCAATAAGTACTAATGTAAGCTTCTTCACACTATGAAGATGTACTAGAATGTGCAGCCAAGCCCAATCCACAGGCAGGAAGGCATCACACTTTCCTACAAATGTTTTGGAGGTAATGACCAGAGCTACACAGTTCTGCGATAATTCTTGTCAGGTACTCGGGCACATACATTCTAAACATAACTCCAAATTTGTTTCCATCATCAGGGTATGATGCAACCAGCAACAGCTGCTGTTCAGGATATACAATTACAGATCCATCAAGTCCCCATCTTCAATGACAACCAATGCTCGTGTAGGATACAGACTGTAGCCAAGTGCATCATAAAACTCACCACTACTGCACCCGAAAAGCTGAGTCAGGAGAGACCAAACTGATACTGCCCACACTGAATGTTGTGGGCAATGTCTTCTTGGGCAGGATAACATGCCTAACTCTTGTCCTGTGTGAATGTTGCTTTACCTCAGAATGCATATTAGACTTTATGAAGGTGTTTACTTAGGTAACATATCCTGCACACCCTATATGTAAAAGTCAGTCAAAAAACATTATGTACAATGGCACACTATAAAAAAATCAAGAATACATTAGTTTCATACTTCATATGTCAATTATAAACTCATCAGTATCACCACACTGTTCTTGTACACAATAAATACTCTTTGCAAAGTACATAATCAGGGAGGATACACATGCTATAATTAGCAACAAGGACGCACAACATCTGAATGATATATCAGTCAGATGAGGTGGAAATGTAAATACAACTGTTAGTTTGCTAAGTTATAAGCATTAATCTATAAACCACAGGTAAAATCTAACTAATGCCATACGAATTGAATGGTATTAGGAGTAGCAAATGATCCACACTGCATGTGTATTACTACAACTTGTGATATCAGAACATGTAACTGAAGTTTGGCCAAGTGTACAAGTACACTTATTGGGAGACAATGAATACACAGCATGAGGAAACAAAATCACATGTACAGTACCAAATGAATTCTGTTTCAACTACTTTATGTTACCAACTGTTGAGAAAGTAGAACAACACATTTTTTTAACAAAAAGAATGTACATAATTAGATTACAGTGAAGTAAGCAATGAAGTGTAACATAGTTACATCCAACCTGTGGCCTGGTACATAAAAAAAAAAGCAGAAAAATTTCAATAATTGCAAGTTGGTTACATGACGTCCTATAAACTTCCTATATCATTAAATCTCTTAAGCTTCTCTGGGAAGCTGTCTTTGTAGAGTACTGGATCAGCACGGAACTCAACAGTTTGGAGGGGCATTGACCCATAGATGGATGAGAACATGTCAATGCACTGTGACCTCTCCATCATGTGATTCAAATCAGCTGACAGCATTTCAGTATTGGTACATTCCGGACACTTGAACTTCTTCCTTGGTGTTACCTGTAAAGTTCCAATCTGACTATAAACACTAATAGAAGAACTGCTTGTTTCAAAATTTAACACCACAGTATAACTAAACAGCATTAAAATCCCACTTTTAGTATCAACTTATTTAACTTATAATAAGAAAACATGAAATAAACCACACAAAATTTTCTTCAACTAAACAGTGTATCCCTGCTCAAACTGCAGTGGCATGCCAGCACAGATATGCTAAGATAACAGCCCAGGCTAATGTCTGTCTACGCCTCTATATGTAACCCTGCATCTCATCTGCTCTGAATATGAATAAACATTTTGTACATTTTTAACAAGTGGGCCAGGTAGCTCAGTCAGTATAGTGTCTGACTATGGGGTGGAAGGTCCGGGATCTAATCCCAGTGGGGACGAGATTTTCCGCCCGTCCAGACCGGCCCTGGGGCCCACCCAGCCTCCTGTAAAATGGGTACTGGGTCTTTCCCGGGGGTAAAGTGCAGTCGGGGCGTGCTGCTGACCACTCACCCCCTTCTAGTGCTGCGGTCATCGAAGAATAGAGCTATACCTCTACCCACCCTCTGGGCCACACCGGGCCTGTAACGGGATCACTTTACCTTTACTTTTTACATTATTAACACATTCCCTTCCTGGGGGTAGGGTGCAGTTCAGTTGCTGTCAGGGCGGATCTGCAGTGTTCATTCAGAAATGCAACAAAAAATTATTATTTCTATAGTAAAACCAACTAAATGCACCAATGTATCAAATTTATTTTATTTTGTAATGGCACTCTACATGTTTCAGACAGTCTTTCCGTCCATCATCAGGAGTTCAAGACTGTACATACAGCAACAGGCATTTGTCAAACAGATACTGCTGTCTGAGCAGACAGCAGCCTACTTCAACCTGATGATGGATGGAAGACCGTCCGAAACGTGTAGAGTGTCATTCCGAAATAAAATAAATTTGATACATTGATACATCTAGTTGGTTTTACTATAGAAATAATATTACAATGCACGGCCCTATGAATGTCAAAAGAAATATTTGTCAGAGTGTGTTCAAATAATAACAGACATGTCCAGGCCTGACTTAAAGACGATGGAACAAAAATCCCATAGGTAACAGAAGCCAACAGAAAATATGTTAATATTGTAGTTATATTTGATTCCTCACCTTAATTGGAGCCTTACTAGTAACATTTGCAACAAGGAAATTCATTGCGATATCTTCGCAGTTCATGTGCTCGTCCACCCATTCCTTAATATTTCCTGGCATTGATGTGGTATACAGGTAACTCCAATACTAAAAATGTCATAAATAGTTTCTTTAAGTGTCTTATATGCACACTTGTAAGTTGGGACAAGTGTGAGACTACCCTAATTTTAAACTCCATTTCTCAGCACATTATGATTAGAGTGATACAGCAAGCTTTATGCATAGTATGATGCAAAAACATCTTTTTTTAACTATGATATTTATTGGCACTATCACTGTTAAGATTATACAGTGTTGGTGACAGGGAATGAGTGAGTACAGACCAATCATGGTATGATATGATGGAACCAATGAAGTACTTGGAGAAAAACACACCCCGGTGTAACTCTTTCCACCACACATCCCATGTGGACTGACTTGAGATGAAACCTGGGTCACCACCATGAAAGGCCAGTGATTAACATGTGCCATGACACAGTCTATTTCAACCTTGAAAACGTAGGGAAATGAAATCTTTCAAATTCTATGGGCATTATATACTGCTATTTAAAGCATTTCGCCAAAATTTCTTAGGAGCCGATGTCAGTTGGTAAAATAAAATTACTAAGTAACATGAAAGTCCATGATCCTTGTCATAAGCTTCAAATTATTTCAGATAAGACCCTCGGACTCCCCCGAAGGTGTCTCCACCTTGTAGTGGTGGTGGGGCTTGTGTGACTCTGTGACCCGGAGAGTTATGCCGGCGGTAGCGTAGCTACTGGTAGGGCCTCCCATGCCGGACAGGTCGAACGGTAGAGCCCAGACAAAGAGAGACACCCTGGTCCTCCAGGTTGGGGGTTGGGCGTGAGGCTAACAACCTCACCCCAGAAAAAA
>Ga0123355_10016201_pt1 | contig 11735 bp, 10 predicted proteins | sample TergutEmb28metaG_3_FD_89872 | JGI IMG/M metagenome (GOLD analysis project Ga0123355, IMG submission 89872) | Embiratermes neotenicus P1 segment gut microbial communities from Petit-Saut dam, French Guiana - Emb289 P1 | ecosystem: Host-associated > Arthropoda: Insects > Digestive system > Gut ...
GAAGTTGCTGGTGGAAGCGGCATGTCCAGTCATCCTCGTCGGCCAGGGCGTATTATACGCCGAGGCGAGCGACGAACTGGTACGCCTTGCCGAATTGCTGCAGGCGCCGGTGATGACCACTGTCGATGGCAAGAGCGCATTTCCTGAAGACCATGCGTTGGCCTTGGGGAGTGGCGGCAACGGGTTCACCGGTGCCGGCTCGGTGTTTTTGTACGACAAGGCAGACGTGATCCTCGCGGTCGGCGCAGGGCTCACGCAGCATCCGCTGTCCACCCCGCCGCTGCCGTCGCGGCCGAAGCTGATCCACGGCACAAACGACCCCCGCGATCTGAACAAGACCTATCACACCGATGTGGCACTGCTTGGCGATGCGAAGCTGACGCTTGCACACCTGATCGCCGCTCTCGCCGATAGGCTGGACAAGCGGCCGCTGCAGCGTGCGCCGGCCGCGGAGATAGCCCGGGCACGCGCGTCGTGGCTGGCGAAATGGCAGACGAAGCTGTCCGCAAACACCGCGCCGATTAATCCGTACCGCGTGATCGCCGAATTACAGAACGTCGTCGACACGGCCGATGTAATCATGACGCACGATTCCGGCAGTCCACGTGAGCAGCTTTTGCCATTCTACCGCTCGAAAAAGCCGCGCGGGTATCTGGGATGGGGCAAGTCGCACCAGCTCGGCACCGGGCTCGGACTGAACATCGGCGCCAAAGTAGCCGCTCCGGACAAGTTCTGCATCAACATCATGGGCGATGCGGCGTTCGGCATGACTGGGCTGGATTTTGAGACCGCGGTGCGCTGCGGTGTGCCGATCCTGACCATCGTGTTCAACAACTCGTCGATGGCGATCGAGACTCGGCACATGGGCCTCTCACACGAGAAGTACCGCGCGCGTGATCTCGGCGGCAGCTACGCCAACCTGGCGAAGGATCTTGGTGGCTGGAGCGAGCGCGTGGAACACCCCGGACAAATCGGCGAGGCGATCCTGCGCGCACGCCGACAGACTGAGGAAGGACGCGCCTGTCTGTTGGAATTCATTACCAGCGAGGAGACAGCATTCTCGCAAGGCGACGGTGCTCGACCGTAAGCGTCGCGTTGATGCGGAAAAAATTTTGGTTCATTCGGCCCGACGGCTGCACCGCCATCGTTGTACGTTACGCGGGTTGCTACGTGGGGCGGCGCCGCGGGCATGCATTAAAGAGGACCTAACTGTGGCCTCGCGCACCGGGTCGAACGGGGAGTGGGTAGCTGGAGGCCTGGCCCCATCTGGCGAATGGACGCTCCGGTGCTCATGGCTGCGTGAGCCGAGATCGTTTGAGCCTTTGTTACACTCAGGGCCGCCTCGCAAGAGGCGGCATCTTCGTCTGTTACAAATTGTGGCAGAGCAGCAACACACTGGCGACGTTTGCCCTGTAGCCAGTGTGGCGGTCCTCCCTGGACCGAAGAGCAAGACCCCATTTTGGCGCGCTGCCCTCAGCGGCGCGCCATTCTTTGCCGGCGAGGGCGTTTCCGAGGCCTGCGGTGGCGGTTGGTCAGCCGCAAGACAGCGTGCCGCCACCAAGTTGGCAAAGCCACCTGGCTCCTGGCGCAAGTGCATTGATTGTTGGCGATGCTCGTCGACGAAGGAGACGATTTCGGCGCTTGGGGTGGCAGGTAGGCTTCGCAACGCCATCGACGCCGGCGACGCGTGCCAAGGGGGCCAGGGGCGGCCCAAATGCACAGGCCTCGCCAACGGCATCGCGCCATCGATCGTCCAAGCGATCCTTGCGATCGGTTCGCATCAATTCTCTGCGAGGAGCCACGCCATGGCTTCGACGGGGCAACCCGGTGATTTCTACCTGGCCGCGCCTCCGAGCCCGCAATTTACTCATGCCCGACCGCAGACTTCAGCTGTCGGCGAGGTGCATATCCGCACGTAGCGACGTCTGAAGGCGGCGGCGCCGGAGCGGCATGGGAAGCTAGCGGGCGTCGATCCCTCGTGCCGATCTCAAGAATGGAGATGGAATTGACATTGTGGTTGTCGCGCCGACGGGCGCTTGCTGCGTCTTTGCTTGCAATCCCCGAGGTCGCCCTGTGCACGACACGGTCGCGCGCGCAAACCGGCCAGAGCCGGATCGACGGCGTGGTGTATGAGGCAATCTCGCCTGTCATGGAAAAGAACCGCGTGCCCGGAATCGCCGTAGCGGTCACGGTCCAAGGAGAGCGATCCCTCTTCAATTATGGCGTCGCTTCGAAGGAAAGCGGACAAAGGGTCACGGAGGACACGCTCTTCGAGATCGGCTCGCTCAGCAAGACCTTCACGGCAACGCTCGCGTGTTTGGCGCAGGCTAATGGAAGCCTCGTGCTGTCCGACATGGCGAGCAAATATCTCCCTGCTCTCGCCGGTACAAGCTTCGACAAAATTAGCCTGCTCGAGCTCGCCACCTACACGGCGGGCGGTCTGCCTCTGCAGTTTCCGGACAATGTTATCGATTGGGACCAGATGATCGCGTATTTCAAGAACTGGCGGCCGACCTATGCGCCCGGTACGCGCCGGCTCTACTCGAACCCGAGCATGGGCTTGGTTGGCTGTCTCGCTGCGCGAAGCATGAAGGCGCCCTTCGATGATTTCATGGAGCGGCAGCTCTTTCCGATGCTGGGTCTCACCCGCACTTATCTCAAGGTTCCACGCGACCAGATGGGCACCTATGCCTTCGGCTATGCGAAGGACGACAAGCCCATCCGAGTAAGGCCGGGGGTTTTCGACTCCGAAGCATACGGCGTGAAGACGACGGCGACCGACATGATCCGGTTCGTCGAGGCAAACATCAGCTGCGCGGTCCCCGAGATAACACTCCGCCGCGCGATTGCCGCGACGCAAACCGGGTACTTCACGGTCGACGGCATGACGCAGGGTTTGGGATGGGAGATGTACGCCTGGCCGACAGGGCTCGATCGACTGCTCGCGGGGAATTCTTCGAAGATGATACTCGAGTCCCATGCAGTCACGCAGGTCGCCGCGCCAGTGCTACCGCAGCAACCCATGCTGATCAACAAGACCGGCTCGACAAATGGCTTTGGGTCATATGCGGCTTTCACTCCGAAGGAACGGCTGGGTATCGTCATCCTGGCGAACAGGAGTTTCCCCATCACCGATAGGATAACGAGCGCGTACAAGATCCTTACAGCGCTTTCGAACGTCGAGAAGTGAAAGCTCGAATAACAACGAGTCGTGATCGTTGCTTTCCATTCCTTCGCCCTCGCGCGACGGCTCAGTCCGGGCGGTTCAATTTTGACGTTGCGCGACTGGCTTGGTGAAAGTTTTCGGGCTTGCCACAAAGCGGAGATCGAACAAACGCCTGGCTGCGACGTCGGCGATTACCTGCGCCCGGCACCGTTTGGCCCCCATTCCAGCCAATTTGCCACGCGGTGATGTGACGCCCGGCTGACCTTTCCATTATGCCGCATCTCATGCATATATTTCTAGGCATTGGCAACTAGAGACGTTCGCCCGTACCCTCACCTGTAGCACTCGGGTTCGGCCGCTCGTATTGTTGGCCTTCCGCATAGCCCCGGTTGGCGATATTGCGTTCAAATTTTTTGGCGGGCCGACATCTCTCTGAAAAAGCACAGCAGTGCCGCAAGAAACGCCACAACGTATCCCCAGGCCGATGCAATATTTGATAGCGTCGCGCCGGAATTTCGCTTCTGAAGATAGGCGTTGAACTCATTGGTAAAATCCCGGATCGGCTGGTCTATCCCAGCGATTTGCATTGTGATCTGCAGCCCGGGAATTTGGGTGATCGGCCTGGGTTGAAACTCGAAGGGCGGCGTGGTTTGGGCCGCTGCCCAGAAATGATAGCTGCCGAGCGCGGCGAAAACCACAGCAAATCCCAGCCAAATCCATGATGACTCCCATATACGGCGCATGTCGGCCTCTCCGGGGCAGTGAAATCGCGACCCTACCGGTACATGCCGGCGCTTAACATCCCCGCGTCGAACCGACTGCGATCACTCGTAGGAGGAGAAAGCGGAGCGGCAGTCTACCGGTGAGCTGTTGGCGATCGAAAAGGCGGAGCCCGGCACAAAATATCATGCGGTCGCCGAAGAAGGCGTGCCGATGCGCGATGTTGCCGAAGCCATTGGTCGACGTCTGGGACTGCCGGTCCAATCGATTGCGTCGCGTGGCGCTCAGGCCTTTTTCGGCTGGCTCGCGGTGTGGGCAGGGCTCGACATCCCGGCCTCCAGCGCGCAAACGCGGAGAAAGCTAGGATGGGAACTGACTGGCCCCGGGCTCATCGCCGATCTTGGACGGTTGCACGTCGCCGATGCCTGAGGCGAGCATAGATATGCTGGAGCCGCCATCTCAACCTTGGCGGAATGCACGGTATAAACTCGATCATCTTAATGCTGAGGAATCGATTGCCGACGACCAGCGCTTCGGCGAGACGTACCCTCGTTGCACAAGGGGGTTCTTCGGCTCGTGCTGAAACCTCCCGGCGTCTCGCCGGCATCTTGCAACCGAGGTGTTTTCGCAGAGGCCAATGGTCGCTTCCGGCGAGCGCGGCATAGGTATCAAATGGCGAACTCGCGGCGCCTCATGCTAATAACCAGCGAGACCGGGTGGTTTTCTTTCAGATCGCCTCCGCGCTAGCATGATGCAACAGCGGATATTCGACATGTGGCGTGATCTGGCCGGAAGCGAATGGTCGGTCGCCGAGCACGAAGCACGCCTACGCGGACGATTTTGTCAAGCCGGCGCCTCGGCAGGTCCCTATCCTTGCCTGCCGCTTTCTCGAGCGGTATCGGGCGGCGGCAGGAGCTAGCGTGATGCGACGGATGCAAGACAGATGGGCGGGCCGGGTGCGGATCGAGCGCGTGCCTCACGAGAAGGCGGCCCGAGTTCGGCTGGGTGTTCTTGAAGTTGAGAAGAAGGGTGTAGGACGCTTCGATTTTCGTGACCCGTATCATCTGGCCATTGCATTGAGTTGGCCGCAATTCCTCATCGCCATGCTGGCATTTTATTTGCTCGCGAACATCGCATTCGCCACGCTCTTCTGGATGGTCCCCGGCTCAGTAGCCAATGTTCGTCCGGGCAACCCGTCCGACAACTTCTTCTTCAGTGTCGAGACGCTGTCGACCGTTGGTTATGGCCAAATGTATCCGGCCACGCTCTATGGTCACGTGATCGCATCAATCGAAATAGCCTGTGGTATCGCATTCACTGCTATATTGACCGGCCTCACCTTTGTCCGATTCTCGCGACCACGCGCCAAGATGCTGTTTGCTGCAAACCCGGTGGTAGCGATGCACAACGGTCAGCCTACATTGATGCTACGTGTAGGCAATGGAAGAGCTGATCCGCTGATGGACGCAAGAGCGCAGCTGAGCATCCTGCTCTCTGAGAGGACTGCGGAGGGACGCCTGTTCCGCCGTGCACAGGAGTTACGTCTGCAGAGAGCGCATCTTCCGGTTTTTCCCCTCACCTGGACACTCATGCATGTGCTCGGCGAGCGGAGCCCGTTGTTCGGCTACAACGAGTCGCGGATCGTCGAGTCGGATGCGCGGATGTTCGTGGCGCTCTCAGCACGCGATCCGACGTTGGCGACGACGGTACATGACGTCCGCATCTATGGAGCGACCGATATAAGGTTCGGCATGCGTTATCTGGACGCAATCACCGTTGAAGAAGACGGCCGGCTTGTTGCAGACCTGACCAAGATCAATGCTCTGGAGCCGGATCTTAAAGATCACCAGGAGTCGGGTTGGACGGACCAGGAGGACGCGGAATAACCGACGGCAAGCCGCACGCAGGCAGGGTTTGGGGGATGTCCCAGCCGGGATCACCCGAGCGACATTGAACGCCGTCCCCAGCATCCGTGCGTCGGTAGGGGTTGGTCCTGCCCTCAACGGAGACGCCCCAGATGACAAAAGCTCTCGCCCAGCTTTGCACGTCCAGTGCTGCCAACGTCGGCGGCGACAGTGATGTGCGGCGGTGGGAGGCAATCGCTCGGCATGCGGGGCGGGGAAATCGTCGGGGAATACTATGACGCGGCAGTGAGTGGCGCGGGCTTCGTGACGGATCGCGCGGACCTCTCGCAAATGCTTGATAGGGTCGCGTAAAATGGCGTTCGCTGCATCAATGTCGAGGGCGTCTCCCCGCGTCGCCCGTAACGGTCGTTCAGGAAGCTCGGGCTGCCGATTGCTCAGGGCGTTTCCCTGATCGCCGCCAATATGGGCGAGAACCTGTGTGCCACGGCTCTCGCTTGCTGCGTGCGCGTGACGCACCGTCAGCACTCTCGGTGCCTTCTACGTCTCGACAAAGCCCGGGAATGGCAACATCGCGGGGAAGCTGGCCGCTTCCTGTACCTGACCCTTTTGCTTACGGACCCACTGGCCTAATGGACAGTTTATTCCTGCCCAAAACGATGCGAAAACGTCGTCATTGTCTGAACGAAAAGGTATGGAGGCTTCCGACGCTCGCTCTCTGGGTAGTTCATGCCTCCATCTGATCCCCTGGGATACCCGCGCCTTTATCGAAATGTGGTGCGGGCCGGGGTGGCGGCTATGGCGCTGGTCTGGGCCGCAATACTCGCCGTTTTTGCGTTCGTCTGTGTGCGTAGCTTGTAACATTGTGCGGATTGACTCTTCTGAGTGCGTTGCGGCGCATGCGGCGAATGTTCCCGACGATTCGCAATGCCTTGCCGGGCCGCATGCGGCGGATTTGGTGTGGAATGACGCGACATTCGACATGGCGAATCGTCTGGCGGCGTCTTCGGATCTATGCGACAGCAATACAATTTTGCACATGTATATCATGCAACCGCAATTCCGAATGAGCGGCGGGGGTATGTTGGTGCATTGGTTCGCTGCTTCGACAGATAGCGCTCGGCGGGCCCTAGGAAAGCGTGAGGGAAGGGGAAGGGAATGTTCAGGCTTATGCGGGTGCTGCGGCGTGAGTGGGCAATTCGTGTCGCAATTCGGGAGCATAACCGCTGCGCTTTGGAATACAGGAACCGGGCGGCAGAAATTGACCCCCTGCGAGTCGCCACGCATCGCGGGTGGCAGATGACGCGGGGCGATTGGGTCGAGGGATAAGCATTCCATGGGAATTGGGCACACGATAAAGGCCACGCGGCTCATATCGAGCCGAGGTTGACCGATGCCTACCACGTCGGAGCTAGTGTTATGACGATTCGGATTTGATGAATACGATGATCTGTATCTGTTTCGCTGACCATATATGCGACCCTCAGATGATGCCTTGCTTGGCTGGTGGATGTTTGCCTAGCCGCGTCTCATGACGCGGTTATTGCGGGTGAGGTGGTAAGGGTCGGGCCTTTAGGCGGCGGATAGGATTGATCGGGGCCGAGAGGCCGGGGCAACTGGCAGGCAAAGGGCAGCGTGATGAGTGGCTTGCTCTCTGAAAAAGCAGCCCGACTAGTGGCGGACCAAGGCCCCGATATGCCGGTGCCGGTGTCGGTGTGGACCATCGCGCTGACTGCCACCGGATGCAGGCACGGCAGGTCCGTGACCGGAGCGGCATCCATCTGCCGCAATTGTCGCAGGTGAGGTGGTGGGGTCGCTATTGCTGTCCCAAATGCTGTCAAACCGGCGTATAGCGCTATCCGTTGTCGTCTGAAACGCAATTAAGTTATTGGAGAAATGGCTCTCGGAGCAACCCTAACCTAACCCACAACCGTGTCACCACTGCATGGCTGCAACGCGCCCGCGATCACTGCCGAATGCGCCGGGCACACGGTCACTGATGCGTGGCGCCCTGACCAAGCGGGATGCGGATTAGTATTCCTGGGACTTTGGGCGCCGGACGTTTGCTCGGAATATTGAAGTAGTAAGGATCGTCGCCACGACCGGGCACGTACGACGCCCCAGCCTGCGAATCCAGCCCAACGGAGCCGAAAGACAGCTTCGCGCCTGAGGCACCATTACCGGTGAGCGGGCCGAGCGGCAACTCGAGTCTCTGCTGGTCTGTGCTCAGGTCAAGCGTTTGCTGTTCTGCGCTCGGCTGGACCGCTCCGATCGTTAGCGCGAGCGTCAGAACCATCCCATTCGCGCGAACCCCCATTCAGCACCTCCCGTGCCGACTACGAGGGCCAACAGCATTGCGCCGTCGCCTGACCAAACGCAAGCCTTCGTTCAAAACGGTGCTCCCGGCGTGTGGCGCGTGAACCGGTGGCAATGGGGTCGCGGGATTCGGGGGGAGTGGCTGCGGCATTGGACGGGCGATCGTACCTCGGATGTCGCGCTGGCGTTGGGGCGGCGGCGTCGCGATGAGTTTGTTTGCGCCAGCCCGGCAGTGTGCGACGCGGCGATGATGTTGTTGCGCGGTCCAGCGGCAAAGTACCAAGCCGGAAACAGGCGGTTCACATGGGTGGTCTTTGCGCTGCCGGGTGGTGCGAGCACGATCACGCAGCAAGTCGCTGCCAGGTATCGCTTCAAGCTCTTGGCAGATGCGACGGTGATGGCGGGCCGGTGCCTCGCCCTTGGGGGCCAGCGCGAAGGAGTGGAACGATTAAGTCCCAGGACTAAACGTCTGCGCACATGCACGGCGGACGCGCATCCGCAACGGGTGGCGCGCGCGGAACTGCGCGAACGCCGTAGGCCGGAAGCATATGAAGCAGGGCGAACAACGGCGGCAATCCGCCCATACTCACCTCCGGTAAAGGCCAGGCGGGAGATGATGGCACGGCGGCGACTGCGAGGACACGCACCACGCGGAGTGCCAGCGCCGGCACGAAGCGTGGCTTGCAAAGCTAAGTGTTCGGCCCGGCCATGACGCCTCTAAGGGAGCGCGCAGCAATGCCTGGATGACATGGACGCCGAGCGGGGCACCATTGTTGGCGAGAAGCGCCTGGCCACTGCTGTGGCAGGGTTGGCCACCTACCGACGAACGCCGGCCTGTGCCGCCCCCGCTTCATGGGCCACAGCAGCCGTGGATCGTCGGAGCATGTGCGCGGTTCTGTGCGATGTCCTCGAGGACCGCACGATAGTAGGCCACTCCTGCGCGCCAAGGTCCAGGCGCGGAACAGCACCGGAGATATTCGTCGAGGGCAGCGCGGCCGTTACTCGGTTCATCACGTCCAGAGTCGAGGCATCGCCGTTGTTGAGGATGGTGAGCAGCACCGCGCGCTTTCCCTCGACGTGCAGGAGGTTCTGTCGCACGGCCCACTCGTCGGCCACGTGCGCCGCAACGGATAGATAGACCGTTCTGGGCCGGATCTGCTTGAGACGATACCCACGGGAGAGTCCCTCGTCGACGCGCGGCCGGGGTGTCGACCGCTTTTGCCTCATCTCTGGTCGCAACGCGGCTTTTCCCGGCAGGCACGCTGTCGAAGTGCAGCGCCAACCGAGACCCATGCGACCAGGAACCGGCAGTCAAATGGGTTCGCCGCTCGCATGCGAGGAGTTGATGGTGAAGACCCATCCGTCGGGTCCGATGATCTCGAACGAGTCGTGAACACGACCTCGTCGGATCGGAGACGGAGACAACCCCCTCTCAACAAAGATGCGGTGCGTAGCGTCAACGTCGTCGAACATCAGATCGAAGGGTGCTCCCGTCCTCGGCTCGAGTGGTTGCTCGCCTTGTATGACAACCAGATGGGTGCCGCCGCGCAATTCAAACACCGCCAGATCGCTGCTTGACACGAGCTGACGCAACCCCACTGTTGCGAGCCAACGCGAGGCAGCGCCGATATCGGTGACGTTAAGGCTCACGTGACCAATGGCGACAGGTGGCCTCTGATCGACGGCATCAGGCACGGCTACTGCCTCCTTCTTGAACAGGTCCTGGAAGACCAGGGGCGCCCAGATCTTGTCCCGCGCCTGCACGAGCTGGCCGCCTTCCGCGATCTTGCCGAGACTAACCGGCGCATAGCCGAGCTGCTCGACCAGGGCGGCGACCGTTGCGGTCGCGCTTTCATCATCGCTCGACAGGAATACAACCCTTCGTCCGCTATTGCTGGCCGGGTCTTCCGCGAGGACTCTGGCAGGCAGATGGTTGAACGCTTTGACCAATTGAGCGCCCGGCATGGCCCGGGCGATTACCGACGAGGAAGGAACGCCGCCCAAATCTTCGAGAGTGTTCGTCACGTCGATCACGATCTTGCCCTTCCAGCTTGTCCTTGCGTTCGCGACCTCTCGGTGTTGCCAGAAAGGGACAGCCAGTATGATGATGTCGGCCTCGAGCGCGTCTTCCAACGTCTTGGGAACAGTCGTCGGGCCGATCGCGTTTGCCTGCGGCTCGAGCGCTCCAGGCTCATGCCTGCTCGCTACAACCACTTCGATGCCCTTGCGAGCGAACATGCGGGCCAGCGCCTGGCCAACCGCGCCGAAACCTACAATTGCGTAACTCATGTTGCCTTTCCAATCCGTGTTGAAGTTGGTTGCCCGGAATGATCCAGGCGGTGATTGATAAGCGTCTTCCGGAGTGCCAGGCACCCACACGCTTTTTGGCGTGATTTCAGATGGCGGAGGTGCCGCCGTCGACAGACAACTCCACCCCATTCACGAAGCTCGAATCGTCCGAGGCAAGAAACAGCGCAACCGACGCAATTTCCTCCGGACGGCCCATCTTTCCCCGCGGGATTACGGATTCGAACATCCGCTTCGCCTCCTCGTCGAGAACCTGGTCCTGCATCGGTGTGGCGACCGGCCCCGGGCTCAGCACGTTCACATGGATATTCCTCGCCTTCAGCTCGTTGAGCCACGTGCGTGCGAATGAGCGCAACGCCGCCTTGCTCGCCGAATACACACCGAAACCTGGAAAACCTTTCACCGAAGCAACTGACCCGGTCATGAAGATCGATCCGCCATCGTTGAACAGCGGCAACGCCTTCTGAACCGCAAACAGCGTGCCGCGCGCATTCAGGCCGAACGTCACATCGAAGTGGTGCTCGGTAATCTCACCCAGTTTCACAGCTTCGCCCGTGCCAGCGCTCGCGAACAGGACGTCGATCGTGCCCTTTTCCCGCTTCACCGTATCGAACAAGCGGTCGAGGTCGTCGAGATTGGCCGCGTCGCCGCGCACGCCGGTCACGTTCCGGCCGATCTGCTTGACAGCCTCGTCGAGCACCTCCTGCCTTCGGCCCGTGATGAAAACATAGGCGCCTTCTTCAACGAACCGCATGGCGCTCGCCAGCCCCATGCCGCTCGATCCACCCGTGATGACCGCAACTTTACCCTCTAGCTTTCCCATGACTTCTCCTTTCGTGGTGTCGGACAGCGAACATCAACGGCTGTGTCGTCCGGTCCGGGGCCTGGGGTTGGCTCGGTCGGTGATATGGACAGAGGAGAGCGCCTCCTTAAGATCGAATGGTCCGAATGCATCATCTCGGATATCCGAACGATAGGGGGCCTGAATGGCGATTCCGAGCATCACGGAAACGACTGCCCTCGTGGCGGTGCTTGAAGAGAAGAGCTTCAGGAGTGCGGCACGGAAAATCGGATTGTCGCCCGCAAGGGTCAGCGAGTTAGTACGCAACCTCGAGGCCCGCGTCGGGGTGCGCCTAGTCGAACGCACGTCGCGTTCGGTTGCTGCAAGCCCGGCCGGGCAACACTTTATGGCGCGGCTGCGACCGGTGCTCGATGATTACCAGGCAGCGGTTGAATCGTTGAACGAATTTCGTTCCAAGCCTGCCGGCTTGCTGCGTTTGACGGTTGCACCACCTGCTGCGGACTTTGTCCTCGCCCCGGGAATTGCCCGCTTTCTGTCGCTTTATCCTGAAATCAGCATCGAC
>Ga0123355_10016202_pt1 | contig 11734 bp, 6 predicted proteins | sample TergutEmb28metaG_3_FD_89872 | JGI IMG/M metagenome (GOLD analysis project Ga0123355, IMG submission 89872) | Embiratermes neotenicus P1 segment gut microbial communities from Petit-Saut dam, French Guiana - Emb289 P1 | ecosystem: Host-associated > Arthropoda: Insects > Digestive system > Gut ...
AGAAGGGACTGCACAGCGAATGCTTCCCACAGCATAAGTGTTCTAAGTGACAGCGACAGCATAAAGTGCAAAAGTTTCTATAAAAACATTGATAAAACTCAAAATATTGCGTGAAAGTGCACAGAACTTTGCAGCTTTATTCACTGTTTATGGTTTTAACTGAAACTTGCAGCAGACGTTACTAGAAAAAATGTTAAGTGTAAAAAATTTTAGTCAAAGTTGAGTTTTTGTTTTTACGGTTTTTTCAAACAAAGTTTTATATTTAAAATGAGACGTGTGTTACAATAACAAGCAAAGCAGTGCTAATGGATGTGTACTACGAGACCTATTTGTGATATAGAAAAAAATCTAAAAGTCCTTCATATTTGTGGTGAGTAGAACAATTTTTATTAAGACTAACAATTTTCGCAGAATCAGGCGCGCACTTCTCGCATACGTACGGTATGGAGGGCTAGCACTAAAAGGGTTAATTTCTATTTTTTGTTGAAAATACTAAAAGCAAAAGCTTTTTGCTGTTAATATATTCAACAAAAAATAGAAATGGTGTTACTGGAACTTAAACCAGCTAAACAAATTATAAAATTGCTACAAGAAGAGACAAACTGTGCTCCACTGAGCACCACTGCAAACACACAATGTAGAAACTTCTCTTATGGTTTGAGTGTTCTTAACAGTGATCTTGAGAAGAATACTTCAGGCAACTGGAGAAAATTCTCCTATACCAGACGAAAATACAACAAACAGCCTGTTTCACAACAACCACAACCAATACCAACAGTTGTGAATCATATCTTGCTACCAGATACCCTCCAGTTAGAATCAAGAAGCTTTTCATTTTCCAGGTTTGGCTTAGAAAACAGCAACTGTGGAAAATAAAAACAAATGCACCTCAAAACTACAGAGAAATAATCTTAATCAATGGTAACAGCCACGCAAGAGGCTCCGCAGCTGAACTCTCAACCTCACTTGGTAAGACTTTTGAGGTTATGGGTGCTGTGATGCCTTGCTGCAGGCTTGAACATATAACGCATTTAGCATGCAGACAATTAAGTCAGCTACATTTATATAATGCATTTAGCACGCAGACAATTAAGTCAGCTACATCGTGATTTTGTTATCGTTTGGGGAGGTGCAAATGACATTAACAGAAATGAATCCAACACTGGTCTCAGACACATCAGGAAATATGCACTCCAAAACAAACGTACATATGTCGTTGCAATGAGAGCTCCACACAGGTATGACCTTCAGGATTCCTGTTGTGTAAATTAAGAATAAAAGTTTATAATAGGAAGCTGCATAAAATATTGAAGGATATGCATCATGTCAGTATAATAGACACAAATCTCACTAGAAATTAATTTACACGGTATGGACTACACATGAACTCTTCAGGTAAAGAAAGATAGCTAAGATCATTGGACACAATATAGCAAATCATTTGACAAGGAAGACTCCTCCCCTCATTTTAAAATGGAAGGAAGTTCCAACAGCTATTTCCACTTACGAGACCAAGATGGAATTTGAAAGTGAGAATGCTGATGATTTGCACAAAAATGCAGCTAGGATGTCAAGCAGACTAAAGAAACTCCGATAACCGGGAATGAAAGTTTTTAATGGACAATGAACACGTCAAAAATGGTGTAGTGGATGTTAGTGTAAGAAGTGGAAATAGTGTAATATGTTAACAAAATTAAGAATGATATATGTGCAGAAATTTCAAATAGTAATAGATAAAGAAGATAAATGTGTGAGGCAAAGAAATATAGCAATGAAGTATAACATTAATAATACAACTGAAGGACATAACAATCATGTCTGAGCTTAACACATATTTTATCTCATAAACAATCTATTAAGATTTATTGTCAGAACGTTAGGGGTTTAAGAAATAAAACAAATGAACTTTTATGGCACTTGCATCATGACCCACCTCATGTCTTGTGTCTAAATGAACACCACCTACATCATGATGACCTAGTCTTATTACACATAGAGAATTAAACTAAACTATTGTAGGAAAACAAAACACAAAGGTGGTGTCTGCATGTTTCTTCATAAAAGCATAAAATTTACTACTCTAAATATTGATAGTTATTGTTTAGACCGAGACTTTGAAGTGTGTGCTATTCATCTTAACTCTTTCTGTGATAAACTGTGTATTTGAGCTATACACAGATCTCGTTTGGGTAACTTCACCACTTTCTTAAGTAATTTTGATTTGATTTTGAACAAATTTTTCAATCTCAAATTTAATTTTATTATATGTGGAGACATTAATATTAATTACCTTGTGGAGAGTTTAAAAAAAAATAAACGTGACAGTATTTTACACTTTTTTAATCGCAGTAGCATCGTCAATTTTCCTACTAGAATAGGACCAAATTCATTTGTGACTATTGACGATGTTTTTATTGCTAGTTCTTATTTAAATAAATTTGATGTCATCCCCTTAATAAACAGCCTTTATGCTCAAAATGCCCAACTATTAACAATACAGTTTGTTCAGAAACAACAAGGACTGATGTAGGTATTTTAAAAGAAATATAAATCAGTGTACTATAGCTGACTTCCTACTCAAACTCAGCTATGAGGCGTGGGATTCTGTTTTTGAAGGAAATGTCAATATTATTTTTTATTCCTTTTTGTATATATTTTTATGGCATTATTATTTTAGTTACCCTGTGATTAGAGCCAATAAATTGTTAAAACAAAACTATGGATTACATCTGGTATACAAACTTCATGCAAACATAAAGGAGAACTGTGTATTGAATTTTGAAACAATAAAAATCCTAATTTAAGAAAATATTTTAAACATTATTGTTGAATCCTCTCGAAGGTTATAAAAGAAGCAAAACGAGTGCAATATGACAGACTTGTTTTTAATTCAAATAATGTAACGAGAACTTCTTGGAAATTAATAAAAAAGAATTAGCCAAGGACCATAAAAATCATGGATTGCAGTCAGTAAATAATGATGGTAGGTGCTCTGCAAATCAACAAATTACTGCCATTGCCTTTAATAATCATTTTACAACTGTCGGTGATGTGATTAATAAAGACATTAATGCAAATTACTGTCTTACTAAAACCTCTGTAAATAATCAGCATAAGCTTTCCTTTTCTTTGAAACGTGCATTCCAAAATTTGTTCCCTAGTATTAAGTGTAATTGGACTACCACTAAAGAGATTGAAAATATAATACTGTCTTTTAAATCCTCAAAATTCTTTTGGTTATGATGACGTTCCTACTAAGATATTAAAATTTTGTTCCCATTTCATTAGCTTGCCACAAAATTATATATGCAACTGAACTCTTTTTACTGGAGCTTTTCCCGACAGGTTAAAATTTGCAATTATGTGACCTCTATTTAAGAAAGGTAATAAAAATGATACAGGGTGCATATAAATTATCGGAGGATTTTGCAAGACCATATTTTCACAAATACTGAACAGAAATACATGATGTTACTACCATTTGAAAGAGGAATGTGTGCAGTTTCATAGTGACCTTAAATGCATTTGATGTGCGCCCCTCGTGTGACATGGCAGATGTCCAGACCATATACTCCCATTCCCACCAAACCCTCTCAAGCATGTCTTGTGTGACATTCGTGATTGTGGTGTTGATGTGCTGTCGCAATTCTGGTAGTGTCTTTGGAAGTGGTGGGACGTAAACATTGTCCTCGACGAAACCCCACAGGAAGAAATCACACACTGTCAGGTCTGGTGACTGGGGTGGCCAGGTGCAGAAGGTGTTGTCTGGACATGTTGGAAAACTGGTTAATGCCACAACTCGCGGATGAGGAGGTACAGGGGTACATTTACCAACAAGACGGGGCCCCACCACATTGGCTTAAGGAGGTCCGGGAGTACCTAAATGAACACCTGCCAGGTCGATGGGTTGGTCATGCAGCGGACACAGACAACACCTTCTGCACCTGGCCACCCCGGCCACCAGACCTGACAGTGTGTGATTTCTTTCTGTGGGGTTTCGTCAAGGACAATGTTTACGTCCCACCACTTCCAAAGACACTACCAGAATTGTGAGAGTGCATCAACACCACAATCGGGAATGTCACACAAGACATGCTTGAGAGAGTTTGGCGGGAATGGGAGTATCGCCTGGACATCTGATGTGTCACACGAGGGGCGCACATTGAATGCATTTAAGGTCACTATGAAACTGCAAACATTCCTCTTTCAAATGGTAGTAACATCATGTATTTCTGTTCAGTATTTGTGAAAATATAGTTTTGCAAAATCCTCCGATAATTTATATGCACCTGTGTATCCAACTGCAGGAAAATATAAATTTTAACCTTGTTTCCAAAAGTTTTGAAAAATAATGCCAACTAGACTGTTGATGCATCTGACTGATCACAATATTTTAAGTAAGGAACCGTATGGCTTTAGAACTGAACTAAAAACTGATAATGCTACATATCAGTTAACTAATTAAATCCTAAATGCTTTGAATAATAATTTAATAATAGGTGGTATTTTTTTTGACTTAGAAAAGGCATTTGACTGTGTGTTAATCACAAAATTCTATTATTTAAACTTGAATTCTGTTGCGTAACTGATAGCCATTATTACAAATCCTATCTGACCAACAGATATCAAAGAACATTCCTGAATAATGAGAACGATAATATTACAACATCAACTTAGGCTAAAATTGAACCTTGTGTCCCCCAGGGTTCAGTTTTGGGACTTTTGCTTTTCCCTATTTTTATAAACAACTTAACTAAGTTTTTAAGAGATAAATTAGTTCCTATTCTATTTGTTGATAACACTAGCATCTTATTGTCCTATTCAAATCCTACTGACTTTAATAACAATATCACCATGGTATTTAAAATTTAAGTGATTGGTTTAAACAGAGCTTACTTTCCTTAAATTTTTCCAAAACCCAATTTACTAATTTCACAAATAAAAAGTGAAGAATTGAAATAAATATTTATTATAATAATAAATCTATTCCAACTATTACTTATAAAAAATTTCTTGGTTTTATCGTTGATTGTTCACCAACATGGATAAACCATATTGATTCGCTGACAAAAAACTAAGAACTATATTGCTTAATTTGAAATATTAAACCATATTTGTCTGTTTCTACTCTGAAGAAAATTTATCATTCCCTTTTTCAATCAGTTATGTCTTATGGCATAATATTCTGGGGAAACTCATCACAGAGTTCTGTAATTTTTGAAATGCAGAAAAGGGTAATTAGGGTAGTAATGGGATGTGGTAATTGGGAGTCTTGCTGAGAATTATTCAAGGAATTAAAAATATTACCACGTTAATCACAGTATATATTCTCTTTATTATTGTGTGTTGTTAATAATAGGGATTTTTTTTTTTTTTTCAAATAGTGTATATCATAACATTAATACCAGGCAAAGAAATGATTTACACTTACCTCAAGTAACTCTGGCCATGTATCAGAAAGAAGTTTATTATTCAGGCATCAAAATCTTTAACAGTCTTCACAAGGCAATTAAAGACATTTCCAGCAAGCCTAAAAAGTTTAAAATTGCTCTAAAGCACTTTCTGCATACACACTTATTTCACAGTTAAGATTAATTTTTTAAGAAACTGTAATATTTGACTGTTATTGTGTTTATTTTATCCTGTTTTTTTACTTTTACACTTAAATTTCTTTGTACTTATTCATTATGCATTGTTCTTTGACTTCATTAATTTATAAATTTTTTATTACAGTTCATATACATTTATTTAGCTTATATGTGTGTATATTATATTTTATTGTGAAGTTGTATTTGTAATTTTGTAATTATTTGTATTTGCTTATTTTAATTTGAAGTTCTGTTCTAAATTTATACTAGTTATATTAATTATTCTTGACTGTCTGTCCCTGTTACATAGAGGCAAATTACTTATTTTTTGAGTGTTCATATATCCATTGGACTGAACACCTGTATATGGATTTTTGGACTACTATTAAAGAATTAAAGAAATGGAGATGCTGCTAGGTTTTCTGATATGTAAGTGATAGAATGCTGTGTTTTCTGACATGAATGTAAATTTCACCACTTAGAAATAATCTTTCTTCCAGAAATAGTTTTTTAACTCCGATTTTTGTGTTTTGTTCCATTTAGTATTAAGATCAGTCCACCTTATGACAGTACATTAATGCCTTGTTGTTAGCAACTGAAATACAGCAAGATGTAAATAAGCTGTTTGCAAGTTCCGCATCTTGTACTTTGTGTTTCAAAATTAATATATTAGAACACAAATGACATGTAACAATAATTACATTATGTTTTTACCTACAAATTTGGGAACCAAAGGAACTTTATAAACATTCGAGTAAGGAAACTTTCAGTAAAAAATATGTGACCATTTAAACATTAACTGCATTACAGAGCAATAATAATAATAATTGTATACTGCTGATCTGTGATGATATTGCAGGGCTCAGCAAGGTCACGGGATGATCTTGACATGGAGCGAGCTTTGCGCCCTCGACTTAATGCCCCTGATGTTGTCAGGTCTACAATGAGCCACAAAGACTTCAAATATAATGAGAACACAATAGACAGCATTTTGGGCACCCCAAACAAGATTCTTATACCTGAACGTTACATTCCAGAGCAGGTGAGTTACCTTATCACTGTGATAATCTGTGGAAATCATAGTTGTCCAAGCTGCTTGTCTTAATGGATTCAGAAATTTTGAATACTCTTCCTGCTAAATGCAAAAATTAGTTCTGACAGCAAGCAGCACCCATTTTCTGTGGGAATTACTGAGTAGCTGGACAGTGTCGAGGTATCTCATTTTTGTTTTGTTCATTGTGTTGTTAGCCATGTTTTCAGATTTTATTCTTCTGAGTTGGACACTGTCATTTTGTACAGTTCAGTGTCATTTTGGATCCTTAAAAAAAAGAGCAATTTCCTATAAAGCATGAGCATTACATTTGTTAGATAACTAGACAGTATCCAAACAAGGAAGGCTGTGATGTGAACAATTCCTGCCATGGAAACCTGAAAACTTGTAATGGACTATTTGTTGCAGGCCCCTGAACTCTCTGCTGAAGAGCAACTGCACAGGCTTAAGAAGGCAGAAGCCATTAGGAAGATGCTGTCAGAAACAACTTCCATTACCACTTCAGATTCTAAGGGTTATTATCATTCATATCATTCCTGGTAAAGGGAAGATGATTCAAAACTTTTAGGAGGTTGTGCTGGCCACCTGTCTCATTATGATGACCACCCATCTTAAGTTTCATTTTCAACCTTTGTCCTGTGCTGCAGATGTCTCAACCAGTACACTGCGGCTGTGCCCAGTGCATGTGAATGCCATGGTACTGACCCCATTCCACATTTTTTATCCCCTCCTATACTGTGTGGTTACTCTGCTTTGATTGCTTGACTGTGAAGATAAGGCAGTAAATCCTTCAAAACATCTTTTCTTTTTAATTGTATCTGCAAAACAATGTTGAAGTTTGTGTGACCGTGCATCCTTAATATGAAATGATTTGCAAGACCAACTTTATGCAACAGTTATGATTTATTAATTAACCATTAGCTCAACATGTTTCGGACACCATTATGCCCATCTTCAGGAGCGCAAGGCCGTATATAACTGCATATGGTTTTCAGCACTTAATGTGCTAGTTGGAGTCTTGGGAAGCCAGGAGGCAGGTCATGTGCACAGTGTAGAGGCTGTTATTTGACTTGAATAACAGCCTCTACATTGTGCACATGACCTGTCTCCTGGCTTCCTATGATTCTAGCTAGCACATTAAGTGCTGAAAACAATATGCAGTTATATATGGCCTTGCGCTCCTGAAGATGGGCATAATGGTGCCTGAAAAATGTTGAACTAATGGTTGATTAATAAATCATAATTGTTGCATCAGGTTGGCCTCACAAATCATTTCATTGTTGAAGTATTTACCCAAAACACAGGGTACCATTCTAGAGGATTTGAATCTTAGTGGCACTCTTGTGGGAACCTCCGATCATGCAGTACAGAAATGCTTTTGAAACTGGTTCATGATTCACTGTATGCCTTAGTTACAGTGTTGTTAATAGACACCATCCATCCAAGTGCATGTATATGGGTGGAAATAGCATGACTTATTATTCTTATTAAAACATATTTGGTCCATAGTCAGGGACCTTACTTATACAAATTCTAGTGGAAAATACATATTAACAAAATATGGAATGATAATTAAATACTGACTTATGTTTTGTTTAACATGTCTTTTGTTACAACATAAAATAGTGTATTTCACAGACACATTTTACTTTGATTTTATATGTATTCCTGGTGTAGATCTATAATCATAGCCCAATTACCAGTGTACCTTGTGTTAACACATTGCCGACCAGATGGCCCTTTAATTAAATACCCCCAATTCCCGGACGTTTTAAACACTTTGAATGTTCAACCCCATAACATATTCTTACTTATGTTTTGACACTGTAAATTACACTCCTGAGCCCCAGACTGCAGAAACTGCATGTAGATAGTCTAGTAGTTCGTCACTGAATTGGATCTCTCAAAACAAGACCCTTTGTGAAGCGGAACAATGCAGAATTTACAAACGTATCTAGTTTCATTTAATTAGATCACCAACTAATACACATACATAAATTTTTTACTTGAAACATTTAAAATTGCTTCAACATGTTTTGATCCTAAGATCATCATCAGGGAGCTACACTGTTCCTTGCTAAAGTCACATTTTTTTAAAAACACTCACTGATTAATTTCCTTATATTAACTTGGTGCTGTGGCAGCATGTCATATAGTGTAAGTCGTACGCCGCTGAGATTGCGCCTGCCTATGTGTGTTGTGTGTTATGCAGCATGAGAGTCTCATGCTGCATAACACATGACACACATAGGCAGGCGCATTCTCAGCGGCGTACGACTTACACAATACGACATGCTGCCACAGCACCAAGTTAATATAAGGAAATTAATCAGTGAATGTTTTTAAAAAAATGTGACTTTAGCAAGGAACAGTGTAGCTCCCTGAAGATGATCTTAGGATCAAAACATGTTGGAGCAATTTTAAACGTTTTAATGTAAAACATTTTATGTATGTGCATTAGTTGGTGTGCAAATTGAATGGCTCTACAAAATGCATGGTGCAACGATAAAGATGGTATCTAGTTTCACTTCACTCCTTATGTGTAGCACACTCTTTACACTGTCTTGCTGGATACTTCCTTTTTTCCTCTCCACCACCAACAATTTTTTTAAGTTTTTATATTCTGAAGTCGCCGGAGAGTCTGACTGGTGGGTCCTGTTTAGGCCCCCTTGGAGTTGTTTGCTTCTCTGACAATTGAAAGTCATCAGAATTGGACTCACTTCGATTCTGGGCTTTTAATATCCAGAACCTTCCTACCTCATGCAGGAAGTTGTTGTACTTTACTTTTTTGTCTGTATTTAGTGTCCTGTAGACAAAAAATGCATTGAAGAGAGCACAGTTTAGCAGATACAGTACCACTTTTTTTGACCATTTTGCAGTTTTCCTTAGAACTGAGTAATAACTGAGGTAACTGGTCTGCCCTGTCTACGCCCTTCATGAATTTATTGTACTGGACAACAGCATAAGGTTCCTTTATTTCCATGTTTGTTTTCCTGTCTTTCCCCCCTATGTTTACAATTATTGCACCATTACGTCACCTTTTCTCTGGAACGCTGACTGCCCTTTCTTCAAGTGTTTGCTGTCCTCTTCCAGGTCGTTTGGAATGCCCCTGTTAGCCCTCATAGTGCCTCAGACTCTCGTTTTTCTGTCTAGCAGTGTTTGAGCTAATCTCACGCTGTTATAATAATTATCTTGATAGACATAATGATTTTGGCCTAAGTTTCTGTCTAAAAGTGATAACACCATGTCCTCCAACTTCTTTCCCTCAGCTGAGTATATCAGCATGTTGCAGATGTAACCCGATACTGCCTCACACACCATTCTCACCAGCACTCCATATTTTGCTATTTTCCCTATATTGTATGTCGTATATTTCAGGTGACCCCACCATGGGATCATGGCTTCTTCAAGTAACAATTCTTGTTTTGGGCTGTATACTGACCTAAATGTCTGTACAAAATATTTATACATTGGCCAAATTTTGAATAGCCATCCTGAATGCTGTATTTGCTGGCTGTTGTCACTAGAATGTCAGGTCTGCCAAATGGATTCAAAATGGTTCCTACTCATAGTGTGAGGAAAAATGGGTGTGGAAATTGTGAGGTCAGTGGACCATTAGTCTGTTATATTTTATTTTCCGACTTGTCCGATCAAAACTCTTAGTCCCAAAAACTTCCTCATTTCTTCAGGTGTGATATTGGACCACTTCAGTGTTTTAGGTGAGACTTTCCATTTTTCGGCATTTTGACTGTGGTAAAGGTTAGACTGTTCAGTAGGTAATGGTATAAGATCGTAACCAATGACTGAACTCACGACTTCAACAACAGACTCAGGGTTATCATTTACTATATTCACACCTGTGGTTCCAAGGAAAGGCTTGTTGCTTGGTTTTTTAATCTATTTTACCCCACACATCACATTTTATCATCAGAGTTCTTCAGTTCACTGCGTTCTTCCTCTATTGTACTTGTTTCACTGTCACTAGTAACAACTATGACAGAAGATCACAATTGTTTACATGAACTAGTGGGGACGTCACTGTCACTCTCCAAACTTTCATTGTCACTATAATCAGAGACATGGGAATGCGTATTGGCATATGACTTGCACAAAATATCATCCTCTTGCAGAATATTCCTATGCAAAGCCATGATTGCAACTGAAGGAAAACAGAGTATCTGAATAAGTGGTCTCTTTGTTGCAGTGTAATGGTTCTAAAAATAGGGGTTAAGGACCAGTCTGTTTATTTGTAACTTGAGACCCAAGCATCCTGCATCAAGCTGTCAATAACCTTGAAGCAATAAGTCAGCCAAATCCACTGAAATATGCATGTGCAACATGTCGTGTAAGAAAACGGAGATATGCGTGACCCGTCAACAATGCATGTGATAGCAATGACGCATTTCTGCGTGGCCTGACAGCTAGGTGTTAAAATAATTGGCTTCATTTAAAATCTCAATTCAGTATACTGAAATATTCAGTGGGTACTAAATGCATTTACTTTTGTCATGTAGCATGAATTAAATGCATGGCGTCGGCTGAGAATATTACACACGTCTGTATTTTTATACAGGGTGATTCAGGAGGAATCTGCACTACATTGGGATACGATAGTATGAGTGCTTCTAAGCAAAAAAGTTCATACGAACATGGGTCCGATTTTGAACGGTTATGGAGTTATGACCGCTTGAAACTTGGAATAGAAGGTAATGATTATTGACAATGAACGGAAGTAAATAATAAACCAGCATAATACATGATACATTTAGAGTATAAATGTAAAGTTAACTTCGTGAAATAACCTTTAATTTGAATTGATCTGTGCTTAAAGCTGGTTTTCGAAAATGTCACCACCGGCCGCAACACAGGCTGCCGCTTGGTTGTGAACTGCACTAGTTGGTCGTTACAGCTTCCGCTGACTCATTCAGATGCAGTCTGCGGCGTTCAAAATGCGACCAAGCAATGCATCTTGCGTTACCACCTTTGCACTGGCCTGTGTTACTGATGATCTGCAATGGACAAAACCCTGGACCGTCGACGTCTGGCACATCTCATAACAAATTTTCAAAGATGCCGCCACCAACCTCAATGCACT
>Ga0123355_10016205_pt1 | contig 11733 bp, 7 predicted proteins | sample TergutEmb28metaG_3_FD_89872 | JGI IMG/M metagenome (GOLD analysis project Ga0123355, IMG submission 89872) | Embiratermes neotenicus P1 segment gut microbial communities from Petit-Saut dam, French Guiana - Emb289 P1 | ecosystem: Host-associated > Arthropoda: Insects > Digestive system > Gut ...
CCCCCCCCCCCCCCCCCCCCCCCTCGAGAACGTCCAGACCGGCCCTGCGGCCCACCCGGTCTCCTTTTCAGTGCGTACCGGCTGAAGTTCTGGAGGAGTAGAATGGCTGGGTCATAAAATAATCGAACTCCTAGTTCAAAAGTTAGGAATGAGTGGAACTATATTTGCGCTTCTCCATATGCCTTCGCGGCTTGCACGTGGGCTGTTTTACGTTTTTACGTTTTGTCTGTGCAGCTTGTAGTTTTTTGAATAGCCTAATGACCTTGAGGAGAACAGCGAACTGTTTCTTTAATCGTGTAGGGCTATGTAAGCTATTGGCCATCTTGTTTGTTTGTTTGTTTGTTACCTTATCTTGTAAACAGCTTCAGTCCGAAACTAAATATAGACAACATAGGCCTTATTTTGAAAGTTTCCAAATTGCAGTGGCCCCTACGAGAGAGAGAGAATCTAAGGACAGAAATCTAAATTTACTAGTTTTAAAATGTTCCATGTTTTAATAAGATGTGTAAAATTTTCAAATGAAAAGAGCACATGCACTTGAATTTATGAGTGTAATTTTATAACATAGTAGTCACCGACACTAATCTTCAGGGTGATGAGTACAAGGACACAAATATAAGTACAATGTGTCGATATCACTCTGCATTATAATCTCTTAGTATTCTTGTTCTTATGTCCCTGAAGATGGCAACAGGAGTGGCCGAAACATATCGGCGATTAGTATGTAATAAAAATACGTTCTTAAATACAAGTGCATTTGTTGGTTCCTTTAAAAATTTTACATCTGTGAACCTACTGCTTCCACTGTTCACCTATATGCGTGTCGCTTCAAAGGGGCTTTATTTTTAAGTAGCGAGATTATCGGTTATTTTATGTGGTCACAGTTTTATTTTAATTGAAATTTTGTTTTGCTTGTTTGTGTCCTTCCTGTTTCTACACAGACGTTCTTGTCTAAGCCAAGAAAAATAATGCGTACGACGTACAGTTCTCAGTTTAGACCACCCGTATTGCACTCGTGCTGGATAAATAGCCGCCGCAGCATGGCGCTAAAAGCTGTTCGAATTTCAGTTTTTCAATTCTGAAGTCCTCTTGACACACTTCCAGGGCGCTTCCTTGTGAATTCGCGTCAAATTTTTAGATCGCATTGACCCTTTAAAGCTCATTTGTTACTGCCCAATTTGCCATTAAAAACTCTGCATATCTTTCTGCACAGTATGTGTGTTTATGTGTTTGTTTGTGTGTGTGTGTGTGTGTGTGTGTGTGTTTGTGGCTGTGTGTATGTATATGTGTTGTATGATTCTTACAATAAATAACATTTATTTCAAGAATACTGCTCTGCTCAAACTAAGACACTCGGTTCACTTTACGTTTTCATTTCTTATCCTCGCGGAGGTCCAGACTATAATCAGTAATCTGCACATCTTCCTTTTCCTGGCCTGTTCTTCTCTGTTAGAGGATGGTTGATGGCTGTCCTCTTCGTATCGATGTTTTCCCAACTATTGGAAAGTGAAAATCTTCGTACGCATTTGTCAGAAATGTATTCTTATGACCTGGAAAACCCTGGGACATTCGACATCTCGAACCGAATTTTGCGGGACACCAGAACAGAGCTCTTTCAAACCACCTACAAGCCGTGACTGTTCGAGAAAAACCAGACGAGTGGGATCACGCAATGGCTAGAGCCCAAAACCCCACTAATACTAAGATCCCGCATGCTTCAAGTAATGTGAAGCCTGGTTTTGAAACAGTATATTTTGTGAATAACGCAGCCGAATATTCTTGTGCACTTCACGATCGGCCACGGTAGATTTCGTTAGCCCATCGCTTCAGTTACTGAACTAAATTTGCGGTGATTCCTGTCAAAACCTTTCGCGAATTCATTAATACTACCCATTACTTCACACGGTCATGTCTGAAAGTTGCTGCGGTTCTTGATGTCAGGCTTACTAAGTCACACAGTCATGTCAGGTAGTTTGACGCGATTTTATCAGACGCATTGTGTCGCAGGTCTTTTTCGAAAGTTTGCCGTAGTTATTCTTTATATCAGACTTACTTTGTCACTCAGTCATGTCTGAAAGTTCGCTGCGGTTATTCTTGTTATCTGACTCTTATAGATAGCTCATGTCTGAAGCCTCGGTCGACTATTTTCAGCATCCTCTGCCGGATCAAACGTGCAAGGTGCCTGAAGACGTCCCAGACGCTGTATGTAAAAAAACAAGACAATTATAGCCTACTTCTTTGGATACGTTAGGTGGATGTAGACAGTAATGGGCGTTCTGATCATACTAGAGACGTAAAGTTTAAAATATATTATAAAAAATTTAGCTGCCTGGATGTGAAATTTGATGTCTCGAGAGGGAAGAACGTTGCCTTAAGAATGTTCTAGAACAGGGTGCAAACGAATATATGTGGGTATAAGGTGGAAAATATGACAAGGCTGTAGAAAACTGTATGATGAAGTTTGTACTTTGTCTAATATTGTTAGGGATCAAATAAATGAGGAGGGCGTGGGCGGATGGGTCATTTGCCACGCATGGGAGAGTAACTAATACGTAATTTTAGACTGGAAACCTGGTCCTAAAGAGATCATTTGAGTGAACAAGGCGTAGGTGGGAGGATATTATTAAAATGATCTTACAAGACGGTTTATCTGACGGGACAGTGACTTAATGGTTTGGCGTTGTGAACGCAGTGAATGACGTTCGTCTTTCATAAACGGCGGTGTCTCCTTGACCAGCTGAGAGACTTAGGTTCTCGAGAAGTTTCTCTGTTTAATGGCCTTAGTTGTAAGCAGTCTTGTGTTCTGTGTCTGCTAGGTCGTGGACCAATATAATTCATATACAGACATATCGATATGTACATGCAATTTTATTCGGTAGAACAGTCTCAATAACTGATCTCTCCAAAAGGAATCTTCAGGCGACTCGTGGTTCCTGTTTTCCCCTTTGTAACTTTTGAGCCAAGTGAAACTGTGAAAGTCATTGCCCTATTGCTGTGTAGTGCAGGAAACAGAATATTCCTGTTGAAATTAACTTCTTCTTCCGTTGGTACTACCTTCCTAGGTGGGAACTGACCTCCTCAATGAGCTTCCGCCGTTCCGCTCTTGACTGCGCATTAATTCTCCAATTTCTACACCAAACCCGTGCGACGTCCTTCTCTAACTCGTCGCACCACCTCAAAATTAGGTATACCTATTCTCTTTCATTTCCCCCTGGTTTAGCATTAAGGACTTTCTTTGCAGGATCTATTTCTTCTATCACTAGTGTATAGCCCATGTAAGTCTACCCAGCTTAATATACTTCACGTCATATTCATAATCATTTACAAGTCAGACCAAATATTTTCCGTATAACTTCCCTGTCAAAGGATTCACCTTGTTATCGCATAGGCCAAGTCTCGGAGCCATATGTAAGCCCTGGTCTAATCGATGTTTTATAAATGAGGCATTTAACTTTACGTGACAACAGTTTTGAGCTAAGATGTTTCGTTCATCCAAAATAGCATTTTTTCTCTGTACCTGTTCTCGTGTTTTTCTCCATCCTAACACCACCTTCACAGGTGACAATTGTCCCCAGTTGGACAAAACTTCCACTTTCCTTAAGTTATAACACTCTGTAGAAATTAGCAGATTTATTATAATATTTGTATTTACACGATCAACTTTTTGTTCAAAACATAGTAAACCTAACTGTGAAGAACGTGTTGAATATTTTAACTATTACAGATAAATTATTATGGCCAAGACGTGAAATATGGCACACTGCGTAATTACTTCGTGCGATATTTGTGTTGACACGTTGCGTACCTCTGAGATTGTTCTTCAAAATATTCGGGAAGTTGGCTGTATTAAATGGAGGTGTCCCGTATCTATTCGATGAACAAAGCACTTTCAAAAAATACGAACACTTAACTTTTGAAGTTGCAAGATTTGGCAGCACGGCAGTTTAAATTGTGGGTTTGGCATTGGTGTTGTGCGGGAGAAATTTTTGTATAGACGTGGATTCAATAGTTGATGCAAAGTATGGTAAAATTGCATATCTGTCCATAACAGAACATTCAGAAAACAGCTTTGGTTTATTATTAGGAGGGAAGTTTATGGATAAATCCGCCGTCCCATGATTTGTACGATTTCTAAGTACGATTCTGTATATAGCAACCTGCAGTTTATTAAATTGTGCTTGTTTCTGTCCCATTGCATTACGAATTCTCTTGTTCCATTGAATGTTTTATCTCCCCTCTCCCTTTTCAAGGTATACACTGCACTACTTGTTGAAGTCACCATTTTTTCATGTAGTTCCTTTAGACAGATTTAATGAAGTTTGGGTATGTTGGACACTTAGCATACACGGGTCAAGGAGGAAATGCACTTAGCATTATGCTTGGAAAATTTTACGGATAGAAGCCAAGGCAAAAGTGCGGTGATAATAAGGAAGAGGAGCAGGGGAATACTGTGGAATGCGAACTGGATTGACTTCCCCTGCGTATGGTCCAGTGGGTTAAGGAAACTTTGTGACTTCGATAAGGAGCCTTGCGTTTGCGGAAACGTTGAGATGTATAGCTTTTTGTATGACACGTGTGTGTTGTACCAATATGTGTTATTCATTTACCGATCTTAGGTGACAATTTCATTTAGCTTGCACATTTCACGTACACTCAGGTATGCTGCAATTATTTTTAGGCGCTTTCACACTTCTGTGGGTCACGTATTGATACCGCTTGTTCCATCCGTCCATACAGGTGAAATAATTCGAAAAGGGCTGAATGTTTTTATCATGTTCTGTCCTATTGGGAGTTGACTAAAATGAGCCGACCTGTTATAGTTTGGGTACAGTCCGACAAAAAGCACGGACGCTTCACATGAAGACTAACATGGATTTCTCCGAGCAACTCCAGCATTACTCGCTGTATATTTATCACGCCCAAAGGTTTGTTGACAAGTTTTATAAAAAATTGAACTGTTTAACTCCTGTGCATTACTGCGCCTGCCTCAAACATGTAATGTACGTATCCTAAGTCATTATTCCACGAGTATGTTAATGGCCTACTGTTTGAGATACATAGAATTTTTCATAAATTCTCCATTGTATAACTCGCCTGACGAACTAGGAGCATAGAACGCAGAAGTGCAATACCTCTGATATCCTGTCGCTTGAAACGATCTTGAACCACATTCAGTCGCCTTCTATCCTAACAGGATGTTTCGTGAAGATAAGTCATTGACTGGTGTTATCTTTCCTTCCTCTCAGTCCGCCAGACTAACACTTCTAAGAGATTTCCGTACCAATATGCCTTACCCTATTTTCTTCCCGATAGAGGCTACGTATACAGCTATTCGGACCTTCATTTCACTACTACAACATTGCAGGTAACGTATGTATGTGACGCGAAGTTCCATGTTGTTTACTTATCTTAGTAATTAACCAACTTAATGCACAAAATTTTTGTTTTACAATAAGTTTATTTCATGCCTCTACATGTTTCGAGCACATGTGCTCGAAACATGTAGAGGCATGAAATAAGCTTATTGTAAAACAAAAATTTTGTGCATCAAGTTGGTTAACTACTAAGTTGCACGGTCAGCAAAATATCAAAAAATGTTGTGTGCTGTTTAGAAACTATAAATCTACCCGATCAGCAGTAGGTCCATATAATTTCCCGTTCCAGACACACCTAACCCATATTGATCCCCTAAAGCCGCTGTGCAAATTCTACAGAACAGTCACTTAGGATTAAAGGCATGAAGACACAAATATCGAGTAGTGGATTTCCACTGCGTCTTATTACAAAGGTTATAAAATTATTCCTCGGTGAGTGGTGGCAGTTCATTTTCCGGTAAGTGGCTTGACATATAATTCCACAAGACGGATAATGTATAGAGGCGCGTTCGCGTAACCTTTGTTGCTAGGGGAAAAGCAATAAGTACTATTCTGAGTGTGTGTGTGCCATATTTTTCATCATAATCTCATAAACTACAATTTTCAGAAAAAGCTTATTGAACAGAAAATATGTGCTTCGATTTTCTCTGCAAGTTTTGCCTGTATATTAGGCTTCACGTAAAGTGCCCGTTACCCGTGTCAGATTTTCATGAAACTAATTTTCTTGACCAATTTTCGAAAAGTTCTCAGGTATCAGATTTACTGAACATCTTTGCAGTGGGAGCCGAGTTGTTGTATGTGCACGGACGGACAGACATGACGAAGCTAATGGTCGCTTTTCGCAATTTTGCCAACGCGCTTAAAAACGGGATGGTCCTTACCGATACGGATGTAAGCTGCATGTTTGTGCTGCAGCATACAGTGATGGAGGAACCGGTTACTTTGCGTTTGGGAGGGGGTGGATTATTTGGACCGATGTCTATGTAAGAACAACAGACGCGTGTTTCCTGAACTTTTTATCCGAAAGTAAGGCCCTCCGAACTTTGAGTCGTGGAGTATCCTACCGTACCAACTTCGCTGTCCATTGTCTGCAATGTTCAGTATAATCTGTACGGTTAGTGATCGTGTCATAATGATGCACAACAACACGCAACAGTGTTTCAGACAAAATTGATCGATATTTATAGACTGTCACCATGCCAAATTCCGCATACTTACACGTAATAGTCTGTTGGGTGTACGGCAGAAAATACGCCCTGCATTTGGACCACGCCGTGGCTGTTACGTCAGAGACCGCTTAGTCATACAGAGATATTAGGCACATTTAACTGACGTAAGGCCGATGAGATGAGAGAGATACGAAATGCCTGCGGAGATTTGGTTCGAATATGTGCGTGAAGGGAGGTCACGTGGGAGGCCTAGGCGTAGGTGGGATTATAACATGAAGTTGGATATTTATTTGTGGCAGGGATGCAAAAATTTACCAAAAATCTGGGAATCAGCATAAAATTTTACGGGCTAGAAAAGGGACATGAAACAGAGGACCCTGCAGTGTTAGGCGCCACGGTACAATATTCAGTCGGCCCCTGATTTATGGGACACAGACTGGCACGGTGTCACTGGCCCAGCATAGGGTCAAAAATAGGTCGTAAATAATTGAAGGGGGGGGGGGGGTGGCATGTAGACTGGATTGATGTGACTGACTTTAGGGTTCGTATAGATGTAGATCATGATGGGGAACCAGGATAGCGCAGTCACTGTATTGACTATGCCATGGGCTGCACTTGAGTGGAATCTTTCGACTGCCGGCAGGGGCAAGACGTCCAAACCGACTGTGGGACCCACCTAGCCTTTATTTATATCGGGCACCGGGAACATTTCCCGGGGTAAAGCGGGGGGGTGGGGCGTTAAGCTAACCACTCATTTCCATCTAGTGCCGTACACGAGGCTTTCTTTTGTGCATTGTGATTGGAATTTCACTGTGCAAGTTGTGGGTACATTTCAGTTTTGTTTTATGGTGGACACAAACAGTGGACACTTTATATGAGGGCCTAGATGCGTTTCCACCGTTGCCCGTATACACAGCACGTAGGCGTATGGGGGAGTAAAATCATGGCTCCACCCATTCTTATTGTCGGCTTCTATCCCTGGCCGCTGTACCCCTGCAGAGATATTCCCAGGTATCCATTGAATATAAGAGGGTGGGCCGGCCCCTTCACCGGTCTGGATGCTTGCCTCTGCAGGCGAGCGGACCGCAATTCCTCTGTTGTCCAATTTGTAGTCCGGTCACAATATGTCGGCTCGTCGTGTAGACTTTTTTTTTTTTTAATGTTTAACTTGTCGTCTCCGTAAAATTGTTTAAACCTGAGCCTCCACATATTGCCCCATGTTCTCCTGCATGTCCTGTAAGATCTAAAACAGTAGGCATGTGACTGCGTGGGGACGGAAGTGACATGACGTTAGACGTCTGCGTTGACTGTGTTAGCCAAGGAACTGAGTATTCAAAGTGTGCATTTGAGCCGATGATGAATTGTGATGTTCATTTTTGAAATAGACAGTGACGTAAGGTCATTTATTCTCTTTCTCCTTTATTTCATCATTATGGATTTAAAAAAGTCACACGCCCTTACCTGAGGAACTTCAGTTCTGAGAGGGCTCTTTTGATGTCTTTTTCTGTCGGCCATGTTTTTGGATATTTGTCAAATATAATGAAGCTGTGTAGGCTTCTCTTTTATTATTTGTCATGAGGAGCAAAGTCTCAAGGCTGCGAAAGAGAGGTGGGAACGTGTGGTGACATAATTTGGCACAGTTTTCTGCTTGCAACAAAGCCTCGAACATCGGACGTTATTATTAGACTTCAAATGTCTGACTAGGTTGTGTTACATATTAGAGTTACAAATCAGGAAGTCACTGTATGCGCCCCATGCTGCGAATTCCCTAGTCTTCCAGAAACAAATCCTGTACAGAACTTGCTGGCACTGCTGTCAAGGCCGGAAGGTCGCGGGTTCGGTTCCCGATTGCGTCATTGGAATTTTTCATTCACATAATCCTTCTGGCCGCACTGTAGCCCCGGGGTCGACTCAGCCTCTAACAGGAATATCTCCTGGAAGGTAAAGGCGGCCGGTGCGTAGGGCTGTCACCACCATGTGCCGGTTGTCTTGAAATCTGGGAGCCTTAACCTCTTGGAGTCCTCAGAGCCTGTCCGGGCATGTACAGGGACTGCTTTACCTTACCTTTTGCAAAACTTAAAGATTACACGTAACGAGTTGTGTGTGATTGATAATTGAATAAGCAGACATTTGCAACACGTATTGTTCGTGTATTTTAATGCAATAATGAAAACTGCTTAGAGAAATTTGTGATCCCTCTGCCGTTTATAGTGATCGTAATATTTACAAGTTCGTGTCTTCAGTGTTAGCTGATTAATAATGGTGAAGAATGTAGGGCGTGGAACAGGGGTAGGTAAAATTATTCACTACAGGGCGTTGTTAGGGACTGCGGGCAGTTAACACCTACCGTGATCAGTAATTTGGCCAGCATTGCTGTTCGAAGTACGACCAGATCCCGCGCTCTGGGTTTGCATTCTTTTTCTAGATATATATTTAGTTGGTAGCTTGCTTCAAATACGTCACCATCACTTCTGCTGAATATCAGTTGTTGACATGTAAGGCCCTCGTTTTGTACAGCATCGTTTATAGAACGGTAAATGAACTGTTGCTAGTTGAAACAATACTATTTCAAGACTGGATTTCTTGTCATATTTATTTACAATCTCATAGCCCTCTTCTGCGTACTTTGATCCTAATGATCATTATCCGTGAGATAATTCAATAACATGAGAAGTGAATGACCAGAAGGAATGGTCGTTTTTTTCGGGTAACATGTGGCTAGGGCATTTTAAACTTTTTAGTGCAGTATAATCCGTGTAAGTTGCCACACAAAATTATCAGGTCTGTGATACGTGTATGGTAAAATTTTCTGTTGATTCACTCTTGATCTTGTTGAATATTTTCCCTGACGACTGTTTAACCCCCCTCCCGAATGTATCCCTACTTTGATGTAGTGGTGAGGCGCTGCGTGGTCTAGTGATTCTTGGAGCAATGCTGGCAGTTGCGTAGCTGCTGGTGGGGCCTCCCATGCCAAACAGGTCAAAGGTGATGACCCAGACAAAAAGGGATACCCTAGTCCTCCAGGTTGGGGGTTGGACGGGGGCTGACAACCCACCCCATAAATACTGTTCTGTTGAGGAGCTTCTGAAATTAGATGCCGGATGTTTGAGGACAATTTTGAAAGAGGCTAAGATCAACCAATGACTGTAATGCCAGAAGAAGAAGAAGGGCATTATGTTTAATATTGACGCCTGTAACAGATAAATTCCAGATTAAAAATAAATGTGACATACGAAATTCATTGTACTCTGATGGTATAATTTTATTTCACGTGAACTGATGCACGGTGTGAAAATACACCGTTTCAAAGGAAATCTCTTGAGTTCGTATTATACTGTCACCTTCACGGTGTCCTTGTCAGCACACAAGCTTTTCGTAACGAAACTTTTTTTTTTTTGGCGTGCAATGACCAGTCTAATTCTTTTAAAGTTTCATAGCCCGTCAATAAGGTAGTGGACTCGCCAAATTTTGAGTTGGAGCGACAATAATACCCTTAACATAGGGCCTGTAAACGGTTCATAATAATAAATCTTACAAATATATATATTACATCATTACATATGATTACATCATCATGCCGGCCGTGTGAAATTTTCATTTAGCTCTCCCCTTGACAGTAGCCTCATTAATGAACCGCTACAGACGTGGCTCAGATTTGCTGAATACATATACAGATTCCTATACATATTTTATTAAAATAAAATAGCATATACATTGTTTGTAATGCAACAGTAAGAAATACGTCGAATGTGCGTCTGTTTGAAGTTACGTCGCCCAAATGTAAGATAGGTAGGTAGGATCTATACTTAATAAGTGCTGTTATTATTATTATTATTAGTAGTAGTAGTAGTAGTAGTAGTAGTAGCAGCAGTAATAGTAGTAATATTTTTATTATATACACTACCGGCATATGTAACGTTAATAACACTATATTTGCGAGTATTTCTACCGCGGTGGGTTGAGGGTCCAGATCTTTTGTGATACGGCACTGCTTCACTGGCTAATCGATCGTGGACGTACCGAAGGAAAGTATTGCCTCCAGGTTCTGCCCTGTAGACCCTTCAAGATTAAGGCACTAACATCCTCCGAAACGTCGGGACGCAGCGTCATATCTGAGATGAACGGAATGTGTAGCAGTTTGTGCAGCAGAGAAATCAGGTTTTTATAATTTGTGCTCGGGACTCCTCGGTATTTGTTGACGATGTTATTTCTTACTGGACAGTAGTTTAACCCCTGTTATAAGAATGCGAATGGCAACAGTTGGGGATTTTTTTTAGAGCACATTTTATGTGCTATTGACACGAAGTGTAAAGTGAAACGGTATGGAAGTAACTGCCCTGCTGTGTCAACTCCAAATTTACGATTTTTTTTTTGTGAAAATCCCTACGGGGTATCTGCACTTTTAATTATCATAATCGTCATTATTTAGTCAAAGTTGGTGAGTTTGAAGTGTTATATACAGCTCGATTTCATAAGTGCCATAAAAATAGGTCCCATTAACAAGGATAATTAATTTATTATGACTACATGAATTTTAAAGACCTTACAAGTGACCAAGTACTTAGTTTTATTAATGATCCACAATAAATGTTAAAAATGATGGTCATCGCCCTCAGTACATATCATGTCACGTCTGTGCTTGTGACTGTAAATCTCTCATTTAAGGACGCTCTAATTGGCAGAGATAATATAGCGTCGAACTCTCCGAAGCGAGAGGCTCTCTGACTAACCGTCTGAGCTATAGCACGGTCCTCGTGTTTTTGAATGGAGCATGTAGGTCACACCCGGTCGTTGGGGTTGTCCCTTACACGGGTTGCAGCTTCGAAACTGCAAGGTAAACGTGTAATTTCTGTTACCGCTTCGTGCTGCTACACCAGATCTGTGATGTGGCCCCCACAGACGTACATCTAGGGCATCGAGACATGGAGGACAGTATTGTGACCACCACGACCAGTCCATAAACACGGGGGAATCGATGATAGGAATATGTTTTTGGCTGAATGACCAAAACCGGGATGCATGCTATCGTTTTGCAAGTATAATCGCATTCGTTCATCTGAAGGTGGATCTACAGGGTGCGGCAGAAAGAACTCCCCTATTTGAGAAGCGAATAAATTCAAAACCAAAGAAGATACGGCAAATATTTTTCTATTTCTGGAAAGCACACAGAATGCCGTTTTACATCAACG
>Ga0123355_10016206_pt1 | contig 11733 bp, 7 predicted proteins | sample TergutEmb28metaG_3_FD_89872 | JGI IMG/M metagenome (GOLD analysis project Ga0123355, IMG submission 89872) | Embiratermes neotenicus P1 segment gut microbial communities from Petit-Saut dam, French Guiana - Emb289 P1 | ecosystem: Host-associated > Arthropoda: Insects > Digestive system > Gut ...
ATCATCACAGTTCCACATCTTGTGCAATTCATTATTCGGTGAACAACATTCCGTTAAACTCTACACAATCTCAGCTCTTGATAAGCCTTATATGAACAACAAAGCAATGCACTACCAACACACATACAGTGTACAGTTACCCGCAGCACTGACAGACAGTCCATCACAGTTACATTATGCTGTTTAAATCTTTTTATCTCGTGCTAAAAATTTCCGCCTTTTTGCCAAGCCGTCATCAGGCAGTACGAATTACGCAACGAATGCCCATCCTGCACATTACATAAAATACGTAGTATGCCATAAACGCATTTGCGAATTTAAAAGTATGACGAAACTTATCAAAATGAAGCCTCAGTAGGTAACATCATAACAGTAAACTATACAATATGCCATGTGCCACATCCGTCCAAGTGTGGCGCTACGGCCCCTCCCGGACACTGCCTTCCCCCTAAGGCACCACCACCCTTCTTTATCCACTGCTCACCTCCACCATCCTGTTATTTCTAGGAGCTGCAATGCAAACCTCTAGACAACTTTCTACTTTTTTTTCTTGATTTTCCTGCTATAACTTTGTTGGGGAATTTCTCGTTGAGAATCATTTTTTCCTAAGGATCCTTCTATCTTCCATTCTCAAGATGTGACACGCCCATCCTAGTTTCTAATTTCAATATCATCCACTTCATTTGTACCTTTGGCTATTCCATTCAGCACGCCCGCGTCTTTTCCTCTGATTTGGTCACATATTCTTCTTAATATTATCCTTTCGGTTGTAATTCACCGATCCTTTAACTAAGTTATAAAGAGTTATAAAAACGAATACTTTCAAAATATGAAAAGAAGGAACATTTGCATTATTTTTACCTCGACTGTACCAGTTTCCAAATATGTTAATTAACATTATTTAGGTGTGTGTGGATACAAGTGAGAAAGTATTGCTTATGGAATGTGGGGAAATGTTGTATCTGAAATTGGAATACAGTAGAAGGGAAATTATGTTGGCTTCATTGTTATAAATGTGTATCAAAGATGGTTTTTATGGATGGACACACTTCTACTTACGTAATGAACGCTCAGGCCGGTACAACGCTCCCAGTTGGTAAAGTCCACTTTTCTACTGTGTTCTTAGCGGAAGTGCTTAATTAGACGCGTCCTAAGAAGGAATCATTATGGGGAAGCTACAAATTTACAAATATTCTAAAATTGTAAACAAATAAGTGATAAACACACGTTTTAACAAACATTAATTTTTGACGTCATCCAAATATATATATATGTAACATCCCCCAAATCCATCCCCTTTTTACCCGCCTGCCCTTCAGCATTTCCACAGGAACACAGGAGGGATATGGACTGGGTTCTTCGACTGGTGTAAATTTTATTGGCGAAAGAGACCCTAGTGACCATCGCTATTCATTCCATTTTAGTATTATCATCCAATATGGGCATTTTAATTTCCAAGTATTCGTTTAAAATTTTCATCAGGTCCTTCTGCGTCATTTGTGCCTCAAGACAGACAGGTCCATCCCGCATTTGATCAACTGCATTCAGTCTTCTTACTGGTTAGATATGACGCCGTGACACCGGGTAATTTGTTATTGACATTTCGCAATATACTTGCACAAACATTTTCATAGAACGAAGTATTTTAAATTTGTCGACACTTGAATACGAGGCAACTAGATTTTCTCGTAACAACGAGTACCGATTAACAGGTGACACGGCGTCGTAAAGCACGTAACTGAAGGTCAGAAGGAGATGATTTTATTGCAGAGAAGCAAAAACTGTAAGATGCAGCACATCACTGTGATTTGTTATTACAGCTGTTCAGTTGTTACAGATACGTTAGTTCTATATTGCATTGTCAACAGCCTGGATATGAAGCTGGATCGTGTGTCTTTATTTTGTCACAACATAAGGTGTTGTTTGAGGGTTGAAACGCAATGAAATATTCAGCCTATACTTTGCCTGTACCTGGCTGTAGTCACAAAACGGAACACACTGATGTTCAGTGCGTGGTGTCAGTCTAAATTGCTGACTGCTGACTGCTTTTGTATTGAACTGTCCTGAGATATTGAGTTAAAAGCGTCGCTCGCGGGACGACTTTGACCAAACTATGAAGTACTGAGATTATGTACCGGGGATTCAATGCACATAGAGCCCTGGAACTGCATGACAGTTTCTCCGAATGCCCAATTTACAAGACATTCAAAAAATTAATTCGGCAATGTAACATTTGCTTAAGTTTGTTCGTTTTGCCGTGAAATTACCAACATTCCAGTGCATAACAACAAATGTTTCTGATAACAACAAACAGAATTTGCTATATTTCAGTGTTGCTGTTGTGATCAGAAATTTTGCTGGTTTATTGTTTTAGCGGAAAGTGTTTAATATTTAATGCACAGATCTGTACCTGTGGAGTGTTTGGGAGAAAGTTACTTCTGACTGATGTTAGTTGAAAACATAAATTGTTATATGTGTCAAAGTGCAGAAATAATACATTCCACTTATATTCCTCACAGCTTACAGAGCAGCTGGATTACGGGTGGAAAGGCTTCAGGTTAATATTGAAATTGACATTAAAGAAATGGCGCTCACGATTAAGCGGACTGAAAATAACATTTTAAATACACATTCACAATATTGGCGTTTTCGCTGACGATATTAGGTACAAACAATGAATACATTGCCCAGATGATCTAGTTCTGAAAGACCGCTCTGCACACACACTATTGGTTACCGCCTGCTCATGTTCAGTTATGCAACCCCCACACCACACCACACAGCTGGGCCTAAAATCGTCTAACATTCTAAGCAATTCTTCGAAGGAACTGGAACCGTTGACTTCACACTATACAACAAAAGCACTCTCATTTCCCCTCCACATGACATGTAATTAAACACTTTGTGTACAGAAGGGGGAAATAAGAAAAATCTATTCATTTATAAATAGAGGCGAATTGGTTAAAGGAATAAAGAACAAAACTACACCCCAATAATCACATGTAACAGTAGAATATCAAGATAATTGTTTAGCTTGTCTATAGCGTACTTTTTATAAATTTTAATAAGATACATACATACATACCTACATACATACATACATAAATACATACATACATACATATGTATAATTGAATAGGTGACTCACTCGAATTATTGATCGGTATGTTCTGAGGATGTCAATAATCTGACGAAACATATAAAGAAAGCTTTGTGATTGAAATGAACTGAAATTTGTGCATGTGACTGTAAATATTTTCAGTGTGCCTTATAGGGTCTATGTACTGGAAATTACTGTGGGAGTGACAGAGAGAGATAGAAAGACAAATGGAAGGTAAGGCAATAAGCAAAATGTAACACAGAATAAATTGTTAGTGCTAGATAAATTTATTAAACTTAAGATCTGTTTGGTAGGGAGATCTTGAGGGAAAGAGACCACTTGTCTGACACAGGCGTAGATGGTATTTAATATTAAAATATACCTTCAGGATGTGGGATGTGGGGGTATTGACTGGATTGAGGTGGCTCACGATAGGGACAGCTGGTGGGCACTTGGAAAGCGGTGGTTAAATGCCGGTCAGGATAAAAGATTGGGAATTTCTTTACTATCTTAGAACTAGTTATCTTCTGAAGAAACACTGCATTGCTTGGGGTGAGAATTTAAGTAAGATGTGTAAGGAAATTGCGGCTTGTTTATAGTACCAGTATGTAAATAGGGGGCTTTGAAATATGAATGATGTTTGTAAACAGTAAGAACTGATTTTGATTTTGATAATTCAAATGTACAGCAGTATTTGTTCAGCGAGATATTTTTAGTGTAGTTTTTAAACGTAATTATTTGTTTAATTGGAGACTGGAATTTAAGGATATTGTGCTGAGGGTGATATTTGGTGGTAAGATGGAGAAGTTAACAGGAGGATGGAGAGAATTGCAATGGGCTTTAGGAGAATGGGATTTCTGGAGCAGGTGAGACGTTTCGGAGGAATGAAAATTACGGGCAAAATATTGTCAGAAATTCTGAAGGCAGTATGTAGTTGAGGATTAAAAGAATAATATTAAAAATTATCTTAAAAATTTCGGCAGTGGCAAGTCAACTGGATTCGTCTAACTCAGTATAGATGACAACACTGTACCAGTCAGAGCGATGTTGTCAGTCCGTGATACTGCAATAGTTGCACAGAAAGTTTCACCTGAATTTGAACAGTGCAGATGATCAGTGCCACTGGTCTTCTCGAACCCTGTGCTGTTTCTGTATGAACAAGTTTAAACAACCGCTCGAGACAGACCAGCTGTGTGGTGACCTCATTGCCCGGAAATCCTATGCAGAATACCCACCGTTTAAACTGCACGCACATTGCGTCTGCGCTGCGTGTTCAGGTACTCCATACAGTACAGTGCAAATTGCGATGTAATAATGGTTCAAGTAATGTACAGATTACGAAACAGGCCAGTTCATTGTTCTGTTCAGAATGCTTGCCACTGGTCACAGACATAACCTTTAGTAATAATATGTTGTTCGGTCTTCGACTGGGTTTATGTCTTTCAAACAACCACAGGATAATTTTGTTGATACCGCATTGCAGATCATCAAATGTAACAAATGGTTTTATATTTTATTCCTTTCAGATTCATCACCTAAATTTTTTAACACATGTCTCACAATTCCCCCACTCCCTTCCCTTCCCGCCCCTTATCAAGTCACCGTAAATCAATCTGTTCTCAACACACAATTCCCGAAACGTAAGGTACTGCTTCTCTTTCTCCTGTTCCATATATTCTCATCAGCACTCAGTTCGCTAAGCCAATCACCATTCTCACCACTGAATTATCCACAGATCGACTCACATTCAAATATCACACAAAATTTAATTTCGTAATTTTTAATCCTTTCACCAACCCATTTCACATTGCTGTTCCTACATTCATGCAGTACAGTGAGATAAAGTTGTGACGTCTTGTGTAATGTACAGTTTAGAGGATTAAATATTGTAATTATCATGTGGCGTTTATCCCGCTATTTTATTTCGTGTCACGAAAATATATTATCCAATTTAGCTCTGCTTATAAAAAACCTTCATCTGTTGCGTTAATATAGTAGAAGTAGATGTAGATAATCGGAGAATAACTTGGCCAGTTGCGTGACCGAGAGTTTTGCTGTCACAGTTCCTGTACACCGAGTCACAGCACAACGTCACTCTATCAGTTCCTGTACACCGACAGTCAAAACACATTCATTGTATCAGTTCCTCTACACAGACAGACACAGCACACCGTCATTCTATCAGTTTCTGTACACCGACAGTCAGAGCACACCGTCACTCTAACAGTCCTGTACACCGAGTCACAGCACACCGTCACTCTATCAGTTCCTGCACACAGACAGTCACAGCACACCGTCACTCTATCAGTTTCTGTACACCGTGTTACAGCACACCATCACTCTATCAGTTCCTGTAAACAGTCACAGACCACCGTCAATCTTTCAGTTCCTGTACACTGAGTCACAGAACACCGTCAATCTATCAGTTCCTGCAAACAGACAGTCAGAGCACATCGTCAGTTTATCAGTTCCTGTACACCGACAGTCACAGAACACCGTCATTCTATCAGTTCCTGTACACAGAAAGTCACAGCACACGGTCACTTTATCAGTTCCTGTACACCAACTGTCACAGCACACCGTCACTCTATCAGTTCCTGTACACCTACAGTCACAGCACACCATCACTCTATCAGTTCCTGTACACCGACAGTCACAGCACACCGTCACTGTATCATTCGCTGCACAGCTGATCGTGTCACAACGTACAGATTAATTCTTTTTTCGTTGAAACTGGTTTATTGATTTAAAGTTTGACTTGTCTTATAATCAGAACGTTTTGAACCAATACATTGCAGCAGTCCGCGGATCTGATTTGTACCTAGGGAAGTGTTAACTGCACAAGGTAAAGGTAAAGATAAAGGCTAGCAATTTCTTCACATTGCTGGACAGACTCTGAACTTTCCAGGATTTTGGGTCTGCTAGATTTCAAGATTGTCAGTAAATATACGTAGGAAGTTCATCAGCCCTAAGAACCAACTGTCTTTATCACCCCCCCCCCCCGGGGGGAATATTCTTGGTACTCATTTCTGTTAGAGGCTGAATCGATCTAACGGTCATATTGCGGCAGGAAGGATTACGCCAGTGAAAATTACCAGTGATATCATCAGGAATCCAAACCGCAACCTTCCGCCTTGTGTTGCAGTGCCTCAACCGTCTGCGTTACGGCGTGCTTAATTGTAAATAGAATAGAAATTTCTCGTCTTTTGTGCGACCGAGATATGCAGTACCATGTTCACAGTGCCCTGCCATTACCCACTGTGTTACTGTCGATACCTGCATTTCATACCCTAACAGCTCATTTCTTTAAGATCCATAAAATAGTATCGTCTCATCTACGCACTTTTCCTTCATGTGGTGTCTTGCTTCAGGTTTTCCGGCTCAACGTTTTTTGGCTTATTTCTTATGTCATGCCTGCCACATTGTTAGCCCATCTCGCCCTTCAAACAAACGTGTGTTTAGACCACCTGGTCCTTGGCTAAAGGTTTCGCACAATTTTTGAATGAAAATAGTGGTTATATTTTCAACGGACAGAATCGTCTTCGACGTTTGTCCTTTTCAAAGTCAGACCCTTCCTCTCTGTCGAAACGTCTGTTACCACACACCCAGCAACGTAACTTCCTATAACAGAAGAAAGGTTATGTTATTTATACCGCTGTGAAAACCTACACATTCGCGTAACTGCGTGAATCTTATTCCCAACTGAATAGCTTATTATCTGTTACATTTTAACAGAGAGTCCCACTGTACGTGTAACTTCCGGTAGTGTTTTGTACATTGGGTGTTATCACCTACTGCTATGTAAGAATATGTATTGTAATAGGTTAACATTAAATGAGGTACAGCTTTACAGGGTGATCATTGGTAATGGAATTGATTAGTAACTTATCGTGTGAGAGGAGTGACATAAGGATGTTTATAGGATGAGATGGCCAGCATAAAACAGAATGTATACTGGAAGAGGAAATATACAGGGGATATACCGGGTTAACCTATCAAGCAGAGTGTGGTCATCGGATGTGTTGGTGGCTTTTAGAGCTGTGTGCTGAGGGAACTGCTGTAGGATGTTGTGGAGAGAACTGGCTGTGTGTCATGTCTGTATTGTAACTGTCTGTATTGCAACTGTCTGTATTGCAACTGACAGACAAAATAAATAAACAATTCAAATGTCTGCGAAAAACGACCATCAGCTTCGTAATGTGTGTCTGTCCGTCTTTCTGTCCGCATGGAAAACTGGGCTAAAACCGGACGAAATTACACGTAATATATATATATATATATATATAAAGAATATTCTAATATTTGTAGAAAAATCAAGCGTGACTGAATTATTAGAAGAAAGAGAATAATGTAGGTAAAAATGTAGGTACAGTTATGGTAATATCCGACTGAATTGTTATAAGAATAAAGAGTGTTGCAGACAAAATTTGTACAGAAATTCGAAAAACAATTTTTATTTTGTAAATATTCTCCAAAATTCTTTCATGAGATAATGTGCAAAAAAGATGGTAAAACCAATCAGGCCACAGACTACAATATTACACAACACAGAAATAATGCGATAGGTATACTGGCTTACTGAGGCTGCAGTCACACACACAGATTATGTAATTTATTTTTATTTTCCACGCCAAATGTGGTTAAGCGAACGCGCCTCAGTGATACCCTATATTTGCAGTGCATGTCTTTTTCAGTAATATGCTAACTGAGCAGCTGATACGCAATTTAAACACCCTACATACCCACCAGTAACATGCAGCAGTAATATACAGCAGTGACTGTGTAAGGTGGCTCTAGGAAAGTTACTGTGATTTTGGTATTATGGAAGGTCACACAACCAGTTTTAATTAATTAAATATGGCATACGTAGATAACAAATGCACGTACTTAAAGGGCAATACAAGCACTAACATTCAGTAGCAAGATCTGGAATGTTGTAGAGCGGTAGATACTAAATGAATATGCAAAAATTTATACAACTTTACATTGTAAATTAAATTAAGAATACAACAAAATTAACTGTCTTTGTTCTTTTCACCTTGACACATAAACGAACTTAAGCGGTCATACAAACCTGTGAATGAGTTAGTAACAGTTATACTTATTCACTCTACGCAGTACAGCCTTACATAAGAAGATGACCGGTTTTCAACTCGTCAAGAAATTTCCCCACATTTTATGGAATCCGATGGTTCATTACCCAATTTACAAGTGCCCGCCAACTATCCCTATCCTCAACCAGCTTGATCTAGTCCATAACCCAAAATCCAACTTCCTGAAGATACATCTTAATATTATCGTATACACGCCTGTGTCTTGCAAGTGGTCTCATTTCCTCAGTTTTCCCACCAAAACCCTGTATGTGGCACTTTTCTCCCCATACATACTACGTTTGACGCCAACCTCATTATTCTCGATTTTATCCACCGAAAAATATTGGGTGAGTAATACAGATAATTAAGCTTATAATTATGTATTTTTCTCCATTCCACTGTTACGTTGTCCCCTTTGTACATAATATTCTCCTCACCAACCTGTCTTCAGGCACCCTCAGCCTACATTCCTCTCTCAATATAAGTGACCATTTTTCACACCCTTATAAAACAACAGGCAAAATTATAGTTTTGAATATTTTATTCTTTAAATTTTTGTATAGCAACCTGGAAGAAAAACGATTCTGCGTTTAATTACAACAAGCAATCCCTGTATTCAATCTGCTATGAATTTCTTCCTGAAGAGAATTTTGATTTGTTAAGGTTGTTCCCAAATATTTGACTTCGTCCACACTTTCAGAAGAAATATTATCAAACTTTATACTGTGTGATGTTCAATGATTTTTGTGGCATGGGGTGAGGAGCAATAAGAGGTTCTGTTAAAATAATGCTTGTATATAATGGGTATTACAGTACGTGATGTAGTGGCAGCTCCTGCTAACAAGAGTATTACTAAAATAAACTTCTATTATCTCAATTGTGGTGGACAAGGTAATAATAAGTTCATAATAGCTGCTTACCTAAAAACTGTGACGAACGTACAAAAACATTCTGTTACACATAATTTTATGGCTGTGGGTCACAAAATGTAATGGTGACAGTTCGTTTTCTTTGGTGGAGAAAATTATTACAAAATTTTTAAAATCTCCTCTATTCTTCTTGATTTCAAACATTCACCCTGTACTGAATGCTGTATGCTTTTTTCTGGGGGACTCCCCGGCGTCTGAATTCCAGTCTTGTTCTCACATTGTGTGCTGCAATTATTAGAACTGCAAGGGAGAACGGAGAGACACGGAAATTTCGCGATTGGAACTTGATATGTTTTCGATCTCAGGGAAGTTACTGAACAAATTGCTGTAAACTGTACTGTGGATTTGAGGGGAGAAAAACTGTAACTCTTATGACATTTGTGTGCTGGGATTTGCGGAAGGGCAACATATTGAGTTCGGCTTTAAGAAAACTAAAGGAATTGAGAGTGTGAATGCTTCAATGTGACATGAAGCGGTGCAGATTGTGTTTGGAGCTGTTTAGTGTGAATGTGTTAATGTGACCTGAAGCGGTGCGAGATTGTGTTTGGAGCTGTTTAGTGTGAATGTGTTAATGCGACATGAAGCGGTGCAATACTGTGTTTGGAGCTATTTAGTGTGAATGAGTTAATGTGGCATGAAGTGGTGTAGGAATTTATTTGGAGCTGTTTAGTGTCAATATGTTAATGTGACATGAAGCGCTGTGAGATTGTGTTTGGAGCTTTTTAGTGTGAATGTGTTAATGTGATATGAAGCGGAGGGAGATTTTGTTTCGAAGTGTTTAGGGTGAATGTGTTAATGTGACATGAAGCGGGGCGTAATTGGGTTTGAAGCAATTTAGTGTGAATGTGTTAATGTGATATGTAGCGGTGCGAGATTTTGTTTGGAGCAGTTTAGTGTGAATGTGTTAATGCGACATGAAGCGGTGCAGAATGTTTTTGGAGCTGTTTAGTGTGAATGCGTTAATGTGACATGAAGCGGTTCAGATTGTGTTTGGAGCTGTTTAGTGTGAATGTGTTAATGTGACACGAAGCGGTGCGAGATTTTGTTTGGAGCTGTTTAGTGTGAATGTGTTAATGTGACATGAAGCGGTGCAGATTGTTTTTGGAGCTGCTTAGTGTGAATGTGTTATTGTGACACGAAGCGGTGCGAGATTTTGTTTGGAGCTGTTTATTGTGAATGTGTTAATGTGACATGAAGCGGTGCGAGATTTTGTTTGGAGCTGTTTAGTGTGAATGTGTTAATGTGACATGAAGCGGTGCAGATTGTGTTTATAGTTGTTTCAGAATATGCAGCTGAAAAAGGGCTTATATAGATTGACTTCCCATTTCCATCAGAAATATGACGATTTGCATTCAACATTAAATAACAAAACTCTGCCATTCAAAATTTTACAGCGGACTGAAATTTGAACAGAAATAATTTTTTGTTAGCGTTTTAAGTTTAGTTACATTCTTAACAAAATTGTGTGTTTCAATATTTGTTTCAGTTTAAAAAGTCTATTGGATTGTAATAACGATTTCTTCTAAACACTGGTCATATTTTTAAGAATCCTTCGCTTATGAAAAAAAAATTTATTATAGATTTTTTAAATTTACAGGAAAAATTCAGAGCTTTGTGGGTGAAATTGGTTTAAAACCGTAATAGCATGCTGTTAGACAGCGTGCTATAAGAGGGTGCGAGAAGAAAGGGGATAAAAGCGCGCATGCTTACTGTAGCTTACTTAATTATCTACAGTTTGTTTTGTTTCTTTTTAACAAAATTCAGGTTCTGATAAAAAACAAAATGGCCGAATAGGAGAAAAAGCAGGAACGAAATAGAATGCTGACGGGAAAAATTGGAGGAAACGAGGAAAAAACAGCCGATTGTCAGCGTTTGTGTCCGAAATAAAAATGCGCTGTTAGAAAATGTTTTTAAAATTTCCGTGATATTCATAAACTTATGAAGGCAAATGAAGCGAGAGATGAAAAAACTTTTCGTTTCCGTTGTGCTCTGTTACGTAATTCTGGCTTAAAATATGAAATACCCTAATTCTCACTTCTACATTTAAAGCAAGCTATACATTAATATCTGTATCAAAAAAGTGAATTAATATATTATAATAAAGACAGTACCTTAACTTTTCCTTGCACAAAATTTATGTGATTAGTCACATTATAGAAAAGTAATGTGCCTTCTAAAAACAATTTTCTGCAGTGCACGTTCCTTATATTTAACGCTACAAACACAAACTCAATATGAAATACTTACTCTTTCCCACAAAAACATCTATTTCGCGAAAAGGCCCCAATAAATATTTGTTATCTAAATTTCCTCATTTTCATATTTACATTTAAAACTATACGTAATGGTAAACAAATTTCTCAGTTCTGTGACCCTAAGTGCTGTTTCCTCCTTCATGTCTGGCCACTTGTTGTTCAGCAGCTCCTCTCTCCGGAAACCGTTGTTTTTTTGTGCGTTTTATAATATTTAATTGTTACAGTGTTCTTTGAAAAATAATAATAATAATAATAATATTTATTAACTGCAGTTGGGTTGTCACCCGGTGGCAGTAGTTATTTTACATGTAAACCAAACATGAAATCGGTTACTACTAAATTTAAGTCGGGAGGGC
>Ga0123355_10016207_pt1 | contig 11733 bp, 9 predicted proteins | sample TergutEmb28metaG_3_FD_89872 | JGI IMG/M metagenome (GOLD analysis project Ga0123355, IMG submission 89872) | Embiratermes neotenicus P1 segment gut microbial communities from Petit-Saut dam, French Guiana - Emb289 P1 | ecosystem: Host-associated > Arthropoda: Insects > Digestive system > Gut ...
AATGCTCAGGGTAATGAGTCAGTGAAGCGACTCAATCCTAAAGATGAAGGTGGCACTTTGTTTATATCCTTGGAAAGCATTTACCCAAACACAGCGCAATAACCAAAAGACCTGCTTCCTGAACAATAAGGCGGCGGAAACCTCAAACCACTTATTTTGCTATAGTTAAGAATGAATTCCTGTCTGATTATTTTATCGTCCTCATCCGTTCTGTTTTGTTGATGCATGTCACATTTCTTTAAAACTGAAAACAACATGGCGGTTGTGCGACACATGCTCTATCGCTTCAAGTTTGATGGTTGTAAGTAGTGAATTTGTGTAGTTGTAAGTAGTGAATTTGTGTAGTTGTAAGTAGTGAATTTGTGTAGTTTAAGTAGTGAATTTGTGTAGTTTAAGTACGTCAAATTTGTTATCAAGGTACATCAGAAACAAAAATGTACAAAAGTATGAAACTGTTTTTTTTTTTAACGATTACAAATATGTATGGACACTAGATGCATATCTAAGCTTATATCCGAAAAAAAAAAGCATAAACGCTTTTCCGTGCCCATGGCATGAAGGCGTATAGGGGGACTGAAGGTATAGCTCCACTCATTCTTAAGCACTTCACTAGATTGAGATGAGTGGTTCACTTCAGGCCCAGGCCGCTTTACCACCGGCAAGAGAACTCAGTGCCCACTGAATGGAAAGCTGAGTAGGCCCTGAGCCCTTCTGGAAGTTTTGGAGGAGAAAATTATAAAAGGTAAAGGTAACCCCATGCCATACCTAAGCAGGGCCCCCGAGAACGGGTTACAGCCCCCATGAAAAAAATTGTTCGCTCTCCTTGCAAAGGCGAACGGGCTAAAAGTCTTAACACTAAACTGAAAGACTGTCAGCTGCAGAGTGACTTCGGTTTGGTCTGGAAGGGCTAATTTGTACGATCGACAGATAATGGTACTACTGAGAAAGACAAAAACATATGCAACTCAGTGGGGTTCTGGGCCCCCTTCCGGAATGCCGAGCCCCGGTAACTGCTGCCCCCTCTCATCATCCTAAGCAGGCACACGGGCGGGGGGGTGTTATACCACCAAACCATTCGCAACCTCGGCGCCAGAAAGGGGGGGAGGGGTGACAAGCAGCAAGTACCAACCGCTTTACCCCCGGAAAGGATCCGGTACACTCTGTACAGGGGGCTGGGTGGGCCTCGGGGCCGCTGTGAACAGCACGGGAAATCTCGTCCCGTCTCGCCCAGAACGTTTTACCGACTGAACTATACACGCCGCCAGACAGAAATAAACGTACGAAAAATCCGTACTTCGCAATGCGTTCTGTACAAAATTAAAATAAAAAATAACGACACATTTGTATGAATTTGCAAGAGGAAAGCAACATTTATGACTTCATGCAGAATTGCTAGCTTTGTTGTCCAGTTTTCTCACATATTCCAGCAAGACAGAGTTTCACTTTCTCTCGGCTGTCATGTTGATGTTTACTGTGTGTTGCCTACACTGTCTAAAGCATCTTTAAGGGTACGTCATACAAGAGCAAGAATTACTAGTGAAGTAAACAACAACTTGTTTTCAACGTGGATCCAGGTCTTCTGGAATGTGACGCCGTGTTCTTGGATCAGTGTTCCTGAATTTTCGACGAAAACTGCTTGATCCTTGAAGATAAAGGCACTACCTTCTTTCCACACGGTGGTAACCGCCCGCCCACCGACACAGCGCCACATCCCAGCACCCCTGAATCATCAACTACACCGCTGTAAAGAACCTCGAATCACGAGATATTTTAAACGTGTTCATCCGTACTGGACGTAAAAACCCCATAAAGAATATGTAGTAGGATAACTTCCACAAAGTCCCCGTCATTTTGCATGACAACCTTCAGCGGGAGTCTCACCAACCTTACGGCCCTCCAATCTCAGTCACGTGACTGCAGCTGCTATGTAAGCGGACCAATACTGGCACCTCCATCGCTCTTACTGCAGAAACACATTCATCCACGCGCATACGACTTCGCGCACCCTCCCAAAGAGTGTGACATTAGCCTAGGCTCGCCAAGGTTACCTGTGTCTGACGGCGTAGCCTTTGTAAAATTACTCCTGCTACCAGTGTAAGGTGAAATGACAAACCAAGCTGTTAAAGTTAGAGAACGTTAGGTTCATGTGCCTAAGCAAATTACGTCGTCGCGTAGAGCCAAGGCTAAATCTATCGCCTCTGGCTGACGATAAGATCAGAGGCCTGTTTTTAAGACGTGGCTGAAACATACAGAGGTGTTCTACAACATCGCGTTTGAACCCGATTTTCTCGCGTACCAGTAAGACGTTACAAAATATATACTCGTACCACTATGTACAGAATATATTAAAAACGTGTAATTTTAACTAAAAATCAAATCAGAAGCATAGCAACAAGGTATAGTAGTGTCAAGAAGCACATTATAAATAGCAATTGGAGCAGTGAAAGTACATATAAAGCGGTTCGTCATAACGGCCAGATAAGCGGTTTATTGATGACAGACTAAAACATCCGGCTTCACTGCGAGAAAGAGAATGAATGACAATATATTAATTTGACTGGCAAACGTGGCAAAAATAAAATAATCCAGTTGAAAATTCCTTTGATCGGGCAACAAAACATACCTAAGAATCAAATCATTCGAAATAAATCAATTACAGTCGAACCCGGTTATAACGACATCGGTCTATGCGGTATCTCATCTAAAGCGTCAGATTTTCTGTGGTACAAATTAATTCCTCGGTGTTAACTACAATGTTATACTCCTCAGCTGTAACAACACTCGTTTACGTTAAGTTAATACCGAGTTCGAAGCAATTCGTTCTACATCCGTATTGGCAGAAATAAATGCAAGACAACGAAGGTTCTTTACAGACTCCGGGTTTGTGTAGCGTTCTTTGTTAGCTATGGCTCAAAGAGATGTCCTCTCATATCAGAAATTCGTTTTGAAGATGTCAGCTTCTCTGTCCTACCTTGCACAAGGCGTACACGCTATAATAACTGGGTAAGGGTGAGTCTCTTGCTAGAGGCTCCAAACTATTGCCTATGTATACAGTCGAACAGCGCGGGTTTCTCGTTCGTAAATACTGGCAAACAGGTTCATTTAAAGCATGCCAAACGGCATTTCGAACGGAATTTGGTGAGAGACGTGCACCATCGAAGTGTTGCATCCAGAAATTGGTCAAAAAGAGACAAGGGGAAGCCGATCTAATGCCTGCCGACTCCTTTCTTTGGGGCCTATTGAAGGGCAAAGTGTACAAAAATACACCCCGCACAATCGAACAACTCAAAGACGCTATACGCCAAGAGATTCAAGCCGTCAACGTCGGCACTTTGGGAAAAGTATTCCAGAATTTGGAGAAACACATTCAGGTGTGCTTGGATGTGAAATGAGGCCAGTTTCAGCATCGATTATGAGCAGGTCCTGTTTTGCATCGTTCCTGGTATGTGTATATAAATTTTCAAGTCTATCTCAATAACATAATTTTTTATAGACAATAGTTTGGGGCCTCTAGCGAGAGACTCACCCTGTACTTTATCTGAACATCTACGACATCACACACATACACACACAAACATACATGCACAAACACACACCTGCGCGGTAGATATTCAATCGTGACAATGATATTGCCTTTCGTTATCATGAAAAGCTGTTCTGTTTATGCAGACTGAAAAGCATTACGACTGGCAAAGTTTTATTTATGAAAATTATGGAAACACTTGATTATTTGGAACTGGGCTGGGAAAAACTGACAGTTGTGATAACGGACGGTAACAAATGCATAGGGTGAACGAAAAATGCATGGCCAAACCCACAGACGGTGAATCTACATCACAAAACAAGATAAAAAATGTATTATGAAAATATGCTTTCTGAAGCATGGTTTCCTAGTTAAGGTCCCGTGATGATTAAAGTAAATGGCCAAAGTGTCCACCTTGAGCTTCAAAGAAGGACGTAGCACGTCCGAACATTGATTTCCTGACTCACTAGTAAATTCCAGGTGACGTACGAATCATCTCAAATCCATTGAGTTCGTCGCTGCAAGTCCAGGACGTCACTACGTCTGTAGCACAAATAGTAGACTTTAGATACCACCAGAGATGAAAATTCAGGGGATTTAGGGGGAAGCAGCAGGCCAAGCAGTTGATCCACGTCATCCTACCCATTATTCCAGAAACACGTTGTTAAGAATTTCCGAAATGCAAACAAAAAATTTGGTTTAACACGAACATGCACGAACCATACATGAATCCGTCTGCACATCCACATTTTTCAACAGCTCTGGAAGGAAGTTACGTAGGAAATTGTGGTAAGCAGCCCCAGTGAGACGTGGTGGAAGAAAGTACAGTCCCAGAAGTCTGTCCACTGCAAATGTTGCATGGAAACACAAGGTGGACACTTGGAGCATTTTATTTCGTCATCAGGAGGACAACATTTGAAAGTCACGCTTCAGAAGGCCTTACTCACATAATCCTTGGAGCATAGTCCTCCTTGAGAAGCTAACAGGTTTTAAGCTAGTCAAGAAATTCCCCGCATTTTATAGAACCCAAAAGTTCATTACCGCATTCACAAGTGCCCGTCACCTGTCCCTGATCCTGAGCCAGCTCGATCCAGTGCATAACCCCATCCCACTTCCTGAAGATGCATCTTAATATTATCCTCCCATCTACGGCTGGGTATCTCAAGTGGTCTCTTTCCCTTAGGTTTCCACACCAAAACCCTGTACACGCCGCTCCTCGGCCCATACGTGCTACATGCCCAGCCCATCTCATTCCTCTCGATTTTATCACTGGAACAATATTGGGTGTGTTGTACAGATCATTAAGCTCCTCTTTATGTAGTTTTCTCCATTCCCCTGTCACCTCGTCGCCCTTAGGCCCAAATATTCTCCTCAACACCCTATTCTCAAACACCCTCAGCCTACATTCCTCCCTCAATTTGAGCGACCAAGTTTCATACCCATACAAAACAACAGGCAAAATTATAGTTCTGTATATCTTAATCTTTAAATGTTTGGATAGCAAACTGGAAGACAAAAGATTCTACACCGAATGATAGCAAGCATTCCCTAACTTCAGTCTGCTCTTAATTTCTTCCTGAATAGAATTTTGATTTGTTAAGGTTGTTCTCAAACTTCAGAAAGCCTATGTTCATATAATATTTTTTATTCTTGGACTGTCGTGTAGATTCACCTTCTGTAGGGTTGACCATGCATTTCTCGTCCACCATGTCTATGTCTCTAAGATTGTAGTCGTAGGACGATTATGCCAGAAAGTTACGCACATGAGCTCTGACAAATCCCATGATGTTTCACTGCGTTATTTGTCGAAGGCTCTGGGCTGCATTGCGTGCTAATTATATATGAAAGACCTCGCGGGGTTTGAGGTTTTGATGGTGAACCACACTGAATGCAGCGGTTTTACTACGATCGGTTTCAAACAGCTTTTGGACGAAATCGGCAATGAAATGACAGAGTAGAGGAGCACTGTTAATTCGAGTTAGTTTGCGAATTCAACTAGGTATTTTAATGACAGAAAGAGACAATTTCAGCGTACTTACCTAATGAGGATTGGTTCATGTTTCTCGCATATGTGGTAAACATAGTAACTTATCTTAACTAACTCAGTGTGACGTTTCAAGGAAAGATAAATATGCCATGTGACAAGTTTTCTGATGCGAAGGCCTTTTAAGCGACACTGGCCCTAAACACTTTGTAAGAAGAATTCAGTAAGTTTATGGTAAACTATTCGTACATAAAGTCAGCGATACAGCTGAGCTGCAGATATTAATTAACCCTTTAAGAACAAATATTAATCTGAATATTACCTAAATATTCAGTCCTACCGCGCAGTGAACAAAATCGTTCTCCATATTAAAATCCGATTAGTTAACTGTCAATAGGGAGAGAATCGCTGTTCGGAGATCCATAAAAACAAGAATTATACGCTACGGGAAGAATTTAGAATTAATTAATTTTAACCCTGCTGGAACGCAAAGTAAATCACTGGGGTTTAAAGAGTTACTTAAAATCAAGGACAAAAGCCAGGACGAAGAAGAACCTGCAAAAGGACAACAAAAATGAGGATGGAAGGTATCGGAGAAATATGAAATTAATAAAAACCCGAAAAGTTGGATAGTACCTGTACATCTTGTGCATATTATGGCTATCCCCAACCACCAAAGCAAAGCAACAGGTAACGAAGATGAAGACACTGCAGAAGAAGAAGAACAACAACGATAACAACAACAAGAAAACGAAGAACAAAGGTGCCTTTATATGTAACAAACATATAATATATGAATTTTGTAAGCAAATCCCCGTTGTTAGTTGTGAGAGACCAAGTTATTGCCTATCGTTTGGTGCAGAAATATTCAAGTTATAACGTCCCTTCAAAAGACAAATACACACCTCTCCGTGAACTGGCAAGAATCGCCCGTAATTTTTAATAGAAACATAACCAGCAACCTAGCCTAAGAAGTAAAAGTCTGAACACAGTCCTTGTAAGTCGAATTGTGTGAAGATGGCAATAGAAGGGCAAGGCAAAAAAAAAAAGGGGGGGGGGACTGAAAACAAAAGGTACGATTAATGTATAGCAAGACACGTAGTGTACGTGTGACGTAACACTGAGGCGCGGTCGCGCAAACATATTTGTAGAGGAAAAGCAATAAGTATTACATATTCTGAGTATGTGTGTAGCGTTGAGTATCCAACATGCAATGCGCATGCGCCATATTATACTGCCATCTGTAGGCTGTCTGGCTTTACTATGTTTTTTCCACGTTATCTCACAAACGGCACGATTTGTGGGATAAGTTGTTGAACACAAAATGTGTGTCGTGGTTTTCTTTACGAATTTTTCTGAAACATATCTCATTCTACGAAGAATTCAGCGAGACATCATAAATGTTGCCAGATCTTCATGAAAAGTACCCGCCATTCTTATCAGATTTTCACGAAACTGTAATTTTCTCGACAGATTTAAAAAAAAACACAGTTATCAAATTTCATGAAAATCCGTCCAGTGGGAGACGTGTTATTCCATGCGGACCGGCAGAAGGAAGGCCAGACATGACGAAGCTAGATGTCGCTTATCGCAGTTTGCCGAACGTGCCTAATAATCAGTATTATTATTAACGTTACACAGGTAAAGGTAAATCGGGCCCATTACAGGCCCGAGGTGCCCAGAGGGTTCCAGGAAGTTAAGGTTGCCAGATTACGTGACAATGGCCCAGGATGGTGGTAAGGTTGTCAGCCTTATGCACCGGCCACTTTTTACCCCCAGGAAATATTCCTAGTACTCATTTCTGTTAGAGGCTGAGTCGAACCCAGGGCCTAATGCGATCGGAAGGATTATGTTAACGAAAAATTCCCATGACAACATCTGGAATCGAACCAGCGACCTGCCGATTTATAACACAGCGCCTTAACCAGTGGGCTACCGCGGTCCGCCTATTAAAGCTAAATAGCATTCAAAATTACGTTCTGTGCTCTCATCCATGTATAGGCCTGTATTACGAAATGCACAGAAAAATTCTTGCTGAAGAACCTAAATTCCTGCTGCTTATTTCTCAAAATCAGTGGGCCTTACCGTTCTCAGAATTGGAAGTATGTCATATTGTCTGATCGAAGCTGCATTTAAAACAATCGAAAACTTCCCCCCATGTCTTTACTACGACATGCCAATTGGACTTTATCAGTTGCCCGATCAATATACAGCATTCGAAGAAAACGGCGTTTCGTAGAATTACTCTGGTTACGTCATCAGCTAACACGGGCACGTAAATTTCCTTATATTCCCTTTGAGACCAAATTTAGTAGCCTATCCCCCCATTTTCCCCTCAGGATGTCATAATAACGCTGTATCTCAATCAAACATTAGGCAATGTCAAATTGTAGTCCCACAGCAACAATAACAGCTGCACTCCATGCGGAGTGAACACACACCACACCCCAGGACTCCATCCGTATCTGGGTTCCGAGTTGGCTTCTAGACTTTCACTTACCACCTGTGAAGATGGCGGAGCCCTAATTAAAACCTAAATGAAGCTGGAATAAAAATCCTCAAGTTGCTGTTTTAACATTTTCACGCCCAATGTTGTATTTCTTGTGTTTTTAATCAGATTTTAATGTGTGTTTGTGAGTGATTGTGTTTGTGAGTGACTGTCTCTCACATTACGGACAAATCCGAAGGACACGACTTTTGCCGACGTAAGGACTCCCTGATGATGGCACTCAAGAAGTGCAGAAACGTGTAGCAGATTGTGTATCTATCGTTTTCACACTTCAGTGCACACAAAGTTCGTTTGATAAACTACATAACACTTCATTTTTATTACACTTCAGACGCTTATTTGATAAGGCGATTCGTTCCTTGAAGGTTATGTATGTTCCTTCATGTGTAGAGAGATGTCAACGCAAAACGCAAAGAAGCGAATACAGTCGTGAACAAGAAGCTCTTTGTAAGGTCTCCTGTTCTTATTCAGACGCAGTTCGGTTTCTGACTTAAGAGTTACACACGCGGGCTGACCACGACTAAACCAAAAACTCCCGTCCTGAAGAGAATCTGGTTACTTTGCTTACATTTCACATCATACCATAGATCTTTAACTTATCGATAACTCCTGTTGATGACGTAGTTTTGACACTAGACTAATTTTCTTGACGTATTAAGCGATTTGTCCAATTAAATCACGATCCGCTGTACTCTGCACATCGCTAGTGACAAGCTAAGATATTCCACTCTTCCGCCAGACCATATTTGGGCCTGCAATCCTCACCTGTCGATCCTGTTTCTGTACTGCGATATCCACACTTTGTAGTGTCTTCTTGAGTTCTTCCTACAAACCCCGTCACGTTGTTGATCCATTTCATTTGGCATTAACGCAAATGACGTCTCCGGGAGATTGACCACGCGTCGTTTGAACGAAACATCAAACACGTTACACTGCGTGGCTCATGTCGTTGCCTTCGCCCATCGTCCATGCTTGACCCTGACGATGCAGGCACTACGAGCCTTCCAAACGTCATTAATTGTTTACCAGTCTACACGGCGCAGAAAACTAGAAAACTTGAATCACCTGTGGCGGATATTTAAATAGGAGGGATGGGGAGTGCAGCGGCCGTGGTGGAATTTGAGTTGGTGGTAGCATTTGTCTGGAGGGACTGAGAAAGAACACGATAACCTTCCGAATGCGACGGTACAGCCGAATGTGAGGTAGAGGGGAGAGTCCTGCAGTGTGGTGTGTACTCGATGTGTGAAGACTTCATGAATTCTACACACCCCCAGTTTTGAGCCTTAACACAGGTACAGAGAATGGTTTCAGTCGTTATAGCGACTCGCTACTGGCTGAACAGTCCGGGGATCGAATCCCGGTGGGGGGCGAGATCTTCCGCACCTGTCCAGACCGGCCCTGGGGTCCACCCAGCCTCTTATACAATGGGTACCGTCTCTTTCCCGGGGCTATAGCGGCCGGGGCGTGGCGTTGACCACACACCCCCACTAGCGCCGCGGTTAAGGAAAGAGTAGAGCTATACCTCTACTCCCCCTCTGGGCCTTCGTGGACTGTTCTAGGGTGAACTTTACTTTTTCGGAGAATGGTACTGCTAAAGAATTTATGAAACCTGATTTATAGTTTACTATAAAGTTTATTTTTAAAATCTTACTATTTTGATAATTAATTGCTTTCATTCTTACTCTTTCTTTATTTCTTAGTCTGACCTCGTCTACCTACTCATTGTAGCTGTAGAGAGTTACTGTTGCACCTGATCACAGACGCATCACACTCGGTAGGACTCCTCTGGACGAGGGATCGGCCCGTCACAGAGATCTCTACCTGACAACACACAATAATCACAATGGATATACATCCATGCTGCCGGCGGGATTCGAACCCGCAATCCCAGAAAGCGAGCGGCAACAGACCCACGCATAAGACCGCGCGGCCACTGGGACGGGCAAAGTACTCAATTCAATAATTATTTTTAAAAACCCTGCAAGTGAAACCTGCAATTCCGAAGTATGATATCAATTAGCAATGAATGTTAGGTGGCCTTGACGTGTGGAAGATAATTGCCAGGGATGGCTATTTATAGTCTAATTATATGTACAGCGAGATTTGGAGGCAATCAAGACTATATAGTTCTACCGACAGAGAAGTACGTAGTAAATATTTTCTTGTTAACTATTTTGGACACTGTCCATCGTTTCATATACAAGGTGATTCGAACAGAAAGAAACACAAATATTCAGCTATAGACCACAAAACGGCGAAACTGATTACCTTCCAAATGTCTGTAACTTCCTGGGCATTTCATGTCGAGTCCAGCCGTGAGACATCCGTCAAGTTCACTCTAGGTGGCAGAGCAGATGTCTTAAATTCATGCGCGTTCTTCAGCGTCATGCAGTAGTTGCATCATGTAGAACGCATTTCACAAGCACGTGTTTCTTTGTGCCAACTACCCGGTTGTCGGCTTACACCGCATGCCACAGATAGAATATACGAAAAAAATTCTGGATGTTGAAACGTGCAGTGATCTATAGCCAAATTTTTGGGTATCTTTCTTTATGAATTATCTTGTACTTTCAGTCCGTAAAGCATCAGTAACCTGCGATTTCACTCATATGAATTCCGATCATTAGTGACTGCTCGTCTGCGTAACTTGGAACTCTGTTGTTCTTAGTGCCTGACTGATGTATTGAAGTGGAACTCACTCTATCGACTGCGCATAACACATTTCAGTTGTACATCTAGTTTACTGGTATGAAATACGCAATAATAAAGAGGCTCTTATTGTAAAATGTACGTAAGGAATAAATCGTATAGCAAGTACCGCAGAAAACTTATAAGCCACTTTTTCGATGTTTCGATTTCTTTCAGAATAAACATACAAAAAAACTCTGCTGCGAGAGTACGGTTTTGTAACTGGTTTTGTGAAGCCGCGTGCAGCAATGAAGCAGATTCACTTCGGAATTCTTTTAGGGATGAGAGTACTTTGACGGTCATGTTAATACTCAAAGTAACATACAGTGGTCGGCAGATTTTCCCAGACTAATTCTGGTTACATGATATGCCGTTAGAGAACATGGCAGTTGGAGACGTGGTGCTGGCGGGGCACCGTCTATTATCGAACCCACCTTCTTTTGGGGCCAAATAAATTCAAGATTGTACAGTGGAAGATTCTCGCATAACCCAATGGATGGGGAGCACGAATATGGGTTGCTGCAGCAAGACGAGGTAACAGCCCATGCATATAGCATTTCCACGTCCGCTTTACGTAATGTATTTGGAGGACATTACTCTTAACACGCTGTCCTTTCTAGACTGCTCTTTCATTCGATCCGGCTCAATGTCACTACTATCTGTGGTGATGTTCCAAAGACAACGTCCGCAAAAATAACACACACACACACAGAATGACCTTAAATTATTATCGGGTGCGCAGAATCGCTAATCTCTAAAATAAGAACTTCGAACAATTTTAATAATATGCTCGATCAGGTGCCAAGTACGTCAACATCAGCTTTAACATTCAGCAAATTATATAATGAAATAAAGACTGTTAAAGTGTGAGAAATGAAAACGCATAACGAAGTTTTTTTTTTTTTTTTTTTCGTTTTGCTGACCGTGCATCTCAGTATATTTATCTCAGTAATTAACCAACTTGATGAACAAAATTTTTGTTTTACAATACGTTTATTTCATGCCTCTACATGTTTCGAGCACATGTGC
>Ga0123355_10016208_pt1 | contig 11733 bp, 8 predicted proteins | sample TergutEmb28metaG_3_FD_89872 | JGI IMG/M metagenome (GOLD analysis project Ga0123355, IMG submission 89872) | Embiratermes neotenicus P1 segment gut microbial communities from Petit-Saut dam, French Guiana - Emb289 P1 | ecosystem: Host-associated > Arthropoda: Insects > Digestive system > Gut ...
ATTTGGTCTTCCAGCGAAACGGACGAGTCCATTTATATCGGCGGGGGTGTCAGTTCAGTCGGCTGCTGGCAGCCGAGGTGTGCGCATCAGCGGTAGTAATGCTGGATAGACCGTGTTCCCATAAAGTGCATGAGTGCTGGCTACCCACTCCATTCGCCTCTTTCCCCTTCACTTCTCCTCCCATGCTTCGCCGTGTGCCATCAGATTCCGTTTCAACTCTACAATCTCTGCAGCCGGCCTCGTGCTTGCCGCTTGTCCGCCTCGCGCCACTCTGTCTCCACTTTGCAGTTCACACTTGTTAATCTAACTTTCAGAGAATGGGTAAAATTATATTTGGGGAAATGTGAGCAGGTAAGAATTCAGTTCTTTTGGGAAAAGACACTTCTTCAATGGGTAAACGGTTTCTGACTTTTCAAAAGAACGTGTTGCCTTCATCGTCAAGGGTCTATGGGGTCCTATCCAAGAAGAACGGAATCCTAAGCTCCACCTCTAATCAAGCCTCAAAACCTGCGTCTGCTTCTATGGATCGTCATAACTTCGAATTTGGTTTGACACAATTACACTATTTCAAGTTGTGCTACAAATTACTGAATGGCCAAGCATGAAGTACAGTTCGGGACGGAGATCTGCGTCTCCGGAAGGAATTTAAAAACACGATGTTTCGTCTAATTCATGTAGTTCGCACTACTAGCAATACAAAACGCGTTTACTCGCCAGTTAGCAATGCTGTGCGAACACCGTCGTCTGCAAAAAAATGTTCTACATCGGTAGGCTGTACTACATCATGTCCACTAGTCCTTGCAGTAGCGTTAAGTTGTGTTCCCTCCGCGAATCCTGGCACAAGTTTCCCCTACGGTTCTCCATATTCTGGGATCGCAAATCTGAATACTGAACTTAAACAATACCGGCTCTGTGACTGCTGGGTTTGATAAAATGATGCATTATAGTTAGGTGTACAGTGCTCCCAAGTGGCATGAGCTGTCTTCAACAGTAAGGAACCCCGATTTCTTGTATCATGAATTTATTTTACAGAGAAGCCTGTGATAGGTTTTGAGAAGTGGAGTTTAGGAGTCCATGAATGGAGACGGGAACTGGGAACTTTTGCCTGAGAGTGGTCTGAATTGCTGTGTGTTTAGGCGACTGAAGAGCCCACGGCGCAACCATTACGAGGGTGACTTTTGACCCGGTGCGAAACAAAAAACGAAATTAATTTTGAAGACCAGTCGGAGACAGCTTGTCTTATACAGGGTGGCCGAGAAGTCACCGTACACCCAGAAAATACGCACCTCAGACTCAATATAAGTTTATGTATATGTGTATGTATATGTGTATATGTGTATATGACGGCGCGGCGTTCTGCGGAATATTTACGATGTGAAAGTTGGAACTTGAGCTGTATTTCCATGACCAAACCTTCAGTCGTGGATCAAAATAACATGGTGTGATTTAGCCCTATAGGACTCTGACCATTGTATGTGACTCACTGACAATTTTTTTTTACTCTTTCCATCGCCTAATTTGTTATCGAGTACGAGGTTTCGGAAGGGGGCTCTGCTTCTGTCTTCAGAACGGAAAGCACTTGCTCAGGTAAACCCCTTACATAGACCTATTCTGTCACCAGTCAACAGAGATGGTAGGAGAACCGGCTTCCGAAACGTTGCGCTTCATTAAAAATCAGACAAGGGACAAAATCCAAAAAGATTATGTTAGTAACATAGTTTTATACATGTTGATAAATAGTAAATACTTCATTCTCGTATCCATAGTGCTTCAAAATGAAGGCTGAACGTATAGAAAATATAAAATAATTGGGAAATTATAGGGTTTTGAGTTATTGATTCAAATGTAAAAAGCCTCATTACTGTTTGTGCCATACCTCAACCAAGAAAACTGCACGGCCTTGCCTGTCGGCTCTTCTTTAGCAGAAACATCCTCACGTGATCTTCGAGGCTCGCACCAACACCAATAAAGGCTGCGCCAATGCGGGAAACTTGGAGTGGAGGGTGCCCAATTACAGGCGCCAGATGCGTATCCCTGGTACAGCAGATGGGACGGGAACCAGGCCGTCTGGTGCCAGATATCGACGGAGTATCCCGATAGGCCCCAAATTCCGGTGGAGTTACAGAAAGGGTGCTGGCGTCCGTATGGATGTCAAAGAAGGGAGCAGAGACTTGAGAGATCGAGGGGAGTATGCTAGATACCGCAGGGACGTCAGGGAAGCAATCAAGTATATTGAAACAGCAATAGTCATCGACAAGGCTATGGTGAGTATTGAAAATATTTTGATGTTTGAAATCCATTCACTCATATAAAGTTCTGGTTGTTATGTTTAGAACTGCAAATCGACTTAATCGAACGAGCATGCGTTATTTACCTTGTAGAGACACATAAAACACCAACGGAGGCCTTCTACTTACCAGTGTCATGTACGTGTTTCGGCATATGCTTGTCGGAGCTACTCGGGTATCTTCAGTGTCCCTGTACTAACATTGTGTAAAAATTCTGCCAATGTTACGTTATACATACATATTGTATACTAACAACTGTTTTTAAAATTACTTGGTCGTAGTTGTTCAATATAATTAATTTAAAATTGTACAAACCTGGCCTATTGGGCTCAACAGTTTCTTATTGTCTGTGGTCTGCTATGTGACTTTTAAAATTTAATTTTGACTCTTAAAATATTTATAATCAGATGTATAAAATTATCGCGTTATTTTGTAAGCCATTGGCCATTTATGCGATTATCCTAAAATAGTGCATGTTCGTGGTTATGGTAATAGCTGTGTAGGCTATATGCACTTTATAAGACTGCGGCTGTGTCATAATCAATTTCCGTTGTGATTTGCATTTTTTTTTTTACTTTTTTTTTGTCTCTGTTATAGTAGAAAGAGATATGAAGTCACAGTGAGTGATAAAGTACAAATGTATCACGTACGTTTACACTAGGATATGTTTCTTTACGTCATTGCATTTCATGAAGCGATAATATTCAAATGCACTTAAGGTCAATCGAAATATTTCCGATTCTTCTCCGGACTGTGCGTGTACCGGTCGATAATTTAGTTTTCGCTGATGTATTATAAGTGTGTAAATTTACAGATAACCGGTTCGTTTCATTTTTCGTTAGTTGTCATTTGGGAACATTTCCCCTCATAGCACGGAGATTAATCGTACTGTATGGCACCAATCTGGATGTGTTTATACCTCATTGTTTCTTCCTTTCTTTGTTTATTTCTTCTCTCCCTCCCACCACTTCATCACCAAAGACTGGTTGCGGAGTCACTGTGCTAGATTGCTATGATTTCCTGAACTTGAATAATCTATTAATTGTTGGCCTGCACGATATGCGCAGCGAAACGTCTGTCGATGCTGCACGATCTCACACGGAACTGTCGCGCCACATATATGTCGAGGGCACCCACAGAGAAAATCCTCCTCTTAAATGGGTACCTGGCAGGCCCGGCCCTCGGGGGTAAAGCGATCTATTGCCAAGGTTAAGAATGAATGGGACCTCCATTCCCCATTAGGTTACCATGGCGTCCACAAGGAAATTGGGTTAATAGTGAGACACTCTAAAATGTACAAATGAGACACATTAGTTACACGTTCTGTACATAAATAGCGCTTTCGCCAGCGATCTTTCCCGCGCCGCATGAACGCGTTTTGTAGTTATTCCCGTTAGTTTGCTGTTCGTCTAGTAGCAAATCGATCATTGCTGATTCTGAAAAGGGAAAGGCCTATACCTGCATGACCAGCACTAGGTACCGTTAACCCAACACCAATCGGTACGTACTGTTACGGTGTGAGAAGGGCATCGTAAGCAGTGTTGTCCGGAATAGTTCACCGAAGACCTGGAGTGGGAACGGATATTTGTAAACGGACACTAATGCACACACTCCGATGTAGATAAGTTTGAGATGCCGACAGGTGGGAACTGAAGTGGCGGTTTCTGCTGGATATGTCATTCAGTTTACCATAAGTTAGGTTAGAATTTTTTGTTACAACAGTATATGAACAAGAACTTTCACGAGATCAACGCTTTTCTGGTATATTACGTAGCGTATATTGGAAATTATTTACTGATGTTTCGGTGCAACCCTGCTGTCCAATCTTCTTGTATTTCTTGACCCTTGAAGATGGGACCGATAGGTTGCCTCGAAACGTAGGTAAGGAATTGTCATTTTATGCTACATTGTATCCCAGAAGAGCACAGATCTCATCTACTTTAGGCCAGAAAACTGAAATCAAGAACTTCACATTTTACATCTACTGTAGTTCACATGAAAGATTCTGAACAATAGGAACACAAACAATTGCAAGTGGTTACCATTCTTTAAGGACACTGTACTCCCATTCTGTTTCCACTAAGCTGATAATATTGGAAACTAGTGCAGTATTAATAGAAAATACACTCTCTAAAACATTACTCTTGAAATAATTTGTTCCAGCCAGTAACTGCAGTGATAATTCATGTGGCTTTCTTGTTATTTCATCAGTGTGTGCAGCTCTTTTTTGGTTTAAATTGTTACTGCATCAGTACTTTCTATATTTCTTTATACACTATGTACTGCACTCTTCCAGAACAGGTATAATTTTACATCCATGTCAGTGCTAGCATGTGCAAAATGTATTCAGTGTATCTTATTAATGCACATGAACTTTCTTTCTTAGTCTGATCTCTTTTCTTCCTACTCATTGTCGGTGTAGAGATTATGGTTGCACTTGATCACACTCAGTGATGTGCACATAATTGGTAGGACTCCTCTGGACAAGGGATCAGTCTGTTGCAGAAATATCTTCTTGCACAACATACAACACTAACTAGAGACACACATTCACCCCCTGGCAAGATTTGAACCAGCAAGACATGCATGGCCACTGGGGTTGGCATGCACATAAGCTACATATCTGAATTTTATACCAATGAATATTGCAGCATGACCCATTGCACTATTCAGTTTTATTTAATAATGCAGTGGGGATGTACCACCTTAAAGTAATTAGTGCTAGTCGAGCTTGCATCCATCAGTTTAAGATGATTATAGTGTTGTGTTAACCCCAATATTCATTTCTGTTTAACAATGCAGCAGTGATTTGCTGCTTTAGTGTATCAGATTTGTATTAGATTTCTTGGCAGTCATCATCATTATGGGGGTACTGTGCTTGAATTTCATAATTGGGAGCTGCATATTTGTTCTGTGTATATGAAATTTGGCTTCTTGTACATAAGGACACAGTTCATTAAAAACTTCCATATCTTTCTCTCATTTATGTTGTAGTTTGAGAAAAGAAATGGGAGTTCAAGGATGGATGTTGTCCATGATGCCATCCAAGTTGCAAATATTGCAGATTTGGTACGTAAAACAGTACTGTATGTAACAAAATATGAATTGATAAATTTCTAATTGATACTTTGTGCATGTTACTGCAGTAAACTGTCCTAGGTTCACTGTATTGTTCCTTCTAGAGTGTCAGGAACCTACCTGATGTTTGGTCATTGACTTTTCTCTTCTGTGTCACAGAGACTGTTAACATCAGTTTTTGTTCAGTTTTTACAAAGACAGAGAAGCAGTCACACAAACTGATCAGTGAAAATAAACCATGACTTTATGTACATGTTGCTTATGTCAGAGAACTGGTGGAAGTAGTATTTGGTGAGTTATTTTGTCACTGTTGCCTACAAATGAAGTTTGTTGTTTTCATTGATAATTGTTAGTGTTAGAAGTGAGATATGTTATTAAGCTGCATGTTAATAGTACTGCCAGGTAGTGTATTATGATTTTCATACAAAACATGTTTAGGAGTTCTGCACTTAGGCAGGTGAATACAACTATAGGCCTGTATCCTTTAAAGGCAGAGAATGTTGCAAAATATGTGGTGAATGATATTTTAAATTGTTTACATTTGGAGATTTTTCAGTGTAGTACATAACATAGTATTTAGATTTGCACTTTTGAAGAGCTATACAGGGATTCTTAAGAAGTGCCTTGGCCCAGCTTGTGGACAGTTTCATGATTATGAATGAATTAAAGTGGATTCTATCCAGACTGTCTTAAGTTTGCCGTTATGTGATGCCTTAATATTCCAGTACTTCCGAACACTTAATACCCGAGTATCAGTGGTGTATATTGAGACATGGCAAGGTACCAACCAAGCCCCCATTGACAAAAGTGAGGATATCAGCCGTGCTTTGCTCAACTTCAATGACTACACATCCAGGAAACTATTCAAGGTGGACAAAGACACAACTCAACTGCTCACGTGAGTTCATAATTCAGGTTTTAAACAAATATTGAAAGAATAAGTTGTGATGTTGAGAAGCTTAATGATGTGCATTGAAGGAACATTAGATGGCCCATACAAGTTCCCTTTCAGGATCCAGGACCAACCCATATATTCTGATTTAAAAATTTTTAATTTTTTCTTCACACCAACATGGAATACACTAGTGCTGTACAAATTTTCTTAAAACATCTGAATTTTTGCTCATATGTAAAGTATGTTAAGTTAGGAGTTAGAAAACTGTCGTGCAGGAAAATTTGTGAGAATAAAAAGGAAAAGAGCAGTAGTTTTGGAGGTTATGTAAGTCCTTGAATAAAATCAAGATAAAATGGCTGTTACAATGGGAGAAGGCATTTAAATATGGTAGCATGATAGTGTCAGTATACAGAGTGTCCCAGGAGTTAAGGTCAGTACTTTGGGATTTAATTCCACAGCTGATGGTGAGTCAAAAACTTCACATACACGTGGATCCAATTTTCAACGGTTCAGGGGTTATGATTTTTTAAAGTACGGTAAATAAATTAGAAAGGAAAGAGGAACATTGTGCATTTATTGAGATGTATTGTTAAATGTACACTTACAGATTCACCGTTCATCACTCAAGCAAGTTGTTCAAAGTGTCCTCCATCTGCTTGGATACATTTTCTGACTCGTTTGACCAGAGGACTCATAACCTTACAAAACAGTGCAGCACTGTTGAAACTTCTTGCAGCGCTGAGAATTCGCTGGAGTAGTTCTTCTCACATGTTCATCTTGTGTGCATACACCATAGCTTTCATGTAACCCCACACATGGTAATCTAATGGGTTCAGATCCAGTGACCATGGTGGCCAATTCTGTTCACCACCATGACCAATCCATTTGTTTGGGAATGTATGATTCAGATACTGCCTGACTACCTGATTGAAATGAGGCTGTGCTCCGTCATGCTGGTAGTACATCAGTCATCGTGTCTGTAGAGGAACATTCTCTAAGAGTGCTGGCAGTTATCTTGCAAAAAGTTGGCGTAAATATCAACTGTCAGACATTGCGGGATAATGTACAGACCAATGAGTTGGTCACCAGTGACACCACACCACACATTTACAAAAAAGTGATGTTGGTAGTTGCTTTCAGCAATTTTATGTGGATTATCATGAACCCATACATGGGAGTTTCTTGTATTGTTGACTCCATCATGGGTAAAATGAGCTGCTACACTTCAACTGCTCCAAACTTAGCAACCGTTGCAAATTGGAATCATGTTTACATATACTGTATGACATTTCTGACTCGGAATTAGCTCTGGAATTTGTAACATTTTCTTCAACAATGAGGCCCACACAAGGTGAACATGAGGGAACTACTCCAGCATATTCTCAGTGCTGCAAGAAGTATCATCAATGCTGCATTGCTTTGTAAGGTTATGAGTTCTGTGGTCACATGAGTCAGAAAATTTATCCAAGTGGACAGAGGACAAAATGGAACAACTTGCTTGAGTGTTGAACGGCGAATCTGTAACTGTATATTTAACATCATAGCCAATAAATGCACAATGCTTCTCTTTCCTTTCTAATTTATTTACTGTACTTCAAAAACTCATAACTCCTGAACTATTGCAAATTGGACCCATGTGTATATGACATTTTTGACTCAGCATCAGCTCTGGAATTAAATCCCGAAATATTGACCTTAACTCCTGGGACATTCTGTATAACAGGTTTGCCGCAATGCACATTATTGGTTTCAAAAAGCGGCAAACATGTGTACTTTATTTCACAAAGAGGCAGATATATGGAGGCCAGGACAGCATAGTTGAACTAGAGACTAAACTATGGGCTGGATGATTTGAGATGCCTATCCCCAAAGGGACAAACAATTTTCCTTTCTTCAAATTATCTAGACTGACTCTGAAGCCCACAGAGTCTCCTGTTGTGTGGGTACAAGGGTTTTCTTCTGGAGCTTATGTGGGTGGGGTATAAAATTAACCACTCACCTCCCTCTGGTGCTGAGGTTAAGAATAGGTACTGCATGTAATTCATGCTCAATGTATTGCAAAGAAAACAAGATAATGGTTTGTCTGCTTAGGTTACTCTTGTGATAAGTCCTTCCTGTGATATGTTCTGGGATGATAACAATAATAGTTGAAGGTAACAAGAAGAGTGGTGTTGCCTCTCTCTACACCATGAAGGCATAGAACAGGAGCAGACTTACAGTTCCATTCATACTTAGTCTAAGCACTAACCAGCAATGAATGGTGTACTGCCTACACCCTAGCTGCTTTACCCCAGCAGAAAGAACCCTGTTGCACGTTGCACAGGAAGCTGAGTGGGCTCCAGAGCCACTCTGGACATTTTTCAGATGAAAAATACTCTTGCCGCTGCTGGGAATCAAATTCCAGACCATCCAGCCCACAGCCTATTCACTATACCAAATATGCTATTCTGGCTCTAATTACAGTGACAGGTGCTCAGTTTATGTTGTGTAATACAGAACCACAGGTTATTGACTTAATCAGAATCTTGTCTGCCATTTGAACCCAGTGCTTCTTTATCTTGCAGTGGTGAGACATCATTTCAGGGTGGGAAGTCGGGTATGGCTGTCCCAGAGACTGTTTGCACTGCAAGATCTGTTGGCATCAGTGTTGATATAAATGCATATGAACCACATCTCCTTGCTGGAACTATGGCCCATATGATTGGACATAACATTGGTATGGGGCATGATGATGGACGTGAGTATCTGGAATGTGGTGGTATTTGAACTGTTAATGCTAAACTTCCTTGTAGAAGAGGCATCTGCACTGACTTCCTCATCATATTTTACCTTGTGTTATCTGGTCTATGCTGTTTGTTTCTTAATTTTAAGTAAATAAATCTTTGAAGAACAATCGATCTTGGGAAGGTGCTGCTATGTATTCAGGAAATTCCATGCCTTAGTAGGCCTTAAGGTTTTTTCTTATTATGTTCACAAGAGCCATACATACATACATACATACATACATACATACAAACAAACATATGTAAGCATGCATGTATATGGACATACGTACATAAACATGCTTGCGCACGCGCACACATGAACACACGATATAGCTTCAGCTGCTGCCAGTTGCACTCTACCATCATACCATGTGATGAAGATTTCACACTTCTGGGATGTTGACAGTGTGATGATTGCAAAGTTTTACCGATGTTTCAGAGGAGCCTAGTGCCTCCAGCTACAGAATGATCCAGGAAAATATGTTGCTTGGGAGAATCATTGGCATTCCATACTAAAACGGGCAAGAAAGGCAAAATCAAACATTGAGAGGAAGAGAGAAATGAATAAAAGAACTTTCTGTTTCACTACATAATTCAACCAGCCCTGCCAAGCATCTTATTCTTCTTGGACTAAACTGAAGATACAGGCAGCAAGCTCCTGCAGTGTGCAAGGAACAAATGACTAGTTAACACAGCGTTGTATTCCAAAAGATCATATTTTTCCTCAATATTGCTGTGAAGACCTCATGTCACGTATCAGCTGGTGTTTGTAATAATCATAGATATTGAAAGTATTTAGTGTGTCAAAAGTTACTGCACCACACTGATAAACTGTGCTCAGCAATACATGCATGTGATCAGCAGTGAACCCTGCCACATGCCTGCCAATTGACCTGCGAGCTCAACAGTTGCTACAGTTCTATAACAACATGTACAAAAAGCACTGATATCCATTTCATTTCTGCCAGACACAAAGTTTGTTCAGCATTAGTATAATTGTGTAATTTAAACAAAAAAAAAATAAATAAAAATCTCTCCTGTGTTTTCTCCTAATCCTAATGGAATAATGTTACAGTTAGTTACATAATGCTATACATCACCTTTCATGAAATGTAAAGGTAGATTTGATGCCATATAATCTGAAGAATTAAAAACATGAATAAACCACAAATAAAATAGATGTAAACAATATAAACATCTTGTGCAGAACGCAGATATAAATTTTAATTACCTTTGTGAAAGAAGTTTCCCAATTTATTACCAAAACAGAAAAATATGATGATGAGGCATGGCCCAGGCTGCCTGCTATGGCAGCAAGGTTATTTTACTAAAACAGAAGAATAAGATGTTGAGGCATGGCCCAGGCTGCCTGCTATGACAGCAGGGTTAACTTTCTGGTATGATTTCACAACTTGTATTCTGACATTAAAGTGACAATGCAGGTGTTTCTGTGAAATTACAACTTGAATTAGCAGAGCGCATGAATTATGTTATATGTTTATGTACTGACTTTCCCTGAATATAAGATGAGAATCTTTCCACATGTTATCACCTGTAAAAATGGGGATTTCTCTTATAAAGCTTCACGACACTCAACACGTTTGTTGAATAGGGTGAATGATTTTATACGTTCTGCATCTACGTAAATGTGGGGAGGGGGAATGCAACAACTACAATTGTTATATATATTAGTTTATATTCCTGATATCATTGGTCATGTGCTGACTGATAACTCATATCAAGTCAGACTGTTGAAGGATGAAGTTGTTAAATTCAAATGATTCTGTATAAAACATGGGTTGTCACACTGAAAGGAAAGACACAATATTATCTATAATACACGTCATCTAAAATACAGAAGTCATGTTATGGTTACAACAGCACTGTTTAATTAACGGTAATTAAACAAGCAGAAAACACAAGTAACAGCAGTGCAGCACAGAAATTGTATGTCACAAGACAGAGTGCCCAGTGGTGGAGAAAACATTATTGATTGTTATTAAAAGGAGCAAAGTATAAAGCATTTTCTGGGCCAAAACAAAAGAATTTCAGTATCATGGGTGTGAAGTTGTGCAATTTTTGATAGAAAAATTTAAAAACGTCTTCCTTTCACCAGTGAGATGGTGAGAATCAAGGCACTGGAATTTACTGCATCTCTAAATATATTGCAGAAAAATCTCATAGCCAGTAGTAGTTGGGCTGTGGGATTAAGTTTTGTAACATTTACCTTTTTTGACTGAGAACTATATTAGCACAAATGCTTCCTGCAAACTACCATGAAAAGTTAATAGTGTACCAACATCCTAGAATTATAATTTGTTCCTTTTTGGGTAATTCCCTGGCATCTGAGTTCTAATTGCCGATGTTTCGGAACTCACTATCGGTTCCATCTTCATAGGCAGGTGAATGAAATATGTCAGGGGCAGGATTGTGCGTGGTATTTATACCTGGTTGGGTTGGAGCGGGGAAGGGGCAGAGCCAATAGGAAATAGTGTGCCCATGCGGGGCGGTTAGAAGTCCAGCAGGTAGTGGAGGGGGGAGGGTGTATATAAGTGCGTGTGCAGGTGGGAATTACTGTTGCGTGTTGGATGGCTGTCTCCTCTCTTTGAGTTTATGAAACAGTGGCTTCCATGATTTGCTGAGATTGAAGCCCCCATCTCTGTTCATGTTATTTGGATGCATCTCTATTTCTATGGCTTCTCTGATG
>Ga0123355_10016209_pt1 | contig 11733 bp, 6 predicted proteins | sample TergutEmb28metaG_3_FD_89872 | JGI IMG/M metagenome (GOLD analysis project Ga0123355, IMG submission 89872) | Embiratermes neotenicus P1 segment gut microbial communities from Petit-Saut dam, French Guiana - Emb289 P1 | ecosystem: Host-associated > Arthropoda: Insects > Digestive system > Gut ...
ACACACACACATATATATATACATATATATACATATATAGGTATATTTTAAAGGGTGTCTATACAAAAGCCTTGTTAATTCAATTGCAGATTTCATTTAAACGCTCAACTACTGTGTTAGACCTGACCACATTCAAGTGCCTGATTTTCTTAAAAGAGTAAATTATGTGGTGTTATTTTTATCACAGAAAAGAGCTTGTAAATGCTCATAAACTTACCTTCAACAGCACCCCGATTTGCATTAACCCTTGTACACTCAGCATTTTGCATTTTTAATTCACGTGTTCTGTTTAATTGTCGTAATAAACAGCGATTATTTCCCTAAACAGCAATGACTGATTAGTGATTGTTACTAAGATTCAGCGTGCTTACTGCCAGGTAGGAGCTGGTCTCCTACTTATTATTGACATGAATTTTACTCTTGAAAGATTTACCTTGTTTGAGTCGTAATACCTTTAGCAGATTTACTGCATTTGCTGGGAAATACTTGAAACAGCGTAATACAACCGAAAACACCGAAAAAGGAGGTAACTTCACAGCGAATCAAACGTTCCTAATTTCTGAAGGCCGACAGTCAGATGGAAGATAGTCAGAGTTCAGACCCTTTAGGATCCCTTCAAAATACAACATTTATTGCTACTGTCTGTTACAGTACATGTTACAGGCGCTTATTCTTATAATCACACGAAACCAATCTGATGAAACTGATGAGAGGTGAGAGTTACATGACAGAAGGTGTGGCCCACGTAATTATATCTGTGACTGAAATTGATAAACATTGCTTAAATACCGACCGAGTACTCTATGCTGCCGTTACATGCCTTACAATTCCAATGCCATTCTTAGGACGCTAATGTAACCGTACAGCTGACCGAAGGAATATACCTCAATGGGTAATAAAATATTAAACCTCCTGTCGGCCACCTAACGGGTGCTTCAAGTCTAATGCTATTGTCACAGGACCTCTATAGGCTACCATGAATTAAGAACCTTCACGTTTCACATTTCTAAAGTGGCATAGGTTTGCATTTGTTCGTATGTGGGGCATACGCTTCATACGATTTAGTTCGTTTTTGTAAACAAGGTGTTGTGGCAGTATATCATGTTGCGTAGGAATCTGTTGTAGAGAGTGTAGTTGGCTACGTGTGCTGCGTCGTATGCTACGCATACGACGCAGCACACCTAGCCAACTACACGAAGCACACCTCCTCTCTACACTCTCTACAACACCTTTTTTACAAAAAACGAACTAAATCATGAATATGTAATAACTTTAGCAAGGAACGACGAAACTCCTTGATGATGATCTGAAAAATCGAAACATGACGGAGTGGTTTTATGTGTTTTAAATTGTTTTATGTGAAAGTTATATAGGTGCATTTGTTGGTTAATAGTTGAAGTGATTTTACGAAATGCACGGTGCAAAGACGAGATTCATAATTCTTCAGGTATTTGGTTCGGATTCTAGTAAGGGGACTCAGTTCATCACAGCAAACCCTCCCCCACTCTCTACCTGCCCCAAGCTTGAAAGTACAGCACAAAACAACAGAAAGTCTACCCCTATCCCATGTGACACACAAGGCAGTGGTTGAACAATTAAAATGGATTAAATCAGTTACTTTTAAATCTCAGATGTGTATGGACTTTGGACAGGTGTTTCGTCTGCCAAGGTATAACAAAAATGAATACAAATATGAAAAGCTGATTCAAGATGAACAACTCACTGGCACAGTTACCACAACGGTACACCAGTTTTGTTCCTAGCAACAAGAATCATAACCACAAATGAACACAGCCTAACTGGGAGCGTGTAGGCCTGAAACGAATACCAAATTTTAATGTTTTTTATCTTTCTACCGTGCATATTGATATCTACGGAGTTCATGCACAAACAAATGCACTCTTCATTAAACTTGACAAAGTTTTAAAATTTACATTAAAAATCATTTAGACTCTCTCCTACATGTTTCGGTCTACGACCATCACCAAGGAGCCTTCACTAGAGCCTAGCTAAAGTTATATTTAGGTTAAAATTCAGTAAAAATTACGTCGTTATATGTTATGCGGTGGTGTGGCAGCATGTCATAGGTGTGGTGTGAGTACTGTGTGGTGGTGTGGCAGCTTGTCATAGGTGTGGTGTGAGTACTGTGTGGTGGTGTGGCAGCATGTCATAGGTGTGGTGTGAGAACTGTTCGCTGTGTTCAGTGCACTCAACACAGCGAACCTAAACGTAACTTCAGTTAGGCTCTAGTGAAGGCTCCCTGGTGATGGTCGTAGACCAAAACGTAGGAGAAAGTCAAAGAGATTTTTAATGTAAATTTTAAAACTCTGTCAAGTTTAATAACGAGTGCATTTGTTGCTGTATGAACTTTATAGAGGCCAAATTTTAATTACAGCTCTCATATGGACTCGTGTCAAATTACAAATGTAATAATTTTTAAATAATATCTCAAGTATTAACATATCCTTACATGCTATTGGTGTTAATTTAACTGCTGTAAGAAACCTGAGCACTTTCGTTGTTGCAAATGGCGTTTTTAGGAACCGAATATTACTGAATTTCTATTTTTAAATCGAAGTGTGTTGCTAGCACGTATTTCATAAGAGTATATTGTGTAGTTGTGTCGACGTGTGTTATTTAAGATTTATTTTAAAGCAACACAGTCGAAATGCGCAATTCGGACTTAGTTGCAGCACATTAGCTGTCCAATTACGTAAAGTTTAGAACGCGCGTCCATATTAGATCCTAAGAAACTACAGCACAAAAGTGTCCATAGAACACACGATGTATCGGGAAAGATATATCCATACACAGCCATATAATCACGAAATATCAGGAAGCAGACAGTGCATTATTACGCTCTCAATCTATTGCGCTGAAATGTTTGAAACAGAAGATATATTGTAGGAATCGCATTTGCTTAACGAATTTAAAATGACAGGTTTTAGACGTTAAACGACAAGACCTTAAATTTTATGTGTGGTTGACCGTGCATCTTAGTTCAATGTGGAATAAGAAACCAACTAGATGTCACTTAGTGTAAGGAGAAATAAATATAATACTAAGTGGCATCTAGTTGGTTTCTTATTCCACATTGACCAGACCTTAATGCAATACGCTACAGGAAATGCTCGTAAAAACAGACACAGTAACTAATCACTTCGCTTTTCAGCAGCACGTGTCTGCATTCAGTCATTCTGTGAGCTGTTGGCCACCCCGATTGAGGCCTTCGATGGTTCACGCTAGGAGCTTCAGACAGGCAACGAAGTGCGTAACAGTGAATCGTAGGTAAGGTGTTCTCTGTGTTTAGGAAACACTATAAAGACACAGGGACAAATGAAGGGGAAAATATACATCTTGATATTACACTTGTTAGTGATGGCCAGCTTCACGCCCCGGCCACAATTTCTCTAAAACATTGGGGAAATATCAATTGGGTAAGTGATTTGGATGACGCCACTCTTGGCGAGGAATACCCGTCGGCGTCTAAAGTCGGATTCTGGTAGTCCAGAACGTAGCCAGGCACTGTATTACTTGAGCTTCCCAGGCTGATACCCACAATTCTTCCATTAATTCACAGCTGATCAAGCTAGGTTACGTGGGGAGGAAAAACCTAGTTTCGTGCTATAGCCCTACCTTCAGAGAGTGAGTTCTTCACTATCACGTCCGTGAGAAAAAGACGTGAGATATTTCCACAAACCATATAGGGCGTATAGGGTAAATCCACCCACCTTCGGGACAAACCATACCGTATTGCATAATATTACATAAGAAAATCTATACAAATATTGGTTGGTTTGCGATGAATTTAGAGTGCTTTTTCACGAAATGTGACTGGCCGTTGTCAATAAATTGTATGGACACTGTATAAGAGCCTTCTTTTCGACGCTCCTTTGCACTCCTACGCACGACTCCTGAAGTGAATCGAAATTTCAAGTAGAGTAGACCTATTTATTTAATACGAATACTACATTTGGTTGAGGATATCAAGACGACGATATTGTTACGTTAATTAGCGAACATTAAGATAAGTAATTATCTCCACAAGTCTCACAAGTACTCAAAACTTGGTCGGTTAATTTACACAAACACCTGCTTCATAGAATTAAAGGCTCTGGAACACTGGCTATTGAGAAAAAGAATTTTTCGCTGCCCAAAATTATTCTCTACAAATCTTTTCAGGCATGTTGCGAAATTTTTATTTTAGAAGTAGCACTGCATATTACGAGTCCATAAGACGTGTCTACTGAGCTACCTGCTGGAGAAATAACGTTGTCAAGTAAGGCCAGTGTTCTTTTTAAATCAAAGTTGGTCCTCACTCAGGATTGCCAAGCAGACATTTTGGGAACCGCAGCAACTTAATTAATTAATTAATCTTTGATAATTTGAATCCCCACATTCACCAAATTAATACTTAAAATTTGTTTCTGTCTCACAGAATACACATAATTTCCATGACAAAGAAGAACTTATAAATGTTGTTTAAGAAAACTGTTTTTTATTGTACGAGAATTAGGCCTAATCCAAATATGAGCACACCATGTGGGCAAAATGCTGGTTTTCCGAGTGTTGACGCGGATGCTTAATCTTCCCCAGTTATAACAGCCACTACACTATAAAGGGATGAAAGGTACGTGGATGCAACCTTATACTGATGTAACAGCGTTCATCTAAAGAACATAGGCTTATTATTTGGCCAATCAAATATAATTAGGCAGTTTTAAATATGCGTAGGCCTAAAAACAGTGACATGTCACGTGATTCCATCGTATATAACGGAATATAGTTCAGGAATCAACTTACCCCTCTCCAATATAACCTTTGGCCCAAGTCCAAGTTGGCCTGAGTGAATAAAAGGGACCGATTTATTGATGTCTGCTTCAGGCGCCCAGACGCCCGTATGGTTATCAATACGTAACGAGAGACGTGCTTTCCGGCGCAAGAAAAAACAAGGCCTTTTAGACTCAAAATAAATTAAGAAGAGCGAATTTAACAGATAATGTTTTTCCTGTTGGAATTTTTGAAAAAGAAAATATATTCTACGCAAGTGCGAATGTGTCTACATACTGTCTCGTGCAGACTGGGACCTGTTTACAGGTTAGAGATTAGACTATATTAGTGATAAGCAGTTTAGGCATCATGAATTACGTTCTTCTGGGATGTTACGAGACGTTTCGAGGTAATGTAGTGTCTTCAGTTATCTAGGGTCTTTTTGGTCCCTACGACCGTTGAATGTGAACAAAATCAGTTGCCTTGAAAAGCTGGAATTCTACTGCCCACTGACACAGCACCATAATCCGAAGAAGTGTAACTTCCACTTGATCGTTGAGAAATCCTCAAAACTCGGATCGCTTGCTGAATAAAGACCAACAAGATACAATTTTCTTTCTCAATTTATTTAAAAAATCTATGCTGTGTATATTTCGAATAGAGTAGCCATTCATCATCAGCAGGCAGTTCCACTCTGTTCGTGTTAGCAGCTAGTGAACGCAGATGGTATGTGCAACATTTTACTGTAGGGTAAGATCCTACTGCGTTTTCTTGAACACTCTCATTATCCAAATGATGTATTAATACGACCTGAAACTTTACGTACAAAACAATGCTTTATACTTATCTTAGTAATTAACCAACTTGATGCACAAAATTTTTTGCTTTACAATAAGTTTATTTCATGCCTCTACATGTTTCGAGCACATGTGCTCGAAACATGTAGAGGCATGAAATAAACTTATTGTAGAGCAAAAAATTTTGTGCATCAAGTTGGTTAATTACTAAGATAAATCTCTTTATTATCACACCAACTACTGCACGTACATAAAATTTCACATTAAAACATTTAAAATCGCTCCAACATGTTTCGATCCTAAGACCATCCTCAGGGCGCTAGGTTGTCCCTTGCTAAAGTTATTTTAAAACACATTAAAATGACTTTATCAAGGAACAACGTAGCTCCCTGAGGATGATCTTAGGACCGAAACATGTTGGAGCGATTTTAAATGTTTTAATGTGAAATTTTATATAAGTGCATTAGTTGGTGTGATAATAAAGAGATTCAACAAAATGCACGGTGCAACAATGAAGATACTAAGATAAATATACTGAAATGCACGGTCAGCAAAACATAAAACTGCTTTATACAATTAGTGACACGTATATATATATATATAAAACATTACATAATTTTAATATTTTCAGCTCGGTAAATACCACAAGCTGCACATACAGTAACTGCCTCCTGATGATGAATAGTTGCTCTATTCGAAACATGTAGAGGATAGATTATTGGAAAAAGTTAAGAAAGAAAAGTGCACCTTGTTGGTCCTTATTACGTAAGTATATCACGAGGCACGGTCCAGAAAATGTGAAATCGGCTAGCTTATAAATCAGGCTACGTATTCCTATTCCACACATCTAAGAGTATAAACAAACAGATTAGCCTATTCATATGGACGAACCTGATTAACCATCTAATAACTGTGCGTACGAAAATAATTGTTAGAATATATTTGATGTGACAAGTTCTTTGCCAATTACAGGGTTTGTCTGAGGTGTGTAAGTAGTCTGTATTAATTGTTTGAATGTTACGGCATACTTCATTGGACTTACTTAAAGCTACATCAATATTTAAGGCAGAATATGGCGGCTCCAAATTCCAGGGAAACCCAGAAAGCCTGTTTGTACCTCACAGTTTGCTTCACACACATATTCCATGTGTAAATTATCATATTACTATTGCTGCATTATTTCTAAAGTACTGCGCTTATGTAGAAAGCCTTAATTTATTTCCTATTAGGCACTTGAAAGCATAGAACCGCTTCTAAGTTCCTACATGTTATCTGGGCCCAAAAAACCGTTGCTACTTGCCTAATAAAATATAACGAATGTTAAATTCTGGTCAAGTTTAACATTAACACCGATTTAGGTTACGTCATCGTAGCGGATATGTCCACGTGATAAGCACTCCGAGAGTCAAGATTTTTCCCTGTTTCCATGGAACCCGAAAGTCCATCACCGTAGCTACTGACCCCTATCCTGAACCAGTTCAATTCACTGTCACTGTGTCGGCCCTATTTCTGTACGATCCCCTGTACAATCAGGCCCCATCTTTCAGCCTTTACTTAGGCTTATCTCCAACAAATTTCTGTTCGGAATTTTCCGACAGCATTATTAGGCCTGGCACTTGCTTGAAGACGAAGAGTTTTGACACTATAAAAGTCCGAATAAATCTCGAATCTTGAATTGAAGGTGCAGGAATCTACAGCAAACGCTTGGTTCAAAAGGCAATTTGCAGAATTAAAATTTAAAAAATAATTCCAATGCTTAAAAATGTCGTCGGATAATTATCCATATGTTTGTCGTGTGGTGAGGTTCAAAAACCTAGAATTCGAAATTCTTAGTTAGGAATATGGCAGCTTCTCCCGAGATACGACGCCATGTGGTTTGGTAGATAGGTAGGGACGTTTCGGAAGAACCGTCTTCCTCCGACTTTGTTTTCTTTGTACCTCCAAAGCAAAGACCTTGTAGACGCCAACTACTTTGACTTCAAAAGACGTTAGATTCGTTACCTACCACAAATGAGAGGGTTCAACTGACGAAACACAGCACTAGTCCACAGAGCTCAAATCACCGGCAGTTACTACTGCCGCACCGGACAACCGTGCCGTCTCCCAAGCTCAACAAATTGATTGCATTTAGCAGGCAGAGCTGGAATAGGCTACCTTCAGAATTGGGTTTAATTTGGGCGCGGCGTTTCTAACTCAATTTAATCCCTTAGTTCGCCTATCAAAAGGGAAGCTTCTAATGAGAGAGTGAGACAGAGGAAGCATCTATCTCCCCGTAAACCCAAACAATTAGTGGGAATTTGCAAACTTGATGCTGAGGGACCCGCCCCCCTCTTTCTTGTGCCCCATCTCACCTCCGAGGCTGAGTCCTCCCGCACTGACAGCCAGATTGTTCAGCATGGCCGCTGCTGCCGCCGCTGCGGACGTAGGCCCGGGCCTGAGGGTCAGCGAGGACAGAATCTTGTGGCTGGTGAGGTCACACTGGGTCCAGACACGACGCACTGACCGCTTTCACCACGCACTGCTCCACATCACCTCTGCTGCAACGCTCAATTTTTGTTCCGGTGCTTCTGCTGCCTGCCCGTGGCCACTGAACTGATCGACTCCACTGTGGATTTTAATACAACGGAATCATGGAAGGTGCCCACTTTTGTCATCCACTGCCGCGGATCCTTACTGTTTAAGGTGCGGGGGAGTGGTACATGACGCGAAGCCAATGAGACTGTGCGGTGCGTGCAGTCACTCCCACACCGCGGATTGTGGGCGGAGTTAAGGGAGGAGCCGCGTCACCGTCATTTTGTCTACGCTACAGTAACGGAGTCACCCTCAAATCATGCAGGCTGCCTACACGAACTCTCTTACACAGTACCTACTTGTTACTTGCTTACATGATTTGGAAAATTGCAGCAATTTATCATGGAATTTACAAAACTTGCAATCGGGCAGGAGTCATCCTTAAGAACACATACCACGCCTCTACACAACCACATGCCTTCAAAATAATTCGTTTTAATATTATCCTACAACTGAATCCTTTTGTCGAGTTGGTAGCATTACTGATTTTTATTCGTAAGGTCTTCGTTTCAAAATTGAACAGAGGGGTTTCTCGGTATTCCGCAGTTCCTACAGTCAATGCCAGGAGAGTAAGGTCTACCTGAGAGTGGGCTAGGACAGCTACCTCAGACATCCCTTCCAACTTACTACGTGTGATCATCAATTATCCTATCATTCGTAGCCTATATGTAATTTGAACCCATCAAAACTTAGTTTCATACGCCTCAAAGAACTACAGCAAGTGTTGCCAGGTTTAAGGTTCCCACACCTTTATTGATGAGCATTCGTATCTTCAGAGACTTGGGTTTGCAGTTCCTGCCGTTAGGAAGGGAGATTGTGCCTTCATTTCCGGTAGTCAGTAAGTCCTTGTGGAATTATTGCTTGTTCGTTACACATTACCACACTGATTTTCTTCGAAACACTGGAAATCGTTCACCCAAAGCCACGTGCTACATGCCAGACCATCTATATCCTCAAGATTAATGTTATCTTCACTGAGGTAGTGATGATCCCACAAGCTACTTAGTCAGTTACGATATTTTTCTACCAAAATTTGTAGAGACATAAAATTCTCACAGTATATCCCCATAAGAGCTGCACACATTCCAAAATTCAATTTAATTGCCCTAACAGAAATCTTTTCTCTCAAAACGTCTAGACCCTCTCTGGGGCCCACCAATGACACCGCTCTTTCTGAGTCGGTAAAGCGGGACAGATGTGAAGGTGAACATTGATCTGTCATCTGGCGCCGGCGCTACGAATTCATGGCGTTATACCTCCATTCCACTATCTTTCTTCATGACTTGGTGATTAATTCAGCAAATGAATAGAGTGGCCTTGACAATACGAGGTTTCCAAAGTCCCCGAAAATTGTTTTGCATACGTTTAAGTTACGTTTAAGTTACGTTTTATTGTAATCTACCAGTCCAAAGTAAGGTAGCTGAGAGGGAAGAGAAACCAGAGCTGGGGCAAGAACATTAGCGTCCAGAGGAAGGGCGAGCACTTGATACATCATTCTGCAATTCCAATTACGTACATGCACACATACATACATACACATACATACATACGTCCATACATACATACATACGTACATATATATATACACATACATACACACATACATACATACATACATACATACACACACAATTCAGACTGTATTAATAACGTACCACTCGCAATAACTACATGTACCACTGTAAGCTGTCCCCTAAACTGCCACTCCCCCCAATTCCACCTCTGCCATTTCCCTGAGAAATTAAAAGCGCAATTACTGCAGTGCACAATCTGCTGCCTTTGAAGGCGCCCAAACATTCAGGAAGAAATATTTGGACAGGTATTTGGCAGCAGCGCTCCATGTGGTTACAAGAGGAATCTCCATACCTGCCCGATTCTCTTTGACATGAGTTTCATTCTTGTGGCCCAATCGTCGCCGAGCGTTCAAAAGCATGTGTAGCAAATTATGTTAATTATTCCACGATAGAGATTAGCACAGTTAGAAGGGGAATGACATTCATATCTGTTCTCAACAGCATTGCAGCGGACCTTAATGAATTATTGCAAACGCAACCAAAGCCAATGCGCTATTATACGTGCATAAGTATGATCAGTATTTCAGTGTAGCTACTCTGACACTAGAGGACTAATATACAGGCCTATGTCATAACTAAACAGCATGGAAGGGATTTGAAAGGTTACACGTTACAGTCCAGAGGGGATAGTCACGTTCTATTCAGAGCCGGTAAGGTGTACGTCAGTGCCAATATAGCGGTGCGTAACACCATATATTGCACAGAAGGATCAAAACTAGCCAAACAACAGACGCACTATTCAAGGGACAAACATCCAACTGTCTACATCAGGCCTGCTACATGTTTCGGCCCACTCTCTGCCTTTATTAACGAATTAGTGATATTCCTTGTCAATGGCCCGGAGAGAGGAGAAATATCCCCCCCCCCCCATGGCGTGACAAACCCCAGTGGGTCAGGGCTTCCCCATTGTCTAGGCTGCACAATCACACTCATACCCCCCACACTCGGTAGGACTCCTCTGGACGAGTGATCAGCTCGTCGCAGCGACCTCTACCTGACAACACCCAACACTTACAACGAACAGACATTCATGTTCTTTACGGGATTCGAACCCGCAATCCGAACAAGCGAGCGGCTGCAGACCTACGCCCTAGACCGCGCGGCTGCTGTGACCAGCGAGCGAGATATGTAGGGGATGAAATAGAGACGATTGTTTGTCACCAAAATAATGAAATTTTGGTTTATTATTCTCCAGATCTCCGCTGTAGCTGTCACGTTCAAGGCACAACACTCGTATTCATACACACTGGAGAATATGTCACCAGCTCTTGACTGGATCGTGATTGTCCCTAGAGGTGAATCTGGATTCAAATATTCACTTCTCTGAAAAGAAGTCTACCACAATATCACAGATTTCTGAAAGAACATTTATATCCTAAGGCCAAAATTTTGAATTTATTTAGCTTATTCCTTTCTCCACAGATGATTTTCCTTAATATTTTGAGTGGGCAAGTTTGACAACCCTAAACGATCCCGGCCAGCACGCTGTTAATCATTTGTCAGAGTGAGTGTATTATAGCCTGTGGTCACTTCAAGCAACACCGCAAAATTTAGTACATATAATTTTTAATATTCAAAGCAAAGGCCTAGCTGTTTACTGTGGTTACTCTAGGTCAGCTATGTATAACATCTGCTTTCATACCAAAAGACATCCTGTATTTTTCCAATAGGGTATTAAGTATGTACTACAACTTCTCAAAGAAGTTAGACAATCCTCTGCTGAGGCCTAAGGCCCTCCTCATTTAGTTCTTTTACTCATTGCATAGCCTCACGAGAGGTCCGTAGCCGCTTCTAAAGCTTGCTCACCAGAGACAGAGCGAGCAATCTAGAGCTTCCTCTTTCAATTCCCAACACTTTCTCTTTCCTTAACCTTTTGGCGCCGGAATTATTTTTTTAATTTTAGCACACCTGTATATAAAATGTGAATAAAACAGGAACCAAATATGTTAGATTTATGAAACAAACTGCATTTTGAAGAGGAAAAAACGGAGAGTATATACCATGTTTAAAATATTCAGTAC
>Ga0123355_10016210_pt1 | contig 11733 bp, 7 predicted proteins | sample TergutEmb28metaG_3_FD_89872 | JGI IMG/M metagenome (GOLD analysis project Ga0123355, IMG submission 89872) | Embiratermes neotenicus P1 segment gut microbial communities from Petit-Saut dam, French Guiana - Emb289 P1 | ecosystem: Host-associated > Arthropoda: Insects > Digestive system > Gut ...
AATTTGAAATTAAAAGATATTCATGATAAATATCACATCCTACAAGTTTCGACACTGCAGTGCCATTTACAGGGAGTCAAATAGAAAAGTGATCACCAGACAAACATTCCACTACAGGAGTGGATACCCATCGCTATCATCATTTAAATATTAAAATTAAAAATGTATATAATTTGTAAACAAACCCACAAAGTTGCCACACAAAAACGAAGATGCTATTGAGCTTCTCCAAGGAGAGTCTAGCAGCTTTTAGTATTCTACCTGCAGCAGGTATACAAATATCTGCCTCTCTGTATGTGATCCAAAGTTGCCTGGTCCTGTACAACTTGTGGTTATACATGAAAGTTACAGCCTCTGCAGTATATCGCCACCGAACACTGTCTGATACCGATACTGTATGTTGTTGACTGTAAACATTTAGTGCCATCTGGAAGGTCTGTTTCCTTCGTTATGTATCAAAAGAGGAAACGTCCGAACTTGCATCGGCCACATATAGAAGACACAGAAATGAAGCCAAAATTATGAGATTATGTGAAAAATGGTATATTACAGAGACACACACCCACAACACGTAGCTGTATGATGGGTATAGAAGCTTTGCATTCCAGATGACTAAGGCTACAAACACACACTCAGAATATATATAATATTTTTTTCTGTTATACAACAAGTATATTTACGCGAAATGTCCTTAGGGTTTCCCTGCATGTACATTTTCCGTGTTGTTTATCTAATTCCTCATCCCAGTAACAACATCACACTCCGGTAACCTCACTGAAAACCTTCCATCCTCCAATAACAACAAACACAAACACCACTCCCTAAGAAGTAAAGGATCTGTTTGCTGTCTGCCTTTTTCCTAGAATAATTAACCATAGAAAATGTGACAGACAGGTCGTTCTGTAACGTCGATTAACAAGAGTCGACATACATTGCGTAATATCCCAGCAGAACGAAGACCACTTTACCATTTCAGCGGAAGCCCCACTCCTCCCACAGTCATTTAGAATTTGACGTTTCTTATATATCAAGAACTGCCTACAGAGTTATTGTAAATTTATTGACACAACTCACAATTAACAAAATTTACAATGCATAATTTTGTGCAGTTTGGTGAAGTCGAATGCGTAGCACCATTGGCTGTTTTTCGAGTGTTATTAAAAAAATTGCAAGTCATTTTTTCGATATGTTGCATTTCAAACTCTGTGGAATGTACCGAAAGCAACAACTTAGCTACGTTGGATATTCGCGTAACATTTAAAACTTCATAGCAAGAAAATCAGCAATTATGTAATTTGCGGATACCATTGTTTACCGAGATGTCAGGTTTTGGGTGTCATCAACTGTACAAATTAAAGAAGGAAAATTTACTATTCAGGCTGTTCAGTTACGGTACATGAATTGGGTTTTGGTCTGAAAAGAACGAATGGATTGGACAGGAAGCGGCAGGTGGCATTTATCATCTGTTCTTACTTTTACATGATTTTAAATCCCAGGTGCAACTCTCCAAGCAATAGACACCACAGAGCTGGAGGTGTGTATTGCACTTTTGATTGGTCGGCCAAGAATATTTCACACAATAATTTTTGGACGAATATTCGAATGTATAAAAATCAACGTCCTTGTATTGGTTGCCTGCAAACTACTAAAGCACAGTATTCAATTGAAGGCAATTGACTGCAAACTACAGGCTGTTCCCTCACCACTCAACTGAAACCACTTGTGACAGTGTAAATTTCAGGAAGTTCCCACAAAAATGTAATAATTTCCAGCCGTCATTTATCTACAGTAAAGCAATACACATCTTTGTTTATGGCAGCAGCACATCTGCAAGTGTAAGAACAACACACAACAACAGCTACGGATGGCTGTTAGTTATATACTTTGAACACTAAAACGTCAAGTGTCTTCTTTTAGAGAAACAAACACGAGGTAGAGGTTTCGAAAAATTCTATGAGGAAAGTCGAGATATGAACCCACGTATTGTACATCTGTACTTTCACTATGTATGTCTGTTTTCTGTATGAAAACCTTGTCTTATATGTATTGACAAAGTAAAATTCTTTTTAATTTTATTACATAAAAAGGTCTTTAAGTTTTTCAATTACGGGAATTTCCGTTGTCCCTCTAATGGGATTATATTGCGACGTTCCAACTTACAAATTGTAGTCCTGGCATATGGCAATAACAGCCTGCAGTAAATAACGGTAAACACTGACATTAAATTGCTCAATATCATGTTACGGATTGTTCAAAGAACCATTCATTGACATTCAGTGCTGTAGAAGCAAATGCACTTAAGTTATGTTAAACTCAATATACTTTATCACATACGTTAGAATTAAAATGAAAATTGAACATTGAACTGTATTGTGGAAGGCACCAAAGAAGTTGTTTAAATTCCCTTAGAAGGAACCTGAAAAAAATTCCCCTACTTAAATTTCGGAAATCAAAATAATAACCAAAAGGTGGAATTAAATTTCTACTCAGAATTTGGAAATAGGATCTCAGTAATGTTGCTATTAGAATGGTAAGGATTTACAGTGTGTAAAGAACAGAGCGACACACATGGCGTTGAACTTGTAATTGCTGGAAACTTTGTGTTGTTATACAGGAAGAATATTTAGTTAGATTTTAAACTTTCAGGGAAAGGAAAGATAAATTTTCAGTCCTCGGAATGAAAAAAAAATCCAAAAAATCACGTTCAAATTTGATGTTTGGTTGACCGTGCGTCTTAGTTCAATGTGGAATAAGAAGCCAACTAGATGTCACTTAGTATTATATTTATCTCTCCTTATAATTTGCTCTTAATAAGTTGCTCAACATGTTTCGTGCCACCTTGTTACAGCAATACACCACACGTGAAAAATACCACTAAGTTGTCAGCTCCTGAAGATGGGCACAAGGTGACCCGAAACATGTTGGGCAACTTATAAAGAGCAACTTATAAGGAGAAATAAATATAATACTAAGTGACAACTGGTTGGTTTCTTATTCCACACGTTCAAGTTCTAAAGAAAAAGAAATAGGAAAAAGAATCAGTAACAAAACTCTTAATGCAATTGGATGTCAAGTGAATACCTAAAGAAATTAAGAAGCTGAAAAAACAGATCAAGATATTTATTTTGCTAGTTAGATAAATGTGAATGTCATTTGGTCTCCATTAGTGTCAGTTCTGAACTCAGTAACACTTTCTAACATTTGTTACTCGTTCTGTAAAATATCGTCAACAGACAGAGCAATTTACGAAATGTAATTATGTGACAATTCGATATAAGTATAACGTTCTGCCGTCTGCCACACTTTAGAAAAGAGCAGCAAAACAACAGATTTGGCGCATGCGCAAATCCACACACCGCTTTGAACTGAGATCGCCTAACGGAGATCCGAGATATCAGCAGTAAAACAGATGATTTGGTCAGAGGTGATATCACAGTAATTGCCCTCAGTTCTGAATGAAAATACTCCCATATACCGTAAAGTTTGGGGACCGCGGCAGCAGAGCGGTTAAGGTGCTGTGCTACAAATCGGAAGGTCGCTGGTTCGATCCCGGTTGGTGTCAGTGGATTTTTCAGTCACGAAAAATCCTTTCGATCGCAGTATGGCCCTGCGGTAAGCTCAGCCTCTAACAAAAATGAGTACCAGGATTATTTCCTGGGGGTAAAGGAGGCCAGTGCGCAAGACTGACAACCTTACCACTGTCCTGTGCCGTTGTCACAAAATCTGGAAACCTTAACTTCCTGGAACAATCTGGGCCTCTCCAGGCCTGTAACGGGATTGCTTTTTTTACCATTACGTTTATTTCACTAACTGTATTGTTGGCTGCACCTAAAAACCTATTTCAGTATGCCATAATTTTGTTATTCTGTGTAAAATCAAACACGATTCCAGACAAAAGAATGCAGCACGTTTTGTATAAAGATAACGTATATAAAGGAGCAGCAATGAAGACTTGCATTCTTCAAATATTCTAACAGTTTTGAAAGCGTAATACCAGGAATCTTTTTTTTGGATCGTGAGCATAAACCCAGTATTTTGGAGGGTGCCATTTTATTAAAATGACAATTGTACATAGATAAGTTTAGTGGAATGCGACAAAGAAATTATTTGAATTCCCTTAGAAATAAACTGGCTCAAATTCCGCTTCTTATATGTAAAGATAAAGCAATCTCATTACAAGTCTAGACAAGGCCAGGAAGTTCCGGATAATTGGCGCTTCGAGATTTCCAGACAATCTACACATGTAGGTAGTTAGGCTGTCCGCCCTACGCAAAGACCGCATTAACCCCCCAGTAAATATGCCCTGAACTCATTACTGATAGAGGCTGAGTCAACTCCACGGACATAGGATTACCTTCTTACATTTGGGAAACCAAAATAACAACCAAATCTTTGGAACTAAATTTTTCCTCAGAACATGGGCGTAGGATTTAAGTAATGTTGCTTATCGAATGATAAAATTTGATTATGTGGAAAGACCAGAGTGTCACATAATACTTTGAGATTTCAGTGTTAGAATTCAGTGTGTTTATATGCAACAAGAATGTTTAATTAAAATTGAAACATTTAATGAAAGGAAAGGTAAATATTTCACTTTTAGGAATAAGAAAAACCAAAGACAGGACAAAAAATGATAAAAAAACACGGAAAAATTGGACCGGTGACAAAGCACTTATTATATTTGAATGTCAAGGGAATGCGTAAAGAAATTAAAAAGCTGAAGATATCGATCAGAACATTTATGTTGCTAGATAGAGAAATGTGAATGTAATTTGTTCTCCAATAGTGTAATTTCTGAACTCAGTAAAACGGTCTAATATTTGTCAATCGTGCTGTAAATTATTGTAAAAAGACACGCTCAATTTACGAAATGTAATTTTGTGAAAACTCGATACATGTATATTGTCTCACATTCATATTCCCCTGTGTACCATTAGTGTATAACTTTTTCACTATACGTGCTGTTAATACACCGTGCTAGTGGCAGTTCAACAGATATAAAGCAAGCACAGACAACGGACATCTACCAGTCAGTGCAAAATTTTCTGAATCTTGAAATCAGAAATACGAGAAAATAAGACATCCTGTAAGTACGTTCAGAATAATACATGTGGGTTTTCACAGGCAGTTTTCGGTGCTTATAAATATCAATGAAATTCAGAAATGAGATTAGGTCAATAAAATGTAAAATGTAGGTTTTCGTGCAATGTGCATATATCACTTTCTAATTCCTACGAAGAAATAAAATAGACTTTCTTCAATGTAATAGGTTAAGTCTATTAAACCTCAGCACGGAGAAAGGTAAGTGTCAATGCGCCTATCACTGCTATAAATCTGTCATTCCATAATTAAATCCAATGAAAAAAAATTGATATAATAAAGGAACTTCCATTTAACTTAAGTAAAATAATTTTAAATTTCTTTCAAATAAATGTGTGGGCACGTTGTAAAAAGAGTTACATTTTCCTAAAAAGCAAATTTATTGACAAAAATCTAGTTTGACTTGTGTGTGAAAATAAAAGGCAGAGTTTTGTATTAAGGGTATGAACCGTGCCTAAGAAAAATATAAGAGTACAGAAATTAGTATATTTTTCAAGCATGTAATAGTTCTGGCTTACTTCACGGTTTTAAAATTTTGAATAGGTAAACAACTAGCGTTGGTATTTGAACACATTTATTATAATGTATATCAGAATAAAGAGAACCAGTGAGGCTTAGTTCAGGAACAGAAACTAGAAACGCAAAGCAAGCGGTGTGAAAGAGCAATTATTTTTCATGCGAAAAGAATCATGAATATTAATGTATTCAAACAAAAAACGAGTCGTCGAAATAGGAAGGAAAGAAAGAATTTAATTCAATGAATGTCAGTGGAAATAGGGAAGATAGGAAATTGTATCAGACAATAAAATAACACACTTAGAAACAGAAAATATAAAAGTAATTAATAATCCGTGTAAATCGAAAATGGCGTTTACTGATCTCCGTAGAGAGTTTTGTGTGTGTGTGTGTGGTGTGTGTGTGTGTGTGGTGTGTGTGTGTGTGTGTGTCATTTGGTGTAAACCGGTGTAAGTTGTGAACAGAAACACACTGTATAATTTTCGTCAGTCCTTATGTGAATTATTGTCATTATGCATGTGGAAGTATTAAGTTACTGTTCTGTCAATACAGGTTATGTACCGGTATTCACCTTCACTTACAACGAAATACAATTACTGTCACTATGCATGTGCCAGTACTACAGTTACTGTTCTATCAATTCAAGTTATGTACCGGTATTCACCTTCACTTCCCACGATATACAATTACTGTCACTATGCATGTGCCAGTACTACAGTTACTGTTCGATCAATAAAAGTTATGTACCGGTATTCCCCTTCACTTCCCACTATACACAATTATTGTCACTATATATGTGGCAGTACTACAGTTACTGTTCGATCAATACAGGTTATGTACCGGTATTCCCCTTCACTTCCCACGATATACAATTATTGTCACTATACATGTAGCAGTACTACAGTTACTGTTCGATCAATACACGTTATGTACCGGTATTCCCCTTAAATTCCCACGATATACAATTATTGTCACTATACATGTGGCAGTACTACAGTTACTGTTCGATCAAAACACGTTATGTACCGGTATTCCCCATCACTTCCCACGATATACAATTATTGTCACCATACATGTGGCAGTATTACAGTTACTGTTCGATCAATACACGTTAAGTAACGGTATTCACCTTCACTTCCCAAGATATACAATTATTGTCACTATACAAGTGGCAGTACTACAGTTACTGTACGATCAATACACGTTATGTATCGGTATTCCTCTTCACTTCCCACGATATACAATTATTGTCAATATACATGTGGCAGTACTACAGTTACAGTTCGATCAATACAGGTTATGTACCGGTATTCCGCTTCACTTCACACGATATACAATTACTGTCACTATGCATGTGGCAGTACTACAGTTACTGTTCGATCAATACACGTTATGTACCGGTGTTCCCCTTCACTTCCCACGATATACAATTACTGTCACTAAGCATGTGGCAGTACTACAGTTACTGTTCGATCAATACACGTTATGTACCGGTATTCGCCTTCAATTCCCACGATATAAAATTACTGTCAGTAGCCATGTGGCAGTACTACAGATACTGATCGATCAATACACGTTATGTACCGGTATTGACCTTCACTTCCCACGATATACAATTACTGTCACTATGCATGTGGCAGTATTACAATTACTGTTCAATCAATACAAGTTATGTACCGGTTTTCACCTTCACTTCCCACGATATACAATTACTGTCACTATGCATGTGGCAGTACTACAGTTACTGTTAGGTCAATACAAGTTATGTACCGGTATTCACCTTCAATTCCCAGGATATACAATTACTGTCACTATTCATGTGGCAGTACTACAGATACTGTTCGATCAATACACGTTATGTACCGGTATTCACCTTCACTTCCCACGATGTACAAATACTGTCACTATGCATGTGGCAGTACTACAGTTACTGTTCGATCAATACACGATATGTACCGGTATTCAACTTCACTTCACACGATATACAATTACTGTCACTACGCATGTGGCAGTACTACAGTTACTGTTTAATCAATTCACGTTATGTACCGGTATTCTCCTTCAATTCCCACAAAGTACAATTACTGTCACTATGCATATGGCAGTAATACAGTTACTGTTCCATCAATACACGTTATGTACCGGTATTCCCCTTCAGTTCCCACGATATACAATTACTGTCACTATGCATGTGGCAGTACTACAGTTACAGTTCGATCAATACACGTTATGTACCGGTATTCTCCTTCAATTACCACGATATACAATTACAGTCACTATGCATGTGGAAGTACTACAGTTACAGTTCGATCAATACACGTTATGTTCCGGTATTCCCCTTTAATTCCCACGATATACAACTGCTGTCACTATGCATGTGGCAGTACTACAGGTACTATTCGATCAATACACGTTATGTACAGGTATTCCACTTCACTTCCCACGATATACAATTACTGTCACTATGCATGTGGCAGTACTACAGTTACTGTTCGATCAATACACGTTATGTCCTGGTATTCTCCTTCAATTTCCACGATATACAATTACTGTCACTATGCATGTGGCAGTACTACAGATACTGTTCGATCAACACGAGTTTTGTACCGGTATTCACCTTCACTTCCCACGATATACAATTACTGTCACTATGCATGTGGCAGTACTACAGTTACTGTTCGATCAATACACGTTATGTACCGGTATTCACCTTCACTTTCCACGATATACAATTACTGTCACAATGCATGCGGCAGTACTACAGTTACTGTTCGATCAATACACGTTATGTAAAGGTATTCTCCTTCAATTCCCACGATATACAATTACTGTCACTATGCATGTGGCAGTACTACAGTTACTGTTCGATCAATACACGTTATGTACCGGTATTGACCTTCAATTCCCACGATATACAATTACAGTCACTATGCATGTGGCAGTACTGCAGTTACTGTTCGATCAATACACGTTATGTAGCGGTATTCTCCTTCAATTCCAACGATATACAATTACTGTCACTATGCATGTGGCAATATTACAGTTACTGTTCTATCAATACAGGTTAAGTAACGGTATTCCCCTTAATTTCCCACGATATACAGTTATTGTCACTATACATGTGGTAGTACTACAGTTACTGTTAGATCAATACACGTTATGTACCGGTATTCCCCTTCACTTCCCACGATATAAAATTACTGTCACTATGCATGTGGCAGTACTACAGTTACAGTTCTATCAATACACGTTATGTAACGGTATTCACCTTCACTTCCCACGATATACAATTACTGTCACTATGCATGTGGCAGTACTAAAGTTACTGTTCGATCAATACAAGTTATGTACCGGTATTCACCTTCTTTTTCTACGATATACATTTACTGTCACTATAAATGTGGCAGTACTACAGTTTCTGTTCGATCTATACACGTTATGTACCGTTATTCCCCTTCACTTCCCACGATATACATTTATTGTCACTAAACATGTGCCTGTACTACAGTTACTGTTCGATCAATAAACGTTATGTACCGGTATTCCCCTTCACTTCCCACGATATACAATTATTGTCACTATACATGTGGCATTACTACAGTTACTGTTCGATCAATACACGTTATGTACCGGTATTCACCTTCACTTCCCACGATAAACATTTACTGTCACTATACATGTGGCAGTACTACAGTTACAGATCGATCAATACACGTTATGTACCGTTATTCCCCTTCACTTCCCACGATATACAATTACTGTCACTATACATGTGGCAGTACTACAATTACTGTTCGATCAATACACGTTATATACCGGTATTCCCCTTCATTTCCCACTATATACAATTACTGTCACTATGCATGTGGCAGTAATACAGTTGCTGTTCGATCAATACACGTTATGTACCGGTATTGCCCTTCAATTCCCACGATATACAATTACTGTCACTATGCATGTGGCAGTATTACAATTACTGTTCGATCAATACACGTTATGTACCGGTATTCTCCTTCAATTCCCACGATATACAATTACTGTCACTATGCATGTGTCAGTACTACAGTTACATTTCGATCAATACACGTTATGTACTGGTATTTCCCTTCACTTGCCACGATATACAATTACTGTCATTATGCATGTGGCAGTACTACAGTTACTGTTCGATCAATACCCGTTATGTACTGGTATTCTCCTTCAATTCCCACGATATTCAATTAAAGTCACTATGCATGTGGCAGTACTACAGTTACTGTTCGATCAATACAGTTTATGTACCGGTATTCCCTTCACTTCCCAAGATATAAAAATACTGTCACTATGCATGTGGCAAAACTACAGTTACAGTTCGATCAATACAAGTTATGTACCGGTATTCACCTTCACTTCCCACGATATACAATTACTGTCACTATGCATGTGCCAGTACTACAGTTACTGTTCGATCAATACACGTTATGTACCTGTATTCACCTTCATTTTCTACGATATACAATTACTGTCACTATACATGTGGCAGTAATACAGTTACAGTTCGATCAATACACGTTATGTACCGTTATTCCCCTTCACTTCCCAAGATATACATCTATTGTCACTAAACATGTGCCTGTACTACAGTCACTGTTCGATCAATACACGTTATGTACCGGTATTCCCCTTCACTTCCCACGATATAAAATTATTGTCACTATACATGAGGCTTTACTACAGTTACTGTTCGATCAATACACGTTATGTACCGGTATTCACCTTCACTTCCCACGATATACAATTACAGTCACTATACATGTGGCAGTACTATAGTTACAGTTCGATCAATACACGTTATGTACAATTATTCCCCTTCACTTTCCACGATATACAATTATTGTCACTATACATGTGGCAGTACTACAGATACTGTTCGATCAATACACGTTATTAACCGGTATTCCCCTTCATTTCCCACTATATACAATTACTGTCACTATGCATGTGGCATTACTACAGTTGCTGTTCGATCAATACACGTTATGTACCGGTATTCCCCTTCACTTCCCACGATACACAATTACTGTCACTATGCATATGGCAATACTACAATTACTGTTCGATCAATACACGTTATGTACCGGTATTCCCCTTCACTTCCCACGATATACAATTACTGTCACTATGCATGTGGCAGTAATACAATTACTGTTCGATCAATACACGTTATGTATCGGTATTCTCCTTCAATTCCCACGATATACAATTACTGTCACTATGCATGTGGCAGTACTACAGTTACTGTTCGATCAATACACGTTATGTACCGGTATTCTCCTTCAATTCCCACGAAATACATTTACTGTCACTATACATGTGGCAGTACTACAGTTACTGTTCGATCAATACACGTTATGTACCGGTATTCACCTTCACTTCCCACGATATACAATTACTGTTGCAATGCATGCGGCAGTACTACAGTTCCTGTTCTATCAATACACGTTATGTACCGGTATTCTCCTTCAATTCCCACGATATACAATTACTGTCACTATGCATGTGGCAATACTACAGTTACAGTTCAATCAATACACGTTATGTATCGGTATTCTCCTTCAATTTCCACGATATACAATTACAGTCACTATGCATGTGGAAGTACTACAGTTACTGTTCGATCAATACACGTTATGTTCCGGTATTCCCCTTCACTTCCCACGATATACAATTACAATCACTATGCATGTGGCAGTACTACAGATACTGTTTGATCAATACCCGTTATATACTGGTATTCCCCTTCACTTCCCTCGATATACAATTACTGTCACTATGCATGTGGCAGTACTACAGTTACTGTTCGATCAGTACACGTTATTTACCGGTATTCTTCTTCAATTCCCACGATATACAATTACTGTCACTATCCATGTGGCAGTACTACAGATACTGTTCGATCAATACACGTTATGTATCGGTATTGACCTTCACTTCCCACGATATACAATTACTGTCACTATGCATATGGCAGTACTACAGTTACAGTTCGATCAATACACGTTATGTACCGGTATTCACCTTCACTTCCCACGATATATAATTACTGTCACTATGCATGTGGCAGTACTACAGTTACTG
>Ga0123355_10016211_pt1 | contig 11732 bp, 9 predicted proteins | sample TergutEmb28metaG_3_FD_89872 | JGI IMG/M metagenome (GOLD analysis project Ga0123355, IMG submission 89872) | Embiratermes neotenicus P1 segment gut microbial communities from Petit-Saut dam, French Guiana - Emb289 P1 | ecosystem: Host-associated > Arthropoda: Insects > Digestive system > Gut ...
AAAATATTAAAAAATATATTTTAAAAAATATAAAAAAAATAAATTAAAGGAAAAAAAAAAGAAATTTTTTGTCGGACAGGGTGGAATGGTTTTTTGTTTAATATTTTTTCGAGTCCCCCCAAAAAAAGGGGGGGGGGGGAGGTATCAAAATACGCTGGCTTCAAAGCCAACAAGATAGAACGTAAGAAAAAGTAAAAACGTAAGGTAAAATATTAAATACTTAAAAGCATGAAGATATTTATTAAATTACTTTTAGATATGAGAAACTTCAGACATTTGAGAACTACGTCAACAACGCAAAAATTAATGAAGCAGGTATAAATAGCACAATTAATATGAAAGTTATATTATATTGTGATAGTGACAAATCTTAATACACTGAGGTTATTTAGACAAGTTAGTAACAATACTGCAACAAAACGTACCTCCCTGCACAAGGCGCTGTCCCTCCCACAAAATGACCTACTTTGCGAGCGATAATAACTTGGGCTGTGCTCTGCCTTTACTACGGAATGACTTTTGGGTCCTACATCACAACCCATCTTCAGCAAATGTGATAACTAGAAAAGTTTACCGCAATTTATTGGTCACTTGTAACAGATGTTTCGGAGAAAATGTGGCAAACACAAATCATACACGAAAAAAAACGTTTTTCTCTTCGAAAAACTCTGCATTTTGTCATCAGGCACAGAAGGCGTTTTCCTTATTGGAAATGTCAAAATGCTTGAGTGTGTTTGTTCGGAAGTCTGCAATTTAATATGACGTCGGGAATAGCTATCAGATTCAACAGAAGTATGATTCTCTATTCGTAGCAAAAAGATTAGAGCACTTTTGTATACTTCTGCTTCGTCCCATTTCTGTCATCTACTGATATTTCCCTCACAATATAAAGATGGATTACACACACACAAAACATGGACAAAACTGTTAAAAGAATAGAGTTTAAACTTGGATCTCAGATACTTTGAGACATAATTCCTTACCAACTATAAGGATGAGTCACTAACAAGCTGAAGGTCGACAAGATGATTCAATGTTTCCCTGCTTTTAATGTAACTTGTTTATTACCGCCTTCATAAAAGCCCAACACAACCCCCTTGTATGAAAGACGAAACTAGTCTACACCCTCCTTACAAATTTAAGATAATGTTCTCGCTTGTGAGGTCCGGGGATCGAATCCCGGTGGGAGCGAGATTTTCCGCACCTGTCCAGACCGGCCCTAGGTCCCACCCAGCCTCCTGTACAATGGGTACCGGGTCTTTCTCGGGGGTAAAGAGCGGCTGGGGCGTGACGCTGACCCCTCACCCCATTCTAGGGCCGTGGTCAAGAAAGAGTAGAGCTATACCTCTACTCCCTCTATGGGCCGGACGACCTGTACAGAGACTAAGTGCCTGTACAAGGGTCCACTTTACCTTCTATTACCTTCTCACCCGTGAAGAAGTTCCACAGCGGTCTGTCACAAAGGATTTACAACTAATGTCTCGTATGTACTTCCCGTTATCCTCACGCATGCTACATGATCGATCCATCTCTATTTTATGATTTTTCGCCATAAAAATATTTAATGAAGAGTAAAATTTCTGAAGCACCTCGTAATTTAATCTTTCCTAATTCTCCTGTTATTGCCCCTCTGCCATCAGCTCCCTATTCTCTAACAACTCAATCAGTGCTCTTTCCAAACAGAAGGAGATTAACTCACTCGAATGGATTTACTTAACTTAATAATATGAATGCTCCAAGACTTTCATCTGCCACGCACTTGTGGTAGATATTCTTGTTTTTGTTAAGAATTCTTGCATCCGCTGTCGGTCCTAAACGACATTAGCAAAGGTCATTACACTAAGGCAGTACGCGGTGTCACAATTAGTTCAGGCACTGCGCCATAAGTCGGAAGATCGCTGGTTCGGTTCCCGATGGGGTCATTGGAATTTTCATTGACTTGAACTTTCCGACCGCACTATGGTCCTGGGGTCGACTCAGTCTCTAACAGAAATGAACACAGGGCTATCTGCTGGGGTGTAAAGGCAAACCGTGCCTAGGACTGACCTATCAACCTACCTGTGCCGATTTTATACAAATTCTGGGAGTCTCACTCTCCTGGAGAGGTAAGAGATTGTCCAGGTCCGTAATGGGATACCGTTGCCTTTTATGACAGCAAGTTTTATGAAAAGTAAGTGGAAATGTTCTAATAAAATTAACAAAGGACAGGTAACACTTAGTGGGCCGGGTAGCTCAGTCGGTATAGTGACTGGCTACGGGATGGACGGTCCGGGGATCGAATTCCGGTGGGGGTGAGGTTTTCCGCACCTGTCCAGACCGGCCCTTGGGCCCACCCAACCTCTTGTACAATGGGTACCGGATCTTTCCCGAGGGTAAAGCGGCTGGGGCGTGACGCTGACCCCTCACCCCTTCTAGTGCTATGGTCAAGAAAGTGTAGAGCTTTGCCTCTACTCTCCCTATGGGCAGTACGGCCTGTACAGAACCTCAGTACCTGTACAAGGGTACACTTTACAGGCAGCATTTATAATTAATAACCAAACTCCAGTATGCAACCAAGAGCTTCAGTCCAGTTTTAAGTTTACTAATATAGAATCTTCACAACATGACTGCTTCTTTTTTAATCTACATAAATTTTAGTTAAACACTGACATGACACAATAATATAAACAACCAACTAGATGCAACAACGACAGTTTATTAATAACTTCATTCAGCTCAACATGTTTCGGGCGATAATTTCGCCCATCCTCAGGAGCACTAGACTGTGTTTACAGCTTGTGGTATAATGCACCGAAGAAGTTGCCTGCTGGTGACCTTGTTACCAGTAGGCAACTTCTTCGGTGCATTATACCACAAGCTGTAAACACAGTCTAGTGCTCCTGAGGATGGGCGAAATTATCGCCCGAAACATGTTGAGCTGGTTGAAATTACTAATAAATTGTTATTGTTGCATCTAGTTGGTTGTTTATACTATTGAATCATAGATGCACGGCCACACAAACATCAAACTAACCGACACTTTTGAGAATTGCGCCAATTAGAATTTGTTTAATCGGTGTACCAAAATTTATGAAAAAGGTAATTCTGAACAAAACACTTTAAATAATGTGGACGGTTAATAGGAATATTGTTCAGAGAGTTTGAATAGTTCTGTTGCCTGAGATATGATACACGACACCGGAATATATCACGCCAAGCACTGTAATGCTCTACTTTTTCCAACAGACAACTTTTTGTGCAACACGACGCGAAGTTTGATTGGAGAGTTTGTGTAAGGAAATCTCCGATATCCGCAGAATGAGTCACTTTCGGCACTTTCTGCCGACCCGAAAGAGCCACAGACTCTTAAGACAAAAAATTTTACAGCCTCTTGTTCTGCAATTCAGAATTTTCAGTGACTCTAACCTAGGCTATATTAATCAGATGCGCAACAATGATTTCTTTTTCGACGACAAAGCATTGTTTCATCTTCCGGTTCTAAAATATATATACATATACATACATACATACACACATACATATATACATACATACTGAACATTGTATTCATTCGCCGACCTCAACTTCCTGAAGCCCTAAGGGCCTTTTCAGGCCTGTAATGGGATAGATTTACTTGTATTTGTAATAGAAACATTTTCCTTGGTTTTCATCATTTTTAGATAAGAAAAAGTTCCTTCTTGGAAGGAAACCCCCAAAAAATTTTATTCCGAAATAGTAAGACAACCACATTCTGAAGAATTCATCAAGAAAAGGCGAGTTCAGAGAAGAATCTGTGGGTTTATTTTCCTTCACAACTCATGTGTGAATAAAATATCGTCTATAGAAATGATCAAATTGTGAACATTCACAGCAAAGGATGTTGTAGAAGACCATTTTCTATGGCGCTACAGCACCAAATTGGGCATATGCCCTCTCACTGTTGTGGTTCCTGGATCACACAATTAAACATACACCCAGTAGGACTCCTCTGAAGGCGTGATCGGCCGGTCACAGAGACTGCTACCTATACAACGCACAAAAAACACAAGAGACGAACAACCATGCCCTCAAAGGAATGTCAACCACCGATCCCAGCCGACGAGCAGCTGCATACCTACGCCTTAATCTAATGTTGTGTGATCTAGAAAACTCAATAATGGGGCAGCGTAGACCCGAGTTGGGCTGTTGTACTAGGTACAAAAATGAGAGGTATGACATGCAGCACGGAGGAAACACGACCGAATGGCTGGCTACAAATAATGGACGATTTGGAGGGTCTATAATGAAGGTCAGGGCCTATAATGAAGGTCAGGGCCTATCATGAAGGTCAGGGCCTATAATGAAGGTCAGGGCCTATAATGAAGGTCAGGGCCCATAATGAAGTTCAGGGCCCATTATGAAGTTCAGGGCCTATAATGGTCAGGGCCTATAATGAAGGTCAGGGCCCATAATGAAGGTCAGGGCCCATAATGAAGTTCAGGGCCCACAATGAAGTTCACGGCCTATAATAAAGGTCAGGGCCTATAATGAAGGTCAGGGTCTATAATGAAGTTCAGGGCCTATAATAAATTCCAGGGCCTATAATGAAGATCAGGGCCTATAATGAAGTCCAGGGCCTATAATGAAGGTCAGGGCCCATAATGAAGTCCAGGGCCTATAATGAAGTTCAGGGCCTATAATGAAGATCAGGGCCTATAATGAAGTCCAGGGCCTATAATGAAGTTCAAGGCCTATAATGAAGGTCAGGGCTTATAATGAAGTTCAGGGCCTATAATGAAGGTCAGGGCCTATAATGAAGTCCAGGGCCTATAATGAAGTCCAGGGCCTATAATGAAGATCAGGGCCTATAATGAAGTCCAGGGCCTATAATGAAGTTCAAGGCCTATAATGAAGATCAGGGCCTATAATGAAGTCCAGGGCCTATAATGCAGTTCAAGGCCTATAATAAAGATCAGGGCCTATAATGAAGTCCAGGGCCTATAATGAAGTCCAGGGCCTATAATGAAGATCAGGGCCTATAATGAAGTCCAGGGCCTATAACGAAGATCGGGGCCTATAATGAAATCCAGGGCCTATAATGAAGTTCAAGACCTATAATGAAGGTCAGGGCCTATAATGAAGTCCAGGGCCTATATGAAGTCCAGGGCCTATAATGAAGATCAGGGCCTATAATGAAGTCCAGGGCCTATAATGAAGATCAGGGCCTATAATGAAGTCCAGGGCCTATAATGAAGTTCAAGACCTATAATGAAGGTCAGGGCCTATAATGTAGTCCAGGGCCTATAATGAAGTCCAGGGCCTATAATGAAGATAGGGCCTATAATGAAGATCAGGGCCTATAATGAAGTCCAGGGCCTATAATGAAGTTCAGGGCCTATAATGAAGGTCAGGGCCTATAATGAAGTTCAGGGCCTATAATGAAGTTCGACCAACAGAGGAGCTGGAGCTAAAATTATTTAAAGGCGTGACGTCTGTCGTGTTACCGACTGATCAACTGAATATTGATTACCGGGAGACTGCTTAGTAAGAAACAAATTTTGCTCCTATGCTCTGAACATAATTGTAATATTCGCCCGATCAGCATACTAGTACCGGACAAATGATAAATGTACACATGTGTTTTAAAATAAAAATTGAATTTTGGGATAATGCTCTACGCATTCTCAACAGAAAACTTCAGGCTTTCGAAATCTTCCGATAGTTTTAGCCAATATGCATTTTAAGTCACAGCAAATAAATGCTTTCCCTAAAGCATTTATTGACGCATCCTAAGAAACGAACTTGTTTAGGATAGGGTAATATGGAAGAATTTTATGATTAACTTCTGGATTCCATAATTAGATGATATTTCTTAATTACCCGTTGATAGAACAACGTACGTCATTGAGTTGATGGCGTAGTTACTCAGCTAGTCTCTGCTATGGCTTATTAAATTTAAACAAGTAAACTTCAACCTTTTTGCGTTAAATGGCTTACAAATAAGACTAAACACGAAATTTTATAAGATAGACTCGAATTTGATAATTTAAACTTCTGAAAATTAAAACTGGAAGACTACGTTGAAATTAAGCTCTCTCCTCTCTAAAATTAACAAAAAACGAAATTTTTGTTCTGTCTGCGTCGGGCCAACAGAGACTTACTCCTTCGCCCCTGCTGCCATATTTCCTTTATCTTTAATAGGCCACGGCAGTCTCATTCCAAGTCATCTCCTACTCATTATTAGAAATGATTCCCTCAGTCAACGCTGCATAACGTGGAAACTGGAAGAAGCATATTTGAATCTAAATAAAGAAGAAATAACCAATAATAATGATTGGGATATACAAATGAACACATATCGGAATTTTAAGGAACTTCCTTAAGGAATCTGTCAAAATACATAGTTAACATATTCCATAAATTTTTTTACCACGGCGTAACAGGCCGCAGTAGGTCAAGGCTTCCTTATTGTCAAGGATACTTGATAACGCTCAGACACACCACAATCGCTAGGAATCTTCCGGAAGAGTGATAATCTCGCCAGAGAGACCTCTACGTGACAACACACAACACACGAAAGAGACAGACATCCATGACCAGGCAGGATTCGAATCCACAATCCCAGCAAGAGAACGGCCTCAGACCCACGCCTTAGACCGCTCGACCACTGGTATCGGCATATTGCCTGATTATAAGACATAAATCTTACTGCTTTAGGTCAAATTATGCACGTAAGTTCTATTACCGACAGTTCCCTTTTGTAAGTCGGGTGTTGCACTATTCAAGATCAAATTCACAGCTGCACAACCGGCAACACTCAGATGATGCTGGGTTTGTTTCTATATGGCGGCCTAAGCGGGAAACTAACCTGTATCCACTGTTGCCTGGCTTAAGGAGAATGAAGCCTAAACTGCGTGCCCCAGTATACATATTTCACTGTAGAAGGAATAGACAAAGCAGTGCATAAATGTACGAAAAATACTTCCGAATAATTATGCACGAAGTCACAAAAAAAAACTGCTAATAAACTAGGAAAATATGACTGGAAAGTCGCAGTGCGAACACTTTGTACATCGAAACTCTGAATTCTTTCAGTTTTCGAACTTCTTCGATGCAGATTTAATATACTGTTGTCATTATTGGACTATAGAAGCAGCGATGGTGATGCTCCCAACTTGCTGATCTGTTCTCCATCCATATTTCACGTTTCGAATTAAAATTACGAGAAATTATGATCCCTACAGAAATCTCAGAGCCATTTACCCGTAGTGATATTTATTACCGTCTAGAAATACAACATATATAATCAATAATAAAAAAAATTGTAGTTAATTTCTAGGCGACAGGTTTAGGCTGTAAAACAACCATCATCAGGCCAAAGTAGAACACAGTCTAGTACATGGAAAGTGTGCACTCTATGGGATCCCATATCGTTTACAATAGAATAATTAAAAACAATATATTAATTATAGTTAAAATTGTCTAAAATAAAGTACGCTGAGAAAATTAATGCAATATACAGGTGCAGAGTAGCGATGTCGCCTAGAAGTTAACTACAAAGTTTTGTCATATTATTGATTATATATGTTGTGTTTTTAGGCTGTAATAAATATCATTTTATTATTAAAACACAATTGGATGGCTAGTATTAAACATTTACTCTTAAGCTGTTGAAGATTCCATAAAGGTCACTTATTTCTGTGTTCTTATAGTCAATGACAAGGGATGCTATTTACTTACTGAGTCAGCCCAATGAAGTGTGAATGAAGGTCGCCAGTATTGACACAAGAATGTATGTTTCATGTGTACTCATACTGTCGGAAACTACTTTCGTAAGCTGCAAATACGAGGGAGTTATTTACTGTAGTGTCACTGCATCTGCTACGCCATTGGAACCAAATTTGATCAGGCAGTTACATGAAAGAGCTGCAGGAGAACAATTAAAAGGAAGTTGATATAACACTGAAGCAGAGGAGTGGTGGGGTGTCAGGAACAGGCGGCAGCAGCCCACACGTGTACTGGAGCAGTATTGTCTCACTCACGTGCAAAATTCATTGCAGCAGCATTTTTTTTTGACGCCATGGCATAACTCACCCTTTCCTGAACATTTATATATCTATACCGAAAAGTATTTGTGAAGTAAGTGATGCATCAACTGTCTGGATAATTTACGAGTAATATTGCAATACGCAGGTTCTTGCGTGACACAAATAATTGTATAGTATGCCTACGCGGCCGGGTCTTCCTGAAGAAACTGAGAATTCTGCGTCTAAATCGGAGACCTTCCGCTTCGAAATCATGTTCAAGTCGTCATCTTATCAGTATAGTCCACTTCATAAATTCAAAAACCGAAATTGTATCGCAATCAAAAATCTGCAATGAATACCACCTCAGTCAGCTTACATTTGGTGCCTCAACCGGACATGTTTTGAAACTCAGGTCATCACAAAGGGATGTACACATACACACACACATGCACGCACAAGCAAACACATACACACACTCACAGACACATGCGCACATATCGCTAGCTACTGCGACTGCGCACTGAGATTGTAGCTAAGGCAAACAGATACTGACCGCTGACAGCATTATATCACAAAGCGTACAAGTTAGTTCCGATAACATGTACAGTTCTCGGGTATACTGACGTAACACAACACGAGAGAGAGAGATCGAAGCTAAGCTTTGTCCAGATAAATGAACGTTAACAAAGTTACCGAAACCACGAAGATGAACTGAAAACAAAAACCGATTATAAGCCAAAGCGTTATTGATTACATGCATTGTGTGTTGTAAACTCTTAATGACCCCATCTTTACTAGCGATGCGGTGAGCGAATTCTTCTCACAATCCAAGAAACGGAAATGACAAAAATATTGATTAAACAGATGGCGTGTGCGTTGCCCAGAGGGATCCCGAAGTATTTTGGAAATACTGTCGATCGCAAGATAACGCAAATAATACATGTTATGTGCGGTATGGAAACACAACCGCTCAGATTACGAATTAAGCACTTCGTTAGTCACTGTCCACCTGAAAGATGGCCTCTTAGCCACAAATGCACTCCAGTAGCATTGGCAAAGGTTCCAGTTATCCAGTGAGACTTGAGGATCGAAAGGATGGGGAACGCATTCACTAGCATTGGCGATGGTTTCAGAATGGCTTCTTGACCCTTGAAGGTGGGCCTGAGAGGCTGACCGGAAACGTCGGTAAGGAATTGACGATGGTTTCAAAATGACTTCTTGATCCTTGAAGGTGGGCCTGAGAGGCTGACCAGAAACGTCGGTAAGGAATTGACGATGGTTTCAAAATGGCTTCTTGACCCTTGAAGGTGGACCTAAGAGGCTGACCAGAAACGTCGGTAAGGAATTGACGATGGTTTCAAAATGGTTTCTTGACCCTTGAAGGTGGACCTGAGAGGCTGACCAGAAACGTCGGTAATGAATTACCAATACTCGTTGCGTAATAACCCAGGAGAGGGCAGTTTTCATCCACTTCGTGGCGAAAGCCTGAAATCACGGGACCTCACAAGGTTTGTATGTTGTGTTTGCTTCCTAGTTTATTCGTACACAACTACATGATATATATATGTTATTATTTTGTAGGCAGTTCTGCTTTATGTGAGCAACCTGCCATCCTCAGTTCGTCTTTTTCGTATTTACTTTCCTGACACATATAAGAAAGCTCATCATTTTTAAATTTGAGCTCTTATCTTGTAATTAATTGCGTTTAAACTGCATTACAATGTGCAAATTTAATACGGCTCCCATCTCCGCCGCCACCGCCACCGCCACCATCATCACGCCCGCAGAAGATGGTAATAATAATAATAATAATAATAAACATCAAGGTTTGGACCCTTTGATCCGTTCCGTCTCCAGAGTTACAGCTGTTCGCGCCAACGCTTCTTCGGTCTTCCAATTGTTCTGCTTCCTTGTGGTCTGTAGTGGTATGATTTCAAAGCGATTCGGTTTTGTGGCATTCTTTGCAAATGTGAAAGCCAGTTCCGTCTGTATTCATCTGTCTTGTCTAGTATGCCTGTAATCCATAGTTCGCGGCGTATGTATAATAATATTAATAATAATAATAATACCAAAACAATAAAATAGAATAGGATTTGCTTGGTAATAGCATCATAGAAGTAATCAATACAGACAGCGATAAAAATTATGTGAGATTTCATATAAACGTATACGTACAAAAGTAATAAAAGTAAAGGTAAAAGAGTCCCATTACAGACCTGGACAGGCCCAGAGGGTTCCAGGAAGTTAAGGTTCCCAGATTTCATTACAACGGCACAGGATGATAGTAGGTTGTCACCCTTACGCACCGGCCGCCTTCACCCCCAGGAAATACTCCTGGTACTCATTTCTGTTAGAGGCTGAATGGACCCCAGGGCCATAGTACGATCGGAAGTATTTTATATCAATGAAAAATCCACTGACAACAGCTGGGATCGAACCAGCGACCTTCCGATTTCTAGCACAGTACCTGTGCTACCGCGGTCCCCCTACGAACGTAGCAGCCAAACAAAAATTAAACGCAAGCCATCGTAAGCAGAAACTCTAAACGTTTTCTTTCATACTCTATGGAAGTTCAGTGCATGCTTCATTTGTTGCGCTGAACTCATCAAGACTATATTCGGTTTCGTGCCAAACTTTCTGCATTAAACGTTTTTAAATTGCTTCAATCTTTGTTCGTACTGAACCTTCAAGTTTTTCCGGGTTATGGGCATTGACCGAATGTGAACTTCGACCTTCATGAAGTCCCACACGAAAAATTCGATGTGGGTCAGATTTGGAGATCGTGAAGGTCAGGAATTGAATACCCTCGTCCGAACCACCGCTCGGGCAATGCTGACACGTGTCTGTGAATAGGTGGCGATGTTAAGTCATGTTGGAAATCAATGTTTCGCTTTCCTTCAAGTGGCTGGGATATTAAACCAACTCCAAATTTTCCTTCCCCCTGAAGAAGAAACGTCCGCATTGTTTACCAGAACTTAGACACCTCCCCCCCCCAAAAAAAGTCTTTCAATTGCGTTAGGATTTTCAGCATCTCCAAAAAACGAAAAATTTCTTAGTCCCTGGAATACATTTGTAACTGGAATGTTGGCTGTTGCGGAGAGTTGGACCACACTCACGTCCGAACCACTTTGCACCCTGTCATATAGTGTTGTGTGTTGCAATACTTATAGCTGAGAACAAGTCGATTTCAGACTTCCCACACATTGCTGTGATATATTCAAGTCACGGCTACGCAACAAGTCAACTTCCTTCGACCTCGCTGGCAAGTCTGTCAAAAAAGAACTATTGTTTCCGTACTTCTACTTTGTCTGCCCGAGTTCAACCCCTTCCAGAAGCAAGCTGTGTTCACAAAAGTTTCATAACACTTTCTGGTCGAATTCGAGGTTGGAGGATTCCTTTTGAGGGTTTCTTAAAATTCTCGCTGATCGTCTGCGACAGATTGCACTTACTGAATCTCAAAAACACAGATCTTCAGTTATCACAAAGATGCGCGGTCCAACAAACATCAAACAGAACTTCATTCTTAGGGCAGAGTCGTCAGCCAACATCTGTGCTGTCTTCTAATTGTAAGGCCTGACATTGTGTGGCTGTTGGCATGTTGCTGTTTTGAACGGTGTTAATTTGCTTGTTTTTTTTTTTTTTTTTTTTTTTTTGGGGTTTTTATTTTTTTTTTTAATTTTTATTTAAATATTTTGTTTATTTTCTTTTAATTTTTATAATAATTTGTTGTGGTAAATTTATTTTTTG
>Ga0123355_10016212_pt1 | contig 11731 bp, 4 predicted proteins | sample TergutEmb28metaG_3_FD_89872 | JGI IMG/M metagenome (GOLD analysis project Ga0123355, IMG submission 89872) | Embiratermes neotenicus P1 segment gut microbial communities from Petit-Saut dam, French Guiana - Emb289 P1 | ecosystem: Host-associated > Arthropoda: Insects > Digestive system > Gut ...
GGGCATAAAGATGCCCGAAACATGTTGAGACAGTATCAATAATCAACATCCACTATTGACAATAAATCATCTATATTGTTGCATCTTGTTGGTTTTTGTTTCCTCACGCTTTACTCACGATGCACGGTCACAGGAAAATAAAGCTTAAAAAATATTACAATTGTATGACAAAAAGAAGATATGATGAATGTACATGTATATTACACACCTTACTAAGTATATTCATAATAGACTTTTATAGAAATTAGTTTCCCTTTTACCGCCTGGAACGTAACAGAGAAAACTTGAAGTCATGAGGAAATTCACTCCATACTAGCGCCAGTGCTTGCAAAAAATGGCAATTGAAGCAAAGTAAATCCTTGTCCGATTTCTTTTTAGCTGCATATAAGAAATTCCAACTTCTCAGTTTGAAATTCAGGCGATGCCATCGCTCAGAAGTTTAGTCACCAATCAGTTACGGTGGAAAACATGACTGAATCTGAGGACATACCATCGAGTTTTTTTTGTGCTTGACACATTTGCACTGTGATAGGAATTCTCTGCACACTCCTGTTTTCCCCTCTGAGTGTCATTCAAACGGTGATCTATATTCATTCATTCATACATTCGTTCATTCATTCATTCATTCATTCAAAAGCGCTATATAATCATACCAACAACAGGATTGTCAAAAAAATTATATATTTTTTTCATTATTTATATTTTCAGCTCCTATAGGCGTGCGTGAAGATCATGACAAGGAAATAAATCATAACCCGAGCAGAGGAAGGGCACTTCTGCTCGTTGCATTATGAGACATTAGAAAGTATTCGATACATGTTTCGCTAGATCTATCCATGTAAGCACTCACAAAAATAACCGTAAGAATTTAATTCCTTTTCCCAGACTGGTAAAAAAAGCAGCATTCATTAGACTGGGTTATACGTATGTCAAGTTAAACATACTTAAAACTTCATGTGTGAAGGAAACTCTCCGGTATTCTGTTTAATGTGTGTGTGGAGAAGATGACCAGAAAAGTATCTGAATCAGAAGAGTCAGTAAGATCAACCAAGTGATAAAAGGATTAAACGATTGAGATGACGTGTTTAAACATCGAAAGTTTTAAATTTTTAACTCTGAGGGAGCACGGCCCTTCTTGGGAAATTGATAGACGCCTACCTGGCCAAAGACTGTTTGCATTTGCTGGAATCCAAACATTCATTGCCGGCTTTATAAAAAATCCCTCACTGTACGCCGTTCTGAGCCAGTTTAGTCCATTTTACGCCATAATACCTTATTTAGTTAAGATGCATTTTAGTATTGTTTTTTCCAAGCCGACGGACCGCAGCAACTTAAATATTCCCTCCAGTTTTCGTACGTGCATCTCATATACCTTAGAATAGTACAAATTTATTAAATTGAACCTTCTTTACAAAAACAACAAATAACAGTTGCAAATCTACAACTGATCAATTAAGCAACATGTTTCGGCCTTATTCGGCCATCATCAGGCTTACAAAAAGATGGTGTTAATTAAGGTACTTTCGTTTGCTATACCGATGGGATCCCATGTTGCTTAATTAACCAGTTGTAGATTTGCAACTGTTATTTGTTGTTGTTCAAAGACGGTTCAATTTAATAAATTTGTTACATGCACACAACGGGATGGAAACAATCCAATTCAAGTTAGAATAATACGTTCTACATGCTCCTTGATTTGGTTACTCTAAGAACAGTTGGTCAGGAATAAAAATTATGAAGGTCCTCGTTATGCAGTTTTGTCCACCTTCTTTTTTTTCTTCCCTCTTATTTCGAAATAACCTCATTAACACCCTGCTCTCAATAACGCATAATCAGAGCGACATTTAGACCAGTGTCATATAGTTATATCATTATTAACACCTCTCCCTGTTATGACATCAGATACGTACACGTAATCTGTCAAGCTTGAGTAGTCAGGCTGTGTCCGCAAAGTTTCAATAACAAACACTCTGTTAGAAACAGACTGTACAGTGTATCATTATTACTAGGTCGTCCTGTTATGTCTTCAGGACATGATTCGTCCACAGTCCAATTAGCAAAGACTGCGTGTATAGACAAAATCAGATTCACTTTTTAAAAGCCTCTCTCTAACCGACACGCCCGTCGATGATGGCCATACTTCCGGCTCGCGCATTAACACGTGCTGCTCCAGATTCAGCGCCGACAAGAGAAACCGTGCGATGACAGATGGAACAGCTTGCTGCATATCTCCGACTACATTCTCACTCTGTTGTTTATACAGCGTCACCGTCATTGATATTACAGTCACATGCTAATAGTTGTTATGATTGTATAGGAAATAAGAGGAAAGTTAAGAGGGACGAACTGCATCTTTATAGATAGGCCTAATATGGATTCATTTTAGTCAACGACTTTTTTTTAGTGAAAGGGCCTGTAACCTGAAGTGAAAACAGTTTCTTGGGGCTCAAAATGTCTTAGCATCCTGCGTATTACTTTAAAATTGCCGATATAAAAAATACAGTGAAACTTGTCTTAAACGGAATTTTGGCATAGAGAAAACTTGTGTTTAGCGGAAAAATTTACAGTTTCGAGGACCCAAACTTCAAATACCTGCATGAAACGGAACGGGGTTGTGACGGAAAAATCTTTTCCCTTATTTCCCCTGCAGGTATATTTCAGCGAACAGTCACAAATAATACCGGTCTGGGAGACCTATATTAGTAGACGAAGGTAATATTAAATTGATCACAGAAATAGGATATGAGGTTTTGAACTGGATTCATATGGTTCTAGGCAGAGACCAGAGTGAACACTACATTTAGTCCAAAAATTATGAAACTTTTTACAGGCTGAGCGAGAATCAGCTTCTTTTTAAGAATTTATCTTCATTTAATAATTTAATAACTTTATCAAAACGATTCTTAATTCTACTCAGTTATGAGGCTGAAAGAAGTGAATAATTTTTCGTAACACCCCACTTCACACGGTCGTGAAATCTGTAGGCCTGTATAAAATTCCAATTACACGAAATCTCCATTTTTTCGTGTCAGTGAAGATTCTTGTTAACCCCTATATTCACAGTGGTGAATAACACTGCAGGATGTGTTTACATGCAACTTTCCATCTTCGTATCAAACAGCATTTATTTCCCTGAACCACATTTAAGGATCCCGGGAGTAAAGCGGCCGGGCGTGTTTTAGACGATGCGCCCTCTTCTGACGCTGAGGTTGAGAAAGGAGGGAACTACACCTCTACCTCCCGCCAGTGTCTGCTTGGCCTCTTAAGAGGGACAGCCTTCGCCTCTTTACAGGAAAAGGTTGTTCTGTGTAAAGATGAAGTAGGAAATGTATCTTTATATGCATCTTCAAAGAACGCCATCCTCCAGTGATGGTAAAGACAACACAGCAGTAGCTCCATGTGTGTGGTTGTACCTGTTTTGAAACAGATCATTGATACAAGAGTTTCAATTAGGTCAGTTCGCTTGGACTTTCGTACATCTTCCAACGGCTGACCTCGGCTGACCTCAAACTAAACTGATGTGACAGTGTACTGGTTAGTAGCATACTACATTCCGAAATAGATAGTGTAAGTATCTCCATCTCTTTTAATGCCGTTGTTGAACGAATCTTTCAGTTATCAAGTTTATACAGCTTCGGTGATATACGAAAGAAAGTCTGGGGAAGTGGTAGAATGATAGTGACAGAAGAAAGCCAAATTATTTGGAGAAAGCCCTGTCTCATTGCGACCATTTACACCAAAACACCCACCCGGAATAGCCTACAAGTGAACCCCGGCCTCCGCGACGAGAGTCCGGCCATTAACCTCTTGAGACATGGATTTCTAGTAGTGACACTTAGCGAACATGAAGAGTTCAGTCCATCAGAGGCCGGACTTATCTTACGCAAAAGGAATGTGTTGACAATTTTTTAAATAACAGTATAAGATTACCTGCAGACTGTGGTAGCCAGAGTCATCGCATCCTTAAAGTCTGAAGCTTCACTCTCCTTTCAGAGTAAGATTAAATCCGTAGGGGAAAGCAGTGAATCATACATAGTTCCACACAAATTAAGTATGCAGAACAGTCAAAATTATTGCCTGACTTTTACTCAAGGTGCGAGAAAACGCATAAAGATAATGTAGCAGATCTGTCCATTTGCATTTCCGCAAGCTTGAAATCTAAAACCACAAAATAAACTTTTATTTTATTTGATATGTAAGTTACACCATTTTAGACCACTCCGAATTCGAAAATAATTTCCTACAGTCTGTAATAAAACTTAGCTGACGCGCGAGTTCGTGAATCTAAAACTTTTCAAAACACAAACCCCCGCCGTCTGCATATGAATGAAATGTAAGCGATAAGTTGTCTGCGTTGAAACAGAAATATCTTAACCTCTAAAGCAAAAACGAGAACAAAACTTAGATTGGAAAAGCGCTCACAGTCCCGCTGTACGTAAGATTCTGTTTGATAACGCAAGCTCTACCCTGAACATGAAGGCTGCAGCGTAATTCTAAATTTTGACATCCACTTAGCAAACACAACGGTGTCAGATCTCAGAAAAACACAATTATGCTTCGTGGGGAAGAAATCTGTGTTTTAAAAATAACGGCAGGCTGTGCCAGAATGCAGACTACCGAAATTGAAATTTCAAGTTTCATATTACCACATTGGGCCCAGTGAATTTTGGTTAATTATTATTTAATAATTAAACCAAATTATTAATAACAGTTAGCTGTTTGACATTCTTTGAAAATTATTTTATAATTTTTATAGAACATAAAAAAAGATTATATTAGACGAAGCACAAATATATTTCCTCTAAGCAGGGCCGGTCATTTCGCTCAAAGAAGTAAACCCATTTGTTAATTCGATAAGACAGTGGGTGAGCTCCAGAACTTCAGTACGTGATATAAAGATGAGAGAAACTGTGTCCCTGCAGAGAAACAAACGCTGATACATCGGTCCCCTGGCCTGTAGCCTAGTCACTGCAGTGGATGCTCCAAGCTCACCAATTCTTGGGAGCGTGTTGTGGTTTCAGGCCTATAAACACTTTTGTTATACCACAAATATTTACACTGGCCTAACTATTTTATAGATATTAAAAATTATGTAACTTCTTAATAAATCATAATTAATTTGGATCTTACCTTTCTTTCTTCAGACAGTTACAGCATAAAAGAATTGCCTACCTAGGTTGTCTGTGGTTCGTAACTGCAATAAATAAATAAATTTGATTTGTATTCCTTCATCAAAACACGTTATTTTATTATATTAATTTCGTAAGTGCCGGTTCTGGTTCTTTACCGTATTGTACCTCGTTGCCCCGTAACAGCGATCATAGACGGGCATTTGCCATTAAGAAAAACGAGGAAGTATTCCATTCACCGTTCGTTATTCAAACATAGTACGTACTCCAATCTCGATATTACGCGTACTAAACTTCTGCAGACTTAAAGTAGTGTAAACAAAAGTTAAACATTCAATTCCTCCCCCACAGAAAACTCAATGCATTGCCATTGCAAGCATCAATCACTTAACGATCTGTGGAGAAATAATCATTGTTGAATGTGGAATTCAATAGTACGGGTCTGTATTTGGCTCCGGGGGAAACGAACCACAATGGCCACCATAAATTGTTTATCGAACTTCCTTCTCTTTAAGTCAATAAATTCAAATTTTCCGAGAGAAAAAAAATCACAATTTTTCACTCATTCATTTTTCCGCTAAAGTTTCCGTCCATTGGACTCTATACGACATTTCTATCTGCACCCTTCGTGAGAATCACAAAAAACTCCAAACAAAATACAGTGTTTCCTGTAAAGTGGAACTGCGCCTACATTTCCATCGTGCCCACCAGTAACAACTAGCATTCGGTTGAGAGAGAGTCTTGCAGCAGCTGGCTTCCTGCAGCACTTGCAAACCTCCCGCTGACAGTCACACTGCTGCTTCGTATTTGACAAGCTTCAGTTTCGAATCCCAATTCGGACGGTAGATATCCTGATTGAGATATGCCACGGAATTGCTCTGTTCCTCCTGGCAAGTGTTGGTACAATACTTCAAATTACGACATGACAGCAGCAACCTTCTACATGCTTCTGAATTATTATTTAGTAATTGTCATAAAATTCGACTTTATACTACGATAATGAAAACATTCTTAACTTAATAATACATAAACATAATAGTGGATTATAAGTGTATTTGGTGCATCAAGGTCGAAGGCTGAAACAGCCCAAGCTGAAATCTCTTAACTGGTAATGTTTATAGTAAATTTGTCCACGCGTTTAATTAACCATCAGGCCCTTTAGGAAACCTGGGGGTGTGGGTAAAGTTCTAAGAATTTTTAAGCCTGGCAATATATAGAGGTGATTAAATAGCTCTATTTGCGGCCGCTCCTCCTGGCAAAGGATTCCCGGCATCCAGAGTCTAGAATGTTGTATTGGCTCCACAGCCAATCATGAAGCATTTGTTTACCCATCGGTCCGGAAGCATTATGACTATCTTCAAATTTATCAGAGATTACATTGCCTAAATAATACATCTCTCTGACCGAGATCTACATTTGTAGTTTCAAAATGTGGCTTCAAGGTTATGCGTTCTCAGTCTGGAGTGTATACGAAACTTTCGGAGGAACGTGCTGCCTTTTCTTCAAGGCAGAGTTACACTTCTCAAATTATTTCAGATGGAATATGGTGCTGCTTTGTTTATAACATAGCACAGTAACTGGGAAATACAAAAAAACTCTACATTCTTCTACGAGGTAGAACTGCCCTTTATTACTCACTTGAAGTGTGGGTGTCATTGCCCTGATATTTTAGATTTTGGTCACGTATATTGCAGCACCGTGCAGTCTGGTAGCTGTATCTATGACTTCTACAAATAATAAAATACTATACCATATAATTCCTGCGTTTAACTCATCTTCATGAATCCTACCAACTTCTCTTCGACAGGAAAGAAAGTGATTTCGTGGATTTTCCCTTCTTCGGGAAGTTCGCTCTAATCCTTTTCAAACGCGAACTCCCTGTTTAGGCGTTATTTTAAGTCAGTCAGCAATCACACTCCCGAAACCAAGACACTAAGACAATCACCTACTTTACAATTACTCTTGTACAGAAGCCAAATCCCTCCGAAGGCCGTGGCTTGACTAATGTCTGATTCAAGGCAGGGTACTAATATTCACATCTTGATCATTAAACACAGAGTGGCATAAACAATTCGGAACCCCTTTTAATCTTAGTCACTGAGTTCCATAATTATAATTTTAGTTGTAATGAAACGTCTTTCCTAATCAACATTCCACCATTGTTACATACCAAACTACATCTGGCCGACCAATCTGTCTTCACATCATCAGGCTTTCAAGTGGGTAGCCCGAAACGTAATACAGAAATACCCCCTGTAGCCGATAATAATGACGGCACCAACTGGTCGTCAGTAAATAAAGAGTACAGGATATAAAGTCTTGAAGCACAAAAGTTTGATATCAGGATCCAGCACACACAATAAGAAGTGAAGCAAAGGCCAAGTCGTCACAGTGCACGACATAGAGCTGAGAGGATGTGCAGGTAACGACTGACTCATTCTTCGCCTCGAAACTAGAGAGAGGTGACTGGCCAGTTTTGCGGCCCGGCTACCTTATTGCAGAAGGAGTAGCCTCCGTTTCCCGCAGAATAGGATGCTGGGTGGAGTCAAGGGATGGTTTGGACCTTTTGGAGAATTAAAAATCTCCTGCATGTACACGGAATATAACTGCTTCCTACTGCATCTCTGAACCAGCCAGTGGCTGCAGTCGGATGAGTCTTTTAGTCTTGTTTGTATATACAAAGCCTAATTAAACTTTTTTCTGTGTTCTTGCCGGCACGCACGGTAGCCACTTCCGATAAAGAGTAACTCATGTGCTCCCCTGTACAATTTCGACGCGATTCAAAGCCTCATTTCCAACCTGTTCCTTTCATTACACGAAGAAGACGTATGGGCCTTTGAGCGTGGACGTGGTTAAGGGATGTATAAAACTGAATAGCGAGGAACATAGCGTGTATTCCGCATCACGTAATATGAGGGTGATCAGATCAAGGACGACGAGTTGGCAGGGATCTATGACACTTTTGGAAGTGAAGAAGAATTCATAGGGGGTTTTGGGCGTGGAAACCTGAAGATAAAAGTAAAGATAAAGGTAAGTTTCATCTACAAAGGCCACGAAGGTCCAGAGGGGAAGTACAGCTGTAACTGTACTCTTTCTTTAAATTCGACGCTATAAGGAGGAAGGTGGTAAGCGCCACGCCCCGGACGCTTTAATCCCAGGAAAGAGAACAAGTACCTATATTACAGGAGGCTGGGTGGGCCCCAGGGCCGGTCTGGACTGGTGCGGAAAATCTCGCCCCCCACCGGGATTCAATCCTGGGCCATACAACCCGTAGCGAGTCGCTAGACCGACTGCGCTATGAAGATAAAAGACAATTTGTAAAACCTGGACGTATATGGGAAGGTAGTATTTAATTGACCTTACGTGAAATGGATGTGATGGAATGGACTGCATACATAAAGCTTCAAAACCGGGACATGTGTTGTGATTTTGTGAACACAATATTGAGCCTTTGGTTTCCACGGGATGGTGGGGAATTTGCTGAATAGTGGAGGCACGGATCCTCTTTGTGAATTTCATCAGTTGGATTGTTTGTAGTTCCAATTACATTACACAATTCAAATTTTATCCAATTTTTGTTATGAAATTAACAAGGCAAACAGCCACTAAACAGGTGTACAAAGGGTATTTTTGCTTGTCTGTTATTCAACACTCCTTTTCATTCCCCGCCTGCCGCTCCGCTGTCACCTTTCGCTATTTGGAAGGGACGGACGCACGGACGGACGGCCGGACTCGCTTGTCAGATCACTACACTTCCTTCTAGCTCCAAGACGTACTGGGCAGGATTTTTCTTAGATGCACACCACTCCTTCGAGAGACTAGTGATGTTTTTGTTGCAGAAAGAGAGCAAAAGAAAGGGAGACGTGTAAAAGCGTACGCTAGTAAGAGAGAGAGAAGGTAAGTGTATAAAATACATCAGGTTTAAAAAACGTTCTGTAATCAACTCGGTTTGACTTACGACGGACGGCGAAAGTTTTCGCTATCCACTTGTATTTCCGAAGAGCAAGATGCTCTATATAACCTGGACAGTCATGTCGAAATAAAGCAGAGTACCAGCCGTCCTAACACACCCAGCTACAAACTGTCTTCACTTTCAATGTAGCCTGAAGCTACACCGATTTCCTGAATGAAGTTCCTATCTATTTTAAACCCCAAAACTGCAAATCATTAATGATGATTTGATGTTTGTGTGGCTGTGCATCGCTTATACAATAATATAAACAGCCAACTAGATGGAAAAATAACAAATTTTATTGAAAATTACAATCAGCTCAACATGTTTCGGGCGATAATTTCGCCCATCCTCAGGAGCACTAGACTGTATTTACAGCTTGTGGTATAAACACAGTCTAGTGTTCCTGAGGATGGGCGAAATTATCGCCCGAAACATGTTGAGCTGATTGTAATTATCAATAAAATTTGTTATTGTTCCATCTAGTTGGCTGTTTATATTATTGCATTAATGATGATAACACAGAAGGATATTAAACCTTTAAGATTGAAATTCTTCTAAATAATATTAAAAACTGAGTTCATGTCTCAGAGAACACGCAATGAATCTGAAGTTCCACGACATATCTGTTGATGGTTGTTACAGAGACATTCGATGTTTGGTGTGTGGAAAACACCGATCACATAAATACACTCTGCCCCTAACGTGACATAACTCACGTTAAATCAGGCATTGCGCCAGGTGTTTGGCGTTTCAAAACCCTCTGCCTGAGAATTTTTGGACAAAACTTACTGGCATTCGTAGACGTTTCGTTTCAGGATGTCAAACAGCCGGACAAACTGAGACAATTTTGTGTGTCAACCACAACCACTCCATGACTAAGATATACATAACCTTAATAAGGTCCTATACAGCCACAGTCCATAAGAAATGTACACACACTGAAATAATAGGCTCTAATAGGCCCTTTAAAGGCACGATCAGCATAAAATGTACACACTGCAAGAATTGGCTCTAATATCTCTATAGCCATAATCAGTACAAAATGTGCACACGTTACAACAATAGGCTCTAATAGGCCCAATAAAACCACAGTCATACAAAGTGTACACACTGCAAAAATAGTTCTAATAGGCCTTATAAAGTCACAAGCTATAAAAATGTACATACACTGCGATAATAGACTCTAATAGGCCCTAAAAAAACCACAGCCAATACAAAATATACAAACACTGCAAGAATTGGCTGTAATATCTCTAAAGCCACAATCAGTATAAAATGTGCACACGTTACAACAATAGGCTCTAATAGGACCAATAAAACCACAGTCAATACAAAGTGTACACACTGCAAGAATAGTTCTAATAGGCCTTATAAAGCCACAAGCTATAAAAATGTACATACACTGCGATAATAGACTCTAATAGGCCCTAAAAACACAGTCAATACAAAATATACAAACACTGCAAGAAGAGGCTCTTTAAAGCCACAGCTAATACAAAATGTACACACACACTTAAAGAATAGGTTCTAATATGAGACACGAGTGAAAGTGACCGACGTGTGATCCAGTTGTCTTTTTTTTAACTTTGCAAGAACAAGTTCTTTTTTCTCGGCTCTTCCTTCCAGTTCAATGAAAAAGACGACAAGTGAACAAGTTGGCGTTTCCCCCCGCTTCACTAATGAGTAGAACAGGCAACCAGTGAGCCCCCCGCGAAATACTGTGTACTTCAGTGTTGTAAATACCGTCTGACTCTCAGGAGGGACGGAAACACAAAGTGTCAACTTTTATTCATATCATGTTGTTTGAGTTGCATAATTGCAAGAAATTTAGTAGTGACGTGTTCCGATAACTGAAAGTTTCATGCGGCATTGACGCGTTATTAAAAATTCTCGACTATGGGTGATACTCAGCCTGAGAAGTCCAACACAGAATGCAAGTAAGTCACATTAACTTTACACTTATTCATTATTGTAACTTACTGAATATTTTAAATCTTTTAAGCCTAAAGTAATTTAAACAAAATTTAAAAATTTGCTTCCTACTCTCAGAAATTACAACGCTTCTCCATTTCAAGGAATAGCCAGTTTCATTGTTTTGATGAAATAATCACTATTTATTTTGCGAATCATGGACATTCACGTACAGTCTCTGCCGGAAGGAAATAAATATTTTCTTGAACTTGTGAGCAGGTGTTACGCATGGTTACCACGGTATTTTAAAACTTTAATTTGTTGTCTGGCATTTTTCTCATCTTAGAAGGTTATACTGCACGAAATTCAAATTAACTATTGTGTAACCCCTTTCATACTTACGATTTCTTCGTGCTTGGCACACACAAAAGTTAGTTTCAATGATAAGAAATCGTTCTATAGAGTCTGTTGTCTCAAATTTATTTCTGACGTGAGAAATAAGGAATCTAATTTACTCTGCAGGAGGTACCCATTTTACTCACAATCTATCCGTCCATCCATCCATCCATCCATCCATCCATCCATCCATCCACCCATCCATCCATCCATCCACCCACCCACCCACCCATCCATCCATCCATCCATCCATCCATCCATCCATCCATCCATCCATCCATCCATCCATCCATCCATCCATCCATCCATCCATCCATCCATCCATCCATCCATCCATCCA
>Ga0123355_10016213_pt1 | contig 11731 bp, 10 predicted proteins | sample TergutEmb28metaG_3_FD_89872 | JGI IMG/M metagenome (GOLD analysis project Ga0123355, IMG submission 89872) | Embiratermes neotenicus P1 segment gut microbial communities from Petit-Saut dam, French Guiana - Emb289 P1 | ecosystem: Host-associated > Arthropoda: Insects > Digestive system > Gut ...
CTCCGTTCCGGCAAACGGACAAACGGAATATACCTTGCATTATACCACAAACCCCGGTCACTGTCTGCCACAAAACATCCATTTCATGGTTTTGCTGCTTTCCTTTTCGGGCGGTGGAGAGCCGCGTCAAAGGTGAGTATCTTGGTAATGAGCTTTGTTTCCAGTCTGCGCCGCAAGTCATCGTCAACGCATAAATGGGGGTTGCCGTAGCCGTCATAGAGCTTTCTTGTTGCCAGCACAGCAATATATCCCTCATAGTGCTTTAGCACCGCATGGATAGCGTCACCGTCACCGTCCGCCGCCAATACAATAACGGGGTACGGAAGTAAGTTACTTGTCTTGGCTGCCTTGTTCATTCGCTATGTCCACCTCCATCATTTTTCTAAGCTCCCGCAACGTACTTGTCCGTTGGTATTGGACGGTAGAACGTATTAGGTCAAGCGTTTCTCCAATCTCCCCATCGGATAATTCGAGGAAATAGGACAGTAGGATAATGTCGCGCTTTTGCTCCGGCAGGGCTTTAATTTGTGTATATGCACATGAAAAATAAAAAGCCGATAACTGTGATTACCTCACAAGTTATCGGCTCTGCGTCTAAGCGTCTGGCTCTTTGATAACGGATATGTTTAACTGCTTGACATTCACTAAACTTTCCTTTTTACACTTGGGGCAAAACAGAGGAAAGTTTACAAGCTCTGTATCCTCTCGGATTTTTAATCGTGTTTTGTTTTTACATTCAGGGCAGATTACCCACTCTGCCGTATTCATAAATCTACCCTCCCACCTATTGTTTCTAAGTATGGTTAAAATTGATTTTGACCTCTGTTCCTACACCGAGCTTGCTTTTCAGTGATAACTTCCAGCCATAAAGTGAACAAATATGTTTGACAATTGAAAGCCCTAGTCCCGTACCGCCATTTTTAACCGAGCGGCTTTTTTCTACACGATAGAAGCGTTCAAATATGCGTGTTTGCTCTGCGGGCGATATACCAATACCGTTATCTGAAACAGTTAGGCACACGGCATTTTTATTATTCTCAATGGTTACGGTAATTTTGCCGCCATTATCGTTGTATCGCACAGCGTTCTCTACAAGGTTTTTGACAAGCTCATAGATATGTTTTGGCTCGGCGGCTGTTATTGCGTCTCCTGCGCTTTCAAAGGTAACGCCCTTTTCTGTGATTGCAAATGTTATAGCTTCGCGCACTTCGTTTACGATTTTAGCAAGGGAAATGGGAATAGGGCTTATTGTTTTGGCATTTTCTAGCTCCGATAATTTTAGCATATCGTCGATAAGCGACATCATACGGTTAGATTCACGGGATATGCCATCAATATATTTGTTGATACTATCGTCCTTGTTGTTAATGACGGTCAATTCGTTAAAGCCTTTTATGGCAGTAAGCGGGGTTTTAAGTTCATGTGAAGCGTTGGAAAAAAACTCTTCTTTCCGTTTTGCGCTTTCGCGGCTTTCGGTAACATCCGAAAGCACGACCATTGTTAGCCCAGTGTCCATTAGCCGCTTTATCGTAACTAAATAAATTTTACCGTTTAACACAAGTTCAAACAAACTACTCTTGGCTTGGGTTACACAATCTTCTACCGAATTTATCAGTACATTACTGTTTGTTAAGTAGGTCAGTTTTCTATTGATTATATTAGGCGTAACATCGAATATATCTAGCGCAGTGCCGTTCATAAGTGCGATATTTGCGTTTTCGTCTATGATAAAAAGCCCATCACCGATATTGTTTAGAATATAGGATAGTTTATCTTTTTCATCATGCAGCGCGTTAAAACTGTTTTGTAAAATGAGGGCAATATCGTTAATGCCTTTTGTTATTTTATCAATTTCCTCATAGCTGCCAGCAAGAGGGCGGGGTGAATATTCGCCGTCCGACAATTGCCGCAGATTGTCTGCAACAGAACGAAACGGCTTTATAACACGGTTTGCCACACGGCGTACAAAAAATAAGCAGATTAACATAATGGCAAGCAATAAGATGATAAGCGATGGCAAAACTTGATATAAATAGCTATCAATTTGAGCTACAGGGATAGACGCACGAACAAAAACATAATCGTCTCCGCTATCAACTCGTAGTGCATAGTAAACCATATCTGCGCCAAAGGTATCAGAGTGACGGATATAAACATGAGGGGTACATAGAATCCTCTTGCAAATCATCTGCCACCTCCAATTGATATTTTCCCATGATAAAGTTTACCACACCGTGAATATAATACGCAATATGTATCAAAAAACAAACTCATCAAAATTTGCCACCAGCAAAAAAAATCCAGTTGGTCGGAAAATCCGACCAACTGAAACCACACAAAAAAGGACCACCCTAACAAAATGGCAGTCCTCCTCTGTTCCACAATAAAAACTTCAAAGTTTTTTGCTTCTTTTTTTCAAAAAAGAAGGGGGTGTCGGGGCGAAGTCTCTGACGGTTTTAAAAAGTTTCAAAAATATTAGTCAAACTTATCCCCAGCAAGTGCAGCCTGTGCGGCAGACAGCCTGGCTATTGGCACGCGGAAAGGCGAGCAGCTTACATAGTCTAGGCCAATGGATGCGCAGAAAGTGATGCTGGATGGGTCGCCGCCGTGTTCGCCGCAGATGCCTATTTTAAGGTCTGGGCGGGTTTTGCGGCCTTTTGCTACGGCTATTTTCATCAGTTCGCCTACGCCGGTTTGGTCTAGTTTGGCAGTTGGGTCGCCTTCGTAGATTAGTTTTTCGGTGTAGTCGTTAAGGATGCGGCCGGCATCGTCGCGTGATAGGCCGTAGGTCATTTGTGTAAGGTCGTTTGTACCGAAGGAGAAGAACGCCGCTTCTTGGGCGATGTCGTCTGCAATGATACATGCCCTTGGTATTTCTATCATTGTGCCAACCACGTATTTTAGGTCAATGCCGGCAGCGGCAATGAGTTTTTGTGCTGTTGCATCTACGATACTTTTTACATATTTTGTTTCTTTGAAATCGCCCACTAGCGGAATCATGATTTCTGGCCTAATATCGAAGCCTTTTGCTTTTTTCACTTCGATGGCAGCTTCGATGATGGCGCGGGTTTGCATTTCTGCTATTTCTGGATAGCTAACGGCCAAGCGGCAGCCACGGTGGCCCATCATTGGGTTAAGCTCGTGCAATGCTTCGGCTTTGTTTTTTACCTCTTCAACAGATTTGCCCATGTCTTTTGCAAGCGCAGCAAATTCGTCGTCTTTAGTGGGCATAAACTCGTGTAGCGGTGGGTCAAGCAGGCGGATGGTAACGGGGCGGTCGCCCATTACTTCGTAGATGCCTGCAAAGTCTTTTTTCTGGAATGGAAGAAGCTCGTCCAAAGCTGCGCGGCGCTCTGCTTCTGTATTTGACAGAATCATCTTACGCATTTTTGGAATACGGTCGGCTTCAAAGAACATATGTTCTGTACGTGTAAGGCCGATGCCTTCCGCGCCAAATTCCAATGCTTTTTTAGCATCTTTTGGAGAATCTGCGTTTGTGCGCACGCCAACTTTGCCTGGTACTTCTGCAAGCCAGCCCATGAACTCTTCAAAATTGCCAGAGATTTCAGCTTCAACGGTTTTGATATCGCCTTTGTAGATGATACCTGTTGTGCCGTCTAGTGAAATGAAATCGCCTTCTTTAATTGTTTCGCCGCCAAGGGTGAATGCTTTGCCATCTGCAGCAAATTTAATATCTTCGCAGCCAGACACGCAGCAAGTACCCATGCCGCGGGCAACTACGGCCGCATGGCTTGTCATGCCGCCGCGGGCAGTAAGGATACCCTGTGCAACTTCCATGCCGATAATATCGTCAGGTGAAGTTTCTAGGCGTACAAGGATAACTCTTTCGCCTCTTTCCTTAGCTACAACGGCGTCATCTGCGTTAAAGTAAGCTTTGCCGGCAGCTGCACCTGGTGAAGCTGGCAGTGCTTTGCCCATTTGATGGCCGGCTTTTAATGCTGCGGTATCAAATGTTGGGTGAAGCAGCTGGTCAAGTGATTTAGGGTCAACTTGTTTAATAGCTTCTTGCTTTGTTACAATGCCTTCTTTAACAAGGTCAACGGCAATTTGAAGTGCGGCTTGTGCAGTACATTTACCATTTCTTGTTTGCAGAATGTACAGTTTACCTTCTTCTATTGTCATTTCCATGTCTTGCATGTATTTATAATGCTTTTCAAGGCGAAGTGCGATATCCATAAATTCTTTGTATATTGCTGGGTTTTCTTGCTCTAGTTGTGTAAATGGCAGTGGTGTACGCACGCCAGCAACAACGTCTTCGCCTTGTGCGTTCATCATATATTCGCCATACACTTTGTTTTCGCCGCTGGCAGGGTCACGGGTGAAAACTACGCCAGTGCCGCTTGTTTCGCCCATGTTACCAAATACCATTGCCTGTACGTTAACGGCTGTACCCCATTCGTAGGGGATATCATGCATACGACGGTAAACGAATGCGCGTTCGTTATCCCAAGATTCAAATACTGCTGTAATTGCGCCGTAAAGCTGCTCTTTCGCGTCTGTAGGGAAATCTTTGCCCTGGTCGTCGCGGTAAATTTTCTTGAACAGGTCAACGATGGCTTTCCAGTCGTCTGCTGTCATATCATCGTCAGATTTATAGCCTTTATTTTCTTTGTAAGCGTCTAGGTCATGCTCAAATTTATGCTTAGAAACGCCAATAACAACGTCTGCAAACATCATGATAAAACGACGGTAAGAATCGTATGCAAAGCGGTCGCCTGCAGCTTTGGCTAGGCCTGCTGCGGCTTCATCGTTAATACCAAGGTTAAGAACTGTGTCCATCATGCCAGGCATAGAAGCCCTAGCACCAGAACGCACAGAAACCAAAAGCGGGTTGCTGCTGTCGCCAAATTTTTTACCTGTGATTGCTTCAAGCTGGGTAACACAATCGTCTATTTGCTTTTTAATATCTGCGGAAAGTTGCTTGCCGCTAGAGTTGTAAAGAGTACATGCTTCTGTAGTTACAATAAAACCATCTGGCACAGGAATGCCCATGCTAATCATTTCTGAAAGGTTAGCGCCTTTGCCCCCAAGGAGGTTTTTCATGCTGGCGTTACCTTCTTTGAACATATACACGTATTTATGAGACATGTCGGTAGACCCCGTTTCTATTTAAATGGGGCTCTGCCCCAAGCCCCGCCACTTCGCCTGGCAAAGCCAGGCTCGCTTCCTCGGCGGCTTTTGCCGCCTGTGGGTGCACGCTGTGCGCACAAATGGCTGGGTGTGGTGCAGGCCAATGGTAAATGTTGCTGGGATGAATTTATGCTTGGTTTGATATTGGGCTCTGCCCCAAGCCCCGCCACTGCGCCTGGCAAAGCCAGGCTTGCTTCCTCGGCGGCTTTTGCCGCCTGTGGGTGCACGCTGTGCGCACAAATGGCTGGGTGTGGTGCAGGCCAATGGTAGATGTTGCTGGGATGAATTTATGCTTGGTTTGATATTGGGCTCTGCCCCAAGCCCCGCCACTTCGCCTGGCAAAGCCAGGCTTGCTTCATCGGCGGCTTTTGCCGCCTGTGGGTGCGCGCTGTGCGCACAAATGGCTGGGTGTGGTGCAGGCCAATGGTAGATGTTGCTGGGATGAATTTAGAGTTTGGTTTGATATGGGGCGAAGCCCCGGCAATTTTTTATTGGAGTTCTTCTGAAATCACAAAAAATGTGATTTCAGAAGAATCAACCGAGTTAAAATAAAACTTTCCGAAATTAAAGAGCGTAATTCCGAAAGAAGTCTATTACTTCAATGTTGCTTTTGCGCCTACTTCGGCTAGTTTCTTAACTATTTCTTCGGCTTCTGCTTTTGGTGCTGCGTCTTTTAGCATTTTTGGTGCGCCGTCTACAAGTTCTTTTGCTTCTTTAAGGCCTAGGCCTGTGATTTCGCGTACTACTTTGATTACTTTAATTTTTTCTGCACCAACATCTGTTAGTTCAACGTCGAAGTCAGTTTTTTCTTCTGCTGCTTCGCCGCCGCCTGCTGCTGGGCCTGCCATTACTACGCCTGCTGCGGCGCTTACGCCAAACTCTTCTTCTGCTGCTTTAACAAGTTCGTTAAGCTCTAGCACAGAGAGTTCTTTTATGGCGTCTAGTAGTTCTGCTGTTGATAGTTTAGCCATTTTTAATTTTCCTCCAAAATATTTTTAGGTTATTCTGCTGCTGGTGCTTCTGGCTCTTCGGCCGGGGCTTCAGCTACTGGTTCTTCTGCCGGGGCTTCGGCGGCTGGTTCTTCCGCTGGAGCGGCTTCTGCTGTAGCCACTTCTTCAACTGGAGCTGCCTCTGCTGCCGGGGCTTCTGCTGGTGCAGCCACAGCTGCCGCAGCTTCCTCTGGCGATTTTTCTGCAATAGCGTTGATAACGCGCGCAAAGCTTGATAATGGGGACTTAAGCGACCCAAGAAGCTTGGAAATAAGCACTTCCCTTGATGGGATATCCGCGATTGCCTTGGTTTTGGCGGCGTCGTAAACCTCGCCGTCCATGGCAGATGCCTTAAACTCTAGGCTTGGCATTGCCTTTAGATGCTTAGAAATTTGCGCGGCTGCTGCGGTTGCGTCCTCGTAGGAGAAAGCTATCGCGGTAGGGCCAGCAAGATATTCCTTTAGCCCGGCGAAGTCTGTGCCTTCTATAGCGAATGCTGTCATGGAGTTTTTGTACACTTTGTAGTCGATATTACCGACCTTGCGCAAGGATTTACGCAGGTTGGTATCTTCGGCCACGGTAAGGCCGCGAGCGTCTACAAGCACAACGGACTTGGCACGGCTAAGCCTTTCCTTGATTTCGGTAACCACGGATTCCTTAGCTTTACGGTTTTGCTCTAGGTTTGCTGATACGGTTGTCATTTTTCACCTCCGTCTTTTAATGGGTACGCGGGAACATAAAAATGCCCCGGGCTTGAAACCATAGCCTGGGGCATACATATATAAAAGCCTAGCTTAACTAGGGCTAATATTCTACGCACTGTCCGCCTCGGTAGGATTTACGCACAAAGCACCTACTGTCTATGGCTTGAGTAGTATAGCTTGGATGCTGGAAAATGTCAACGCCTGGTGGCGGGCGATGATATGATGGTGTGGATGTGGGTTTTTGTACGCCTCTTGCCCGATTTTTTTGAGTGGAATTGCTATATCTGCATAGGCCGCCAAATGTAGCAGCGTATAAGCTTATTCGCCAGCCAACATTAAACGCCAAATCTAAACCCGGCCGCGAGACGTACACTACCACCTACACCATCACCCCCACGGAACCGGCCCTCCGCCTAGGAGGTTGTGAGGCCTTTTTTTGCGTAAACTATGGCGAATAGGATTGCTAGCACTAGTATGTTTGCCCACATTATTGCGAAGGATTGCCATAGTGGGGTGTCAGTGCCTATGGTGATGTAATCTGCTATGATGTTTATTTGCTGGCTGTAGAAGATGTTTAGCGCCCGCGCTACATTGTCGTTGAATTGTGCCATCATTGGGCCAAAGCCTAGAACCATTGCAATGGGCATGGCAAGCGCCGTGGCAGATTGTTGACCTTTGGAGATAATGCCGATGGCTGCGCCCAAAACGATAGAAGCCGTAACGCCAGACAGCATTGCCCCCATGAAGATGGCAAAATCCATGCCGCGAAATTCCCCTACAAAGGCGAAAGCTAGGGATGTAAGGGCGCTAACGAAAAGTATAACACTGCCCACGCCAACCAGATATGCAGAAGGCTTAACACCAGCCATAATTAAGAAACGCAGGCTGGTTTTTTCTTTATCTTCTGCGATGATACCGGCTACTGCGGGGATAAGTGCCATGCCGGCGAACATGCCGGCCATCATTGTAACTAGATTGGGCATATTGGCTGCCATTGCGTCAAAAAAATCTTGGCCTATATATGGTGCGAAGTACAAAATATCATCCATCATTGCATCTGTGCCAACGAAGCGGGTCATCATGAATGCCATGAAGGGGAATATCAAAAATTGAATTAACATTTCGGGGTTTTGTACCGAAGATTTGAATTGCTTTTTAAAAACCGCTTTTACTGCTCTCATTCTAAGCCGCCTCCTGTCAATTTTACAAATACTGATTCTAAATCCATCATGGTTTTTACGGAGTTATGGCGCTGGCAGATTTCTTCTGGTGCGCCTTGTTCTATTATTGTGCCTTTGTGCAGCAGAACTACCCTGTCGCAAAGATGAGTGGCTTCTTCCATGTTGTGGGTGGTAAGAAACACCGTAGAACCTGCATCCCGCAGCTCGCGGATTAGCTCGTGTATGCCACGGGCTGTCATGGGGTCTAGCGCGCTGGTTGGTTCGTCTAGGAAAAGTACCTTTGGCGCATGCAGAACGGCCCTGGCCAGCACCAGCCGCTGGCGCATGCCTTTTGATAATTTTTCTACTACTGTCTTTTTTGCATCTGTAAGGCCTACTTTTTCTAGTGCCTCTAGGGTTCTGCTGCGCGGGATGCCGTAGATATCTTCGAATACGATAAGATTATCAAGGCAGGACAGGCGGTTAAAAAGCCCGTCATGCTCTAGCATTAGGCCAATTTCGTTGCTGCCTACGCTGGTGTACGCTTCGCCGCTGTCTACTTCTAGCTGCTTTGTTAAAATATTGATGATGGTGGTTTTGCCAGCCCCCGAAGGCCCCAGCATACCAAAGATTTCCCCGTTGTGGGTTTCGAAGCTTACATCTTTTAATACATGATTAGCCCCGAAGGATTTGCTTACATTTTTCATACTTGCGCTTATCATTGATTGCTTCCTCCTGAATTTAAATATATTTGCAATGCTTCTTTTATAAATGAATCTACATGCTCTTGGTCTTTTCTGGCTGTGTTGTTTGCTTGTTCTGCAAGCTCTAGCATTAAGCGGTAGTCTCCGCCGCATACTTCTACCATGGTTTTCCAAAATTCTTTTGCGAAAGCTTGCGTTTCTGGGCTGTTTGGCTGGAAACCGCTTTCAAGCAGCTGGGCGGCTTTTGCCCCGTGGATTTCTAAAGGTTTTAGCAAGCAATCTATTTGATTTGACGCTAGTGTTTTGTGGGGTTGATTTCTGTTGTAGTCATTTACCAGAAAAAATTCCAGGGCTTTTTCCATGAAAGTATGGGATTTAACAAAGGATTCGTCCCAGTTTTTATCGGTACTTCCCTTTCGTGTTTGGTTGCTTATTTTTAGCAAAAGCTCTATATTGCCGTTTGATACTTGCAGCATCAGCTCCCAAAGCTCTTTGGCATATGCCTGGCCCTGTTTGCTTTCTGGCAGTATGCCTTTTTTTGCATATTCTGCGGCCATGTCTGAAAACTTGTTGTAGGCTGCCATCAGCTTATCTGCTGTTTCGACATTTGTATGCTGGCTAAGGTAATCTATGGTGTCGTTGTCTAGATATTTAATCATCCAGTAGTTTTTGTTTTTCATTTGCAGGTTTGCCAGAATCGCGGCGTATTTTTTGAAGTCTACTACATCCATTTGGGCGATTTCATCCTTTAGGGTTTCTATGTCATTTAAGGATGTTGTTAGGTTTTCTATATTGCTGCGCAGGCCTGCGGCATGGCTGGATAGGGCGTTTATTACATCTGCCGGGCTGTCTAGCGAGCCTAGCCGCTCTTTTATTTCCTTTAAAGAAAGGCCCACATCCTTCATCATTAGTATTTGAAACAGCTTGGCCATGTCCTTGTCGTTATATAGCCGGAAGCCGCCGTCGCTTTCTGCAGATGGGCTAAGCAGGCCTTCCTTATCGTAATATTGCAGGGTGCGTACGGTTACGCCTGCTTGCTTGGCCAGGTTGCCTATGCGCATGTAGCCTTCGGGTATCGCTTTGTAGTTTTCCATATGTCCCTCCTTTTGTGCTGCGATGATTGTATTATAAACCATTACGCTAGCGTCACAGTCAAGGTCTTTTTTTGGAAAAAAATAAAAACATTTTTTATTTCGGGGTTGGCATTTGAGAAAAACCTGATGTTTGCTGGATTTATTCAAGTGGAGGTTTGTTAAAAACCGGTTTTTGAGCAAAAAAATGGTACCATACGGTACCATTTTCCATGGATTATGGTACCATTTTTTTGTTTGAAAATACATTTCATGCAAATTTGCTTTTGAAAAAATCACCTAGTTTTGCCGTCCGCAAGAATCATTGACAAGCAATGGCATTTGGAATACAACAACTCATTTAAAAGTGTTGTCATTACTTTCACTATAAGAAAACAGCCTATCGTGGGAGATACAAAGTGAAAGCTTTGAAACCAAGCATTTGGCGGTTTTTTATTCTATTTGACCTAGCCAATAAATCCCAATATAATGACAATATCAAAGGGCAAGGCCACATAAAAACATTAGAGTTTTGCCCCGCTTTTTTAAATATAACCCGCAAGAAACCGGCTGGTAGCGTCGGGTTCGCGAAGCGGACATTATAAAAGCGGGCTGGTGTGTGGGGCAGCACCCCACGGTTTTGCCTTACAAAAAAGGAGCTATAGCATGATTAACTTCCTTAGCACTTACAAAGGTACTTTGCTGGAAAGTTTTATCCCCGCCGGGTGGGATATGGCGCGCATTGATGCCTGCTGCCTAAATGGCGTGGACGATGCCCTTACACGCCAGGCTCACTGGCATCCAGATTTTGCCCCCATCGCCTGCGACAGCGTAGAAGATTTCAACATGATGATGGGGCATGAAATTGCAATGGAAATCCGCCGCACTGGCGAAGAAGGCCTCAAGCTGGCCATGATTGCCCCGGTAGGGCCAATGGGCATGTACCGCTGGGCGGTGTTCTTCCTAAAAGAATGGAACATAAGCTGCGCCCATGTTTATTGCTTCACAATGGACGAATGGAGCGATGGCGAGGGTAATACCCTTGAGGCCAGCAACCCAGGCTCGTTTGAATACGCCATGACCAACGCCTTCTTCAACAAACTTGGCGAGCTGACCGTGCCACCGGCACAGCGCAACTTTGCCACCAAAGAAAACCTGCCAACCTATGCCGAAAAAATAGCCGCCCTTAAAAAAGACGGCGCAAAACTAATAACAATCTTTGGCATAGGCCGCTGCTTTCACATTGCCTTCTGGGAACCCCAATACGCCGCTGAATACGCCAGCGTAGAAGAATGGAAAGCCCAAACCCACCGCATAGCAGCCAAGCTGCACCCCCTAACAATAGAACAAAACGCAATAACCAGCTTCCAAAGCCGCACCACCCTAGTAGCCTGCACAGCCAACACCATAGGCCCAGGCCTATTCCTACAATCTGACCGCATTATAGGCGGCGCAGACGGCTACATGGGCCGCGGGATGCAGTGGCAAGGCCTAAGCCTAGGCGTGACCCTACGCTACAAGCCAGACCCATGGGTAACCTCCAGCTTCATGCCAACCCTACCCGGGCGTCTGTTCTTTTTGAAAGAACTGGCCGGACCGTTGCTGCCGGATGTGAATTAGTTGACAAAACCGTCAGAGGCTCTGCCTACGACACCCCAAAAAACTTCAGAGGTGGAATATATTTCTATTCCACCTCTGAAGTTTTTCGATTGTTTTCAAAAACGACGACTTGTCCATATGTCATAACATGACGACAATTCGTTATGTGTAGCAACAAATAAATCAGAATGCCGAAAAGTGTATCAAAATGAATATCGTATTGTGTATTGCATTTTTTCGGGGGGGGGGGGGGCGGGGGGGCGGCTCCAGCTGCCACCTCCCGCCGACCTCCGCCCGCCACCTCCCTCACCGCGTCGTGTTATGTCCACGGCACCCACAGCCCCCGCCGTATCC
>Ga0123355_10016214_pt1 | contig 11731 bp, 14 predicted proteins | sample TergutEmb28metaG_3_FD_89872 | JGI IMG/M metagenome (GOLD analysis project Ga0123355, IMG submission 89872) | Embiratermes neotenicus P1 segment gut microbial communities from Petit-Saut dam, French Guiana - Emb289 P1 | ecosystem: Host-associated > Arthropoda: Insects > Digestive system > Gut ...
CGTCTTGTTCAAGGTTTCCGCCGTGTTTTTTGCAGGTTTGATAAATTGGATACCATGTATTCGGGATTTGTTCAATTAGCCCTTGTTTTTATTGCTATTAAATAGTGGCAACACGCCCTAGTGCGTTAAAGCTAACGCAGGAGGAAACTGCAAAGGCATATGATGACGCTTTTAATCGCGCCCGTGATTTGGCAACCCAGCATAATATATTTAGCCTCATGAATTGCGATTTTTTGCACAATTGCCATTTCGTTTTATCATTTAATTATACTAACACTTTTGAGGCACTATATGGAAACCAATCTACAGAATATTGCTACATACATGGGAAAGCGCAGAAAAAAGCAGGACACACCAATATGATATTCGGAGTCAATGAAACACTAAACAATGGTAACGAAAACAAGCATTTTGTCTTTGCAAAGTTTAAGAAATATTTTCAACGTATCGTAAATGGAACAGGTTCTGAGTATAAGGACTGGATTAAAAACATAGCTTCTGATGCTCATCAATCACACGAAATTTACATTCTCGGTCATTCATTGGATATTACCGACCATGAGGTTTTAAGAGAGTTTTTCGATACAAAAGGTAACAAAGTTACTGTTCGCATTACCATCTTATATCACGACGGGCTTTCAAAAATTCGAGCCATTGAAAAAACAATAGAAATGATTGGCAAGGATGAGTTGATTCGCAGAGTGCATGGAGGAGATTGGACGATACGATTCAAAAATCAATACGATGCAGAATTGAGTATCATGCAAAATCTAAACACATTAAAATCCTCGCCCAGTGCGGACTTTTGGAGGGCGTGTGCGGATGGGGAATAGCCCCACCCGCACACCTAGCCTATAACTCCGCATCCCATGATTTCTGTCGCGTTTGCTTCGGTGAATCGTTGTGCAGGATTTCCTTAACGCTTGCCCGTATTTTTTCGACTTTGTAGGCTTCGTCCTTGAGGGCGAGATATTCTTGATACAGCGAATCCTTCTCGGCAGTTTTAGCAGAAAGCTCACCTTGCCATTTGGAAATTGGCGGCAGTTTTTTCGGGTCGAATCTCTCTTGCAATACATCTCTTAAATATTGCTCGGCATTTTCAAACATGGCAATCTCGGAGCGTAAGCGTCAAATAGAGTCGCGTCTGTACAGAGGCGACTCTATTTGACGCTTACGTAAGAATGCACAGAAATGGCGAATTGAGAAAAGATAAAACAAGCTTTGGAATTGTAGATGCTCAGAGTGTTCAAAATGCAGATACGGCAGAATACAAAGGTTATGACGCAGGTAAAAAAACAAGCGGAATCAAGAAGCGTCATATTGTTGTGGATTCACAAGGTTTACCTCATGCTATACTTGTGACAACTGCAAACATCACAGACCGCAAGGGTGCGATTAAAATGATAACGCTCAACCTCAATAATTTATCGGATGTGGAAAAACTTTTAGTGGATGGCGGATATTTAGGAAAGCCATTTGCGGAGGCAGTTGCACAACTTTGCGGTGCAGAAGTTGAGGTTATTAAACATGATGAGTTGCATAAATTCGTTGTTTTGCCGATGCGTTGTGTTGTTGAAAGAACATTTGGTTGGCTGGATAAATCGCGTAGACTTTGGAAAAATTGTGAACGCTCTTTACACAGCTCTCTTCAAATGACTATTTTGGCACTCATATCCGTATTAATTTTAGAGGGTTTTGAGTACATTTATCCTCACGTCACTTCCACTTTGGAAATTGGAAAATATTATGTCAAATGGGCTCTGAGAGATATAAAGTCGAGGCTTGTTAAGCGGGTCGTAGTTTATAAACTCGACCGCATCAGCCGCTCAATCTTTGATTTCGCTGGACTTATGGCGATTTTCCAAGAGTACAAGGTTGAGTCTATAACCCTGTGTATGTAAAAGCCGACATGAACGTCTACGCGTTCTATAAAAGCCAAGATTCCAACATAATTAATGATGCCGCTGATTTTACAGGTGCAAATAGTTGTTATCTTTTTAATAGTCAAGAAAATACTGATATTCAGTGGAAGTTTTAAGTGAAAGACGGGGGAAGAGCCATACACATCTTATTTCTTGTTGCGTATGGCCACGGCATTCTATTTCTTGTGATTTTAAACAGAAATTACTTTCGGTTTGCTCAGTGATATATCTGTGAGATTGGTTTGGCGCATGAAAATAAATTTTTTGTCTAAATTTATGTTCTCTGGTCTGTTGTACAGGTATTTGGTAGAATGACTATTGTGCAAAATTACTACAAATTAGAATGCCGTGGCGTATGGCTCATAAAAGTTTCCTCCACGTTTTTTTTTTGTTATAATTTTGACAGAACATAAATAAGGAGTTGGCTAACGTGATTGACCTAGCTTTAGTAGGAACAGGCGGCATGATGCCACTGCCTGGACGATTTTTGTCTTCGATGTTGTGTCGGGTAAATGGAAGTATGATATTATTTGACTGTGGCGAAGGAACGCAAGTTAGTTTGCGAATGCTGGGCTGGGGATTTAAGCAGATTGATATGATATGCTTTACGCATTATCACGGCGACCATATTTCTGGATTACCAGGGCTGTTGCTAACAATGTCGAATGCCGAACGCACCGAGCCATTAAAATTAATTGGGCCAACGGGGTTATCTTCGGTGGTTAATAGTCTTTGCGTGATTGCGCGTGATTTACCATTCCCGATAGAATTTTTAGAATGGGAAGCCCGAAGCCCTCACACATATACCAGCGAGGACGAGATGCTTTTAATCAAAGCCCTACCCGTGAATCATTATACGCCATGTTTTGCGTACAGCGTGGAACTTCTGCGGCGCGGTAAGTTTGACCCAGAACGAGCAAAGGCCCAAAATATTCCATTAAAATTATGGGGTGTATTGCAAAGACAAACGGACGCAACCATCGTATATGAAGATAGAACATTCACCAGTGACATGGTCTTAGGTGCGCCGCGCAAGGGGTTGAAGGTAGTTTTCTGCACAGACACGCGCCCAGTGGCGGCATTGCCCAACTTTGCCAGCGAAGCAGATTTATTTATCTGCGAAGGACTTTACGGCGAAGATGAAAAGCAAGAAAAAGCGGCATCACGAAAGCATATGGTATTTCGGGAAGCGGCAGAAATAGCGCGAAAAGCCAACGTAAAAGAACTTTGGCTAACACATTACAGCCCCGCAATGCCCGACCCATATAATTACCTTGAGTACGCAACATCAGTTTTCCCCAACACGAAAACAGGGAAAGACCGTATGACAAAAACCTTAAAATTTTTAGAGTAAAAAGGGGTGGTCGATTGGACACACGCACGGATTATGAAGTAATCGAAGCTTGCTTGGCAGGCGACCAAGAAAGTTTTAGCGAGTTGGTAAACCGATACAAAAATCTGGTATACTCCATAATACTGCGGCAAACCCGCGACAGCGAGGAAGCCAACGACCTTTCGCAAGATGTCTTTTTGAAGGTGTACAGAAATCTTGCGAGTTACACCCCCGAGTATAAATTCAGCACATGGATAATGCGAATCACAAGCAATCACATCATAGACATGCACCGCAAAAAGAAATTTGAAACGGTGTCGTATGAAGAGTACGCCGATGGTGGCGACCGCGTAGCAATGGCAAACTCCCCCGAAGCAGAATACATCAAGCGCGACCAGACCGCACGAATAAACAAAATCGTGGCCGACTTACCAGATATGTACAAAATCCCCGTAGTGTTGTATCATCAGCAAGACATGAGTTATCAAGAAATTGCCGAAAAAATAGGCGAACCACTTTCCAAAATAAAGAATCGAATTTTCAGAGGGCGCAAGATGCTAAAAACAATGCTGGCGGATTCGGAGGTGTAATATGGACTGTCAAAAAGCAGAAATCCTAATAATGCAACATTTTGAGAAAACCATAAAACCCGCAAATGCAAGCAAACTTGCAAAGCACGTACTAACATGCGAACTCTGTCGCGAGTTATACGTAACACTTGACGAGGCCATGGACTTCGCAAATACAACAAATGAGGAACTCACGCCAGCCCCAGAAAGCTTTACAAACTCCGTAATGGCAATGGTTAGGGCAGAAGAACCATACGCAAAGGCTGTTTTGGTGACAGCGGAAGCCGCATCCCAAATGGAAGTCACAATAACAAAACCCGAAACAGGCGGAGTTATTTTGCGTATTATATGGGGCTTTAGCGCGATTCTTCTAGGCGTTGTAATGTTATTTATATTTGACCCCGATTTATTTTACTCCGTGGCTGGCGGATACCCAATAATGGAAATCCTTGCAGATGGACTTGCTTCTGCGGCGTTGTTCTTCGACAATGCTGCTGATTGGTTTATACAGGGTGCGTCGTTCTCTGCCGAGTACATGGGCATTACCGCGCTTTTGTTCGTGGCGGTGATGGGTACGCTTTTATTCGTTTTACACAGCGGGGAGAAAGTTCAAACATGATTGTTCTTGGAATTGAAACAAGTTGCGACGAAACTTCTGCGGCGGTGGTAAAAAACGGGCGACAGGTTTTGTCAAATGTAATCGCCTCGCAAGTGGATTTACACGCGCCATTTGGTGGGGTTGTTCCCGAAATTGCGGCGCGACGACACATCGAATGCATAGGATATATCGTGGACGAAGCACTAACAAAAGCAAGCGTTACCCTTCAAGAAATCGACGCTTTTGCCGTGGCGAATGGGCCGGGGCTTGCAGGTGCATTGCTTGTTGGGCTTAATTACGCAAAGGGATTGGCATTTGTAAACAAAAAGCCCCTCGTAGGTGTGCATCACATTGAGGGGCATGTTTGCGCAAATTATCTAGGCGGTGACGATTTGACTCCGCCTTTTTTGTCGTTGGTGGTAAGTGGTGGACATACCTTGCTTCTAGCTGTGGAAGATTACGACACCTACAGAGTAGTAGGCTCAACGCGTGATGATGCCGCTGGCGAAGCCTTTGACAAAGTAGCACGGGTGCTAGGTCTACCCTACCCTGGTGGCCCAGAAATAGACCGCGTCGCTCGCGAAGGCTTGCCAACAATAACCTTCCCTCGCGCAAAAATAGACGGGCTGGATTTCAGTTTCAGCGGCTTAAAAACTGCCGTAATGCAATATATCGCAAAAGCAGAAAAACAAAATGCTGTAAACATTCCCGTTATTGCTTCGTCTTTCCAAAAGGCAGTAGTTGATGTTCTAACAGAACGTGCAATCACCGCTTGCAAACAAGAAGGTTTTTCGCAAATAGCATTGGCGGGTGGGGTGGCATGTAACTTCGCATTACGCAACACAATGACCGCCGCTTGCGAAGAACACAATCTCCAACTTTTCATGCCAAAGCCAATATACTGCACCGATAACGCCGCAATGATTGCCTGTAGAGGGTATTACCGCCTACAAGCGGGATTCTCTGACGGGCTAAATTTAAACGCCTTCCCAAGCAGAATGGTTTAAGAGAGGTAGTTACAACATGAGCGTAAAAAAAAGCGACCGCGCAATAGCAGTGGCGGTATTATCAGAAATACTTGAAGAAGGCGCGTATGCTAATATAGCGTTGCGAAAAGCCCTATCAAGCGCGGAGGCCTCGGGAGCGTCGGCGCAAGCTAGGGCATTTATCACGGAGATGGTGAACGAAACGCTACGCAATCTAATACTAATCGACCACATAATAGAAAGCTTTTCTACAACGCCAACAAGTGAGATGAAGCCATTCATACGAAATCTGTTGAGAATATCCGTATGCCAAATAAGATTTCTGGACAGAATCCCAGAGCGCGCCGCTGTGAATGAAGCGGTAGTAATAGCAAAGGCGTTCGGCTTTGAACGCCTGACGGGTTTTGTAAATGGAATCCTTCGCAACATAGCACGCGAACCAGAAAAGCCCGCGTATTCGCCAAAAGACCTTTCGATTAGATTTTCCTATCCGCCGTGGCTGGTTAATTCCCTTGTCAAGTGGTTGGGCGGGAAAGGCGCGATTGCATTCTGCGAAAACAGCCATTTGCCCGCACCCATAACAATTTTGGCAAACACCCATAAAACCGACATAAACCACCTTACGGAATTGTTGGAATCAGAAGGTGTGGAAGTAACCCCCGTTGAAAACGTACCCGAAATGCTATCTCTTCGTCACACGGGAGATATAGCAAAACTTTCGGCGTTTCGTGATGGGCTATTCCTCGTGACTGACCCTGGCGCAATGGCGGCGGTTAATGCACTAAACCCGCAAGCAGGGCAAACAATAATCGACCTATGCGCCGCGCCTGGTGGAAAATCATTTGCGGCGGCGTTCCGCATGAAAAATAACGGACGCGTTATCGCGCTGGATATTCATAAGCACAGAGTAGAACTGATTAGGCAAACTCGAAAACGCCTTGATGTAACCATTGTTGAGCCAAATATCCATGATGCTATGGTATACAATCCCGCGTTGTTAGAGCTTGCCGATGCAGTTTTACTAGACGCGCCATGTTCTGGGCTGGGGACAATTCGCAAACACCCCGAAATAAAACTCACCCGCCAGCCCGAAGATATTCAAATACTAGCGCGAAAGCAATTACAAATGCTTTCCAACGCGGCAAAGTATGTTAAAGCAGGCGGAATTTTAGTCTACTGCACATGCACAGTTACTACCGAAGAAAACATGGACATTATAGAAAAATTCACCAGCACTCACCCAAGTTTTCAGCTAGAAAGCGCGAGCCAAACTCTACCCTGCGCTACATCAGACGGCTTTTTCACGGCGAAGCTAATTAAACTTTGTTAATCCTTACAAATATTCTTCCATCATCTACGCTTGCGTGAATTATTACTGGGTAATCATTGTCATTTTGGAAACGGAAATCTAGGTTGCCATTGTGTGAGGTGGCAGCCTCTTTTCCTGCCTTGGCGTATGTTACGGGGGCAGAATGGTCGTGGCGTTCTACTATGGTCATGTTGGCGTTCATGGCGGCGTTGCATAGGGTTGTTGATACTTGACACACTCCGCCGCCATAACTGATTGCCTTTTTGCCGCTTACATAAATTACGCTTTGCTTATAACCATATGCCGCTGTTGTTGAGCCTATTGTTTTGTTGTATGAAAAAATTTCGTTAGGCTGAACAATTTGCCCATTAATTGATGCGGCGGCTAGGGATATGTTTGTTCCGCGATTGATGTCTGTCGCGTCGAAATAAGTTTCGTGATGCCCTAGTTGATTGGCGTTTCGTTTGAATTGCACTTTTTTTGCTTCCCTTGGCAAAGGCACTGGGGTTGGTGTGGGCGTAGGTGCAGGGGTACTTTCTGGAAGAATTACTATGTCTTCGCGTGCAATTGAGCGCGTTGGAAGGTCGTTAATTGGTTCTGCTTTGTTGACAGTCTTCTGTGAACACCCAACCAGCAAAAGCAACAAAATTGTTGCAATACATAAAGAAATTTTTGTCATATTCATCACCCTTAATTATACGGAATGCCGAAAACATTTACCGTATAGACTGAATTTATTATGGGTGCAAATATGAAGAATATTCGAGGGAATTATTCCTCTTTTTTTCGATTTCCTAACAAAATGGAGGTTGCCATTCCGCATAAATAAGTGATTAGCGTGAAAAATATTAACATTGGCGTAATTGAATCATGACTAGCGTAAGTAGCAGGGTCGTGGAAAATAGCGAAAACCGTACCAAAAATCAGACCAAGAATGGCAAAATAAGTCGCGCTATGAAATCTATCAAGCAAAAATGCAACCAGCTTAGAGCCAAGCAGAACACCCGCAACAATACCAAGCCCTAAAGGCGCGGCAACAACAAGAATTTCCCCAAGCAGTTCAAAGTCAGTCGGGGACGTAATATATCTGCGAACAAGGGCAATAGTGTGCATAACCATTGGGAAAACTCCGAACAACATAAAAACCATCGCGCCGCTTACCCCCGGAACAACCATAGCCGCCGCCGCAACCGTCCCAGCAATGAAAAGATACACAGAAAATCCTATGCTAAAAGTAACGGCTTCGCCTTCTACCGCCGCTGAATCGGGAGACAAAAATACAGTAAGCAAAACAATTATAACAAAGGCAATCACAGAAATAGCATAGTAATGCGGTTTTATTTTTGCTTCGGAAGGGGAAATATATGAATTGCGCAACAATGCCGTCATGGAAGTTTCGGGCGGACGCATTCGTAGGCGTGCTTGATTATAGATAAACGGCACGCCACCAGCCATAAGCCCCGCAATAAATCCTCCCGCTTGCAATGAAAATCTCACTAGAAAGAAATCAATAGCTTCGCCAACCGCTAAAATCCCAACCACCATACCAAGCCCCACAGGAATTAGAAATTTTAGCGACTCCTTCATATCTGAAAACAGATTATTAATCGACTCAATTAACCTGTCGTACATACGAAAAATTACCGCAAGCGTCGCTCCGCTTACCCCCGGCATAACATTCGCACCACCAACCGCAATGCTTTTCAAAAATAAAAACAAATACTGCATAGATTTGCACCTCACTATAAAAATTTTCTTAGAACCTGCGGTCAATAATTTTGCGTTGTCATAGTGCAGAATGGCGTTTTCACAGGTTTTCGCTGGCGACGACGCGTACCCTTGCGGTACGCTAGGAGTCAGCGGAAAGCTGTGAAAATGCTAGGCTGCGTTAGGGCGACGCGAAATTATTGACCGCAGGTTCTTAATTATACCAGAATTTTTGGCAAAATATGTTGACACAAGCGTAACAAGCTGTTAATATTCGCGTAACATTAACAGCGATTTCATTTGAAACGCCTATATGGAGGGAAATATCTTGCGCCGCTTTATTGCTTTAAGCTTTATTTTTACTATATTAATGTCTGTTGCTGTGTATGCACATGGTACATATGGCATTGTTACTGGCGACAGAGTAAATGTTCGTTCTAATGGCGAACTTTGTGACGATAATCGTCTTTTTCAAGCTAATCGTGGGGACGTTGTGGAAATTCACGGCGTTGAGGGCGATTTTTTTGTGGCTACAGTTCGGGAGACAAGCCATGTTTATATTTCGCGGGAATTTGTGAGATTCAGCGAAACGCAAGGCACTGTAATCACCCCCTTCGCGTGGGTGTACAACTTGCCAAGCGAAGCAGGCGGAGTTCCTATAACAATGTTCCAACTGGGCGAAGCGGTGACAGTAACATCAACCTATGGCAACTGGGTAGGCGTAGAATTTAACAACGAAACCGCTTTTATAGAAAAGTCTATCGTGGAGATTCCCTATTTCGTAGAACTCCCCACAGCAAGAATAAGACGACAAAGCGGCGGTAACTTGGCCGACACAATAATAGAAACGGCATTACAATACATTGGAACAAGATACCTTTGGGGCGGGACAACCCCTAACGGCTTCGATTGCTCGGGCTTCATGATATATCTGTTCACGCCGCACGACATAGAACTAAATCGACGCTCTCGCGACCAAGCAAACAACGGTATTCCAGTAGCCAGAAGTGAATTAATTCGAGGCGACCTAGTTTTCTTTGGTAGCGGAAGAAATATTACTCACGTAGGAATGTATATAGGCGAAGGGCAATTTATCCATTCTTCCACCACCAGAACAGGCGGCGTAATAATAAGCAACATAGACGCAGACTACAATACACGGGCTTTCATAACAGCACGAAGGGTTATTTTGGATTAAGCGGCAAAGCCGCATTTCGCCCGCGACCTGCATGGTAAACTATACGGAATGCCAAAAACATTTACCGACAACGAGCTAAGTCTGCGGGCTTTTACGCAGACTTGAGCGACAGAGGAGGTTAATGTTTTCGCACTTCTGTATAACGCATACGTCTCAAAGCCATGAATAGCAGACCCCACTAGAAGATATGTATTATAATATCCTTAAAAGGTGGTGAAGGTATGGGAATGACCAACGAACAATTTGATTCTTGCAAAACATCTGTATTTCGCAATTTAGAAAGAGCGCAAAAAGAAATAGCTGAGAAAAACGTAAAAAGCGGGGAGTGCTCACAAAAACATAGTCAAAGACATCTCTTGAAATGTAGCAAACAATTCACCTACGGTAACAGCGTGCCAAAGGCGCAAAGTCAAGTCAACCATTGATTTGCAGAGTGAAACAACCTTTGATTTTCGAGTGAAGCGACCCATATCATGGCGCACAATGCTGTTATCACTCTATAGATGTTGTATGTTTCTTGCCAATGATATGGCGGTTTTTTTGCAAGACTTTCTTGAAAGCATTCCAATTATCAGTGTAAAAAACGCAACTGGTTAAATGGGCAAGTTTCGTGTAAAGCCGTTGGACTGTTTTAACATCACGATTACCTGTAACGTTTTTGCGGTTGGTTCGCCCTGTACGACGGTCAATTGCTTTGATAATCCAAAGTTTGTTTTTTTCGCCTTGATGAAATGCCACATTTCGTCAAGTTCCACCTCTGTAATTTCAGCGGCTATGGACGGTTCGGGCAAATTTTCGGCGGCTTCACGCACCCAACGATATACCAATGAGTGGTCTGTTTTTAATATTTTTCCTATTCTTCTGAACGACGTTCTCGCTGTGGTATATAGCAATATGGCGATGGCTTTTTTTATAGTCGTTGAATCCTTTGTTCTGTTATCGCCTTCTGTGAATTATCAACCGCAATCCTTACAGCGAAATCTCTGCTTATCCTTATGTATCCACTCTTTACAAAGTTGCTTGAATCACACTTTTTACACTTTATCCCCATTGCAATCTCCCTTTTTCGATTATTGCATCATGTAATGTATGATTCTGTCAACACTCCCGAAAAAGAATTGTATGCAGCGTTCAAAATTTGGTCATCGACAGTGTACAGATGGCGCAAACTGCTCGAAAAAAACGATTCATTGCAGCCTAAATACATATAAACGCGCAAAAGGAAGATAGATGTATCAGAACAAGAGCGGGTTCTTGAAAGGAAACCCGACATGACGCTTCCAGAACTTGCAATCGTTTTCAATTGCACAAAACAGGCAGTACACTCGGCACTCAAAAAAGCGAAAATCACGCTTAAAAAACGCTGTCTTACGAGGAGCAGAACCCGATTGATGTTATTTTCTATCTCGTGAAGCTGGCTTTGTTTGTGTGGCTAATGAATGTAAACAAATTTGTTTTCGTTGATAAAAGCGGTTTAAATAGGGAATACCGCAGACTCTACGCTCGTGCCAAAAGAGAGGTTAAGGTACACGACAAAACCAAAGGTAAGCAGTGCAAGCGTACAAATATAATCAGCGGGGTGAAACGACTGAACACCACATTGCAGTGCAAGTGTGAAAGCGCGTGTTGAAATGGCGGCACAAAAGCTACCGCCATGTAGCCAAAACAGAGTATAGATTACGCAGAAAATTTTGTGTAGCGAGGAAATATCGTAGCCCTGTGAAGCAAGAAAGGCAATAGCATTTTCGTCGGTAAGCGCAACTTTACGAGGCGCAGACGTGTTGAATGATTCATAATCGGAAGGGTTAAATGCTTCACTGGTTTGAATTATATGATAGATGCAAGTAAGCATCATCCGAGCAATGGCAATAATGGCTTTTTTATGACCACGGCGTTTCTTGAGTTTTTGATACTTGATTGCAAAATATGGTTGTTTTTTGCTTCTAACTGCCGCCAGCGCACATTGAACAAGAAGCGGCTTTAAGAGTCTGTTTAATATCTCTCGCACGTTGCCTTCCCGCACGTTTTTTCCGCCACTCTGCGTCGGGATTTCACTTGCGTGCCTCTAGCACGCGGCGCGAAACCCTCCTTGATTGGCGAAAAAATCGC
>Ga0123355_10016216_pt1 | contig 11730 bp, 9 predicted proteins | sample TergutEmb28metaG_3_FD_89872 | JGI IMG/M metagenome (GOLD analysis project Ga0123355, IMG submission 89872) | Embiratermes neotenicus P1 segment gut microbial communities from Petit-Saut dam, French Guiana - Emb289 P1 | ecosystem: Host-associated > Arthropoda: Insects > Digestive system > Gut ...
CTTGGACTCGACGCCATCCTGGTGCTGGGTGGAGATCAGCACCTTCTCGACCTCGACCGGCTTGCCACCGTCGTCGTAGCGAACCGTCACCTGAGTCTTGCCGTCCGGGCGCAGGTAAGGCAGCAGGCCGGAGTGACGGACCTCAGACAGCTTCTTGGACAGCTTGTGCGCCAGGATGATCGGGGTGGGCATGAACTCGGGCGTCTCGTTCGTCGCGTAGCCGAACATCATGCCCTGGTCGCCGGCGCCGATCCGGTCCAGCGGGTCCTCCGAGCCGCCGATCCGGCCCTCGTGCGCGGTGTCCACGCCCTGGGCGATGTCGGGCGACTGGCGGTCCATCGCGACGATCACTCCGACCGCGTTGCCATCGAAGTAGTACTCGCCGTTGTCGTAACCGATGCCGTTGACAACCTCACGCGCGATCTTCGCGTAGTCGATCACCGACGAGGTGGTGATCTCGCCCGCGACCACGATCAGCCCGGTGGTGAGCAGTGTCTCGCAGGCAACCCGGGAGTACGGGTCGCCGGCCAGGGCCGCGTCGACGACGGCGTCCGAAATCTGGTCGGCGATCTTGTCCGGGTGGCCCTCCGTCACCGACTCGGAAGTAAAGAGGAAACCGTTATCCGACATTGCTGTCTCCTGTGGGATGGGAGTCGTTGTCTCCCGGGTCGGGAGCGGGGTTTGAGTTGTTCCTGCCTGGCTTGGTCCCGTCCGAGCCAGGCAGGCCAAGCTCGCTTCGGACAATCGCCGCGCCAGCTACCATAGCGCGCAGTTTGCTTCGCGCCACATCGGGCGCCAGGTGACGTAGACCGCAATCTGGGTTGACCAGCAGGCGAACGGGGTCGACATACTCCAGCGCCCGCCTGATCCTGGCCGCCACCAGCTCCGCGGATTCGACCACCGGCGACTTAACGTCGATCACGCCCAGGCCGAGCGCCGACGGCCAGGCGTACTCCCTGATCAGCCGCAGATCCTCAAGGCCCTTGCGAGCGAACTCCAGCACGAGCTGGTCGACCCGGGCCTCCAGCACGGCGGGGAACAGGAAGTCGTAGTGGCCCTCCCAGGATGGCCTGGCGTACCGGTTGCCGTAGCAGACGTGCAGTGCCCAGGTCACCGGGACGCCGTCGGTCACGATGTTGACGGCCTCGATGGCGAGCCCGGCCTGTTCCGGGTAGCCGGCCAGGAATGGCTCGTCGATCTGCAGGAAGGCCGCCCCGGCGCTGGCCAGGGCGTGTGCCTCCAGGTTGAGCCGCCGGGCGAGGGCGCGCACCAGGTCGGCCGGGTTACCGTACGCTCCGCCGGCGTCCGAGATCCGCCGGGACAGCGAGAACGGTCCGGTGAACGAGAACTTCACCGGCCGGTCGGTCAGCGCGCGGGTGAACTCGTAATCCGCGGCGAGGCCGAGCGACGCCTTGTCGTCTTCCGGCAGCGGCGCCTCGACGGCCGCGTCGTAGTAGTCGTAGTAGTCGGCCTTGGCCCGCTGCGCGATGTGCACGCCGGGGATCCGGGCGAGGAAGTAGTCAACGTCGTTGTCCCGGCGCAGCTCGCCATCGGAGACGATGTCGATCCCGGCCCGCTCCTGGTCCTTGATCGCTGCCTTGATCGCCACCTCGTGGATCTCCGCCAGGTGCGCGGCGCTGATCCGGCGCTGGTAGTACTCGGTCTTGAGCCGTTCGAGCCATTCCGGGACGCTGTAGGACCCGACCACCGTTGTGGGGAGGGGGCAAGGGACCACGGGACCGTTGCTCATCATCGCTCCGCTAATCCCTGACCTGGACGGTCAGCGTCTTGACGTGCGAACCCGGACGCTGCTTGAACGCCGAGAACCGCACGTCGAAGCCGCGGCGGCTGGCGAACAGCTGAAGCAGCGGCCCGTTGACCCAGTTGACGACCGAGCCGTCGTACTTGCCCGGGCCGTAGAACCCGGCCCGGTACTCTCGCGGGCCGGTGGTGAACAGGTCATGGCTGACCATCCGGCCGAACGGGTGCAGCAATGGCAGCACGTCGGCGAAGGAGGACAGCGCACCGTTGGACACGTGCATCCGGATGTCGCCCGCGGCCGACAGCAGCGGCCGGAGGATCTCGCCGGTCAGCGCCGGGGTGACCCGGTAGGTGTCCAGGCCCTCAAGCGGCACGTACCGTTCGGCCTGGCGCAGCGCCGCCCAGACCGCCTGCCAGAACAGCACAGCGTGGCCGGTGTCGGCGAACTTGTCGGGCAGCGACTCAGCGAGCAGCTCCGGCCCGATGCGCAGCAGCCGCTCGGTGAGCTGCGGCAGTTCAGCCCGCCGCACGCCGAATCTGGCCGCGATCTCGTCGGCTGCCTCGCCGTGCAGGAAGGAGCGCACCTGCACCAGGTAGACCCGGCCGCCGATGGCGGCCACCTCGTCGGACGGCAGGTTGTCGTAAACGTTGGACATGTAGACCAGAAAGGCCTTGCTGGCCAGGAAGCCGACGCTGCCCTGCAGCCTCGTCGCCTCCAGGACCAGGCCCGATACGTGGTCGCCGTGATGGGCGACCGCCTGCCTGGCACGGTCCAGCACGTGCGCCGAGTAGTCGCCCATCAGGTAGTGCAGCCGCCGGTAGTAATCTCGCCCGTGCCGCCGGTCCAGCTCGGTGAACTCATCGAGCCAGGTCCGGGCCTGGCCGCCGTTGCCGACGCCGAGCTCGAGGACGTACAGCTGCTCGGGGAGGGCACGCCGGGAGGACAGCTCGTCCCAGATCTTGAACAGGTCGAGGATCGTGTCGCGAGCGGCGGCGGTGTTGCGGGCATCGGACTCGCCACCGGGCAGCGCCTGCTCGTATTCCTTGCCCGTCACCTTCTCCCAGGCGGCGAGCGCCTGCCAGTACAGCGCGTTGAACCGCCACACACAGGAGGCCGAGCCGGGCACCCATGGCTCAAGCCACACCCGGTCCGGGGCCGCGCCACCGACGCCACCTACGCCGCCAGCCCCGGCCAGTGCCTCGTCGGCCAGCCCTCCGTTAATTAGCGCCGTCGACACCTCGGCGGCCACGTCGGTTTCCGGCTCCGCGCAGCGGCGCAGGTCAACCGCGAGCTCGTACCCGTCGACGGAGGCCTTGCCGCCCACCCCAGCCGGGCCTCCCACCCCCGCCGGGCCCGCCAGCCCCGCCGGTCCGCCGGACGCCAGCGCGCCGCCGTCGGCGGCGAGCACCGGACGAACCATCGCAATATCCCGGAAATTGGCGCGGTATTGAATCCAGTCGCAGACCACGCGCATCCTGGCCAGATCGGCGTCGGAGCGGCAAAGCGCCTCGACAAGCGGACCGAGTGCCGCTCGCGCCTCAGCCGATTCGCGCAGCCTGCGGACTGCCCTGACGTCAATCTCCATACGCGGTCCCGGGAATTCTCATTCCAGGCCGAATTCCTGGGCGGACGAATTCCAGGACGCTCACGCCTGGCTTTAGCACACCAAATTCGCGGGCGAATATGGTGTCTTCGCACAAGGAGCGCGGGCGAGCCTGGTCTTGCTTCACGTTCCCCATGCTGCCTCAGGCATTGCGCGCGGGCATCTGCCTGCCGCACAAGCTTGCCGGAAGCGCCGTTGTGCGCCCGCACAACAGGAACGGGCAGGACACGTTGTCCTGCCCGTTCCAAACCCGCAGGTCAAAGAGGGTACCGCGGGAACAATTGGCACTTAGAAACGGCTGACCACCTGCTCGCCGAGCAGTTCGATGTGGGCGACATCAGACGGCCCGTATAGGTGGAAGTAGACCGTGTCCGCGCCTTGGCCGGCGAGGTCCTCGATCACCCGGATAACGTCGCCCGCATAGCCGGTGACCCCGGCCGCGAGCAGCCGCGCGCCGGGCGCGCCGAGCGACTCCTTGCGCCTTTCCAGGTCAGCGGCATCCCGGCCGATCGCGACCGGGACGGTGGCGGACATCCGGACCTCCTTCGGGTCACGGCCGACGACGTCCTCGCAGATCCGCCGGAAGTTCGCGTACCGCTCACGCAGGTCCAGGCCGAGGGCGCCGTTGAACTCATCGGCGTACCTGGCCGCCAGCGTCGGCGTGCGCTTGGCGCCTGCGCCGCCGACGATGATCTTCGGCCGTGAGGCCCACCGCGGGATCGACGCGCAGTCTCGCAGCTGGTAGTGCTTGCCCTCGAAGCTGAACCGCTCCCCCGGCTTGGTGTCCCAGAGGCCGGACAGGATCGCCAGCTGCTCCTCGAGCTTGTCGAACCGCTCGCCGAGCGGCGGGAACGGGATGCCGAAATACTGGTGCTCCCGCTCGTACCAGGCCGCGCCGATTCCGAGCTCAGCCCGCCCGCCGCTCATCTGGTCGACCGTCGCCACCTCGACCGCCAGCTGCCCGGGCAGCCGGAAGGTGCTCGCGTTCACCAGCGTCCCGAGCCTGACCCGCTGAGTCTCAAGGGCGAGCCCCGCGAGGGTGGTCCAGGAGTCGGTCGGCTGGTAGGTGGTGTCGTCCGCGTCGATGCCCAGGTAGTGGTCGGAGCGGAAGAAGGCGTCGAAGCCGCCCTCGTCCGCCGCCTTGGCAAGCGCCAGGATCTGCGCGTAGGTCGCACCGTGGTGCGGTTCGAGCAGGATCCGCAGCCTCATGAACTAACCACCTTTGTTGACTGGGTAGCGGTATCCGTCTGCGCCGGGACCGCGGTGGTCGCGGTCGGCGCGGGCTCGGACAGCGGGAAGTGACAGGCCACCAGGTGGCCGGGCGCCAGCTCCCGCGGCATCGGCGTCTGCTCGGCGCACAGCTCCTGCGCTCGCGGGCACCGGGTGCGGAACCGGCAGCCGGACGGCGGGTTGATCGGCGAGGGCGGTTCGCCCTTGAGTGTCGCCGTAGCCCGCGCGGCGCCGGGCTCGATGGACGGGATCGAGCCGAGCAGCGCGCTGGTGTAGGGGTGCAGCGGCTTGCGGTAGACCGAATCACCCGGTCCGAGCTCGCAGAACCTGCCCAGGTACATCACTGCCACCCGGTCGCTCACCTGCTTGACTAGCGCCAGGTCGTGGGCGATGAACAGGTAGGAGAGCCCGAGCTCGTGCCGGAGCCGCTCGAACAGGTTGAGCACCTGCGCCTGGATCAGCACGTCGAGGGAGGAGACCGCCTCGTCGCAGATGAGCAGGGAGGGGTTGAGCGCCACGGCCCGCGCGATGGCGACACGTTGCGCCTGGCCGCCGGACAGCTCACGCGGGTGCCGCTTCCCGTACCGCTCGGGGTCGAGGCCCACCAGGTCGAGCAGGTCGTCGACCCGCTTGCGGCGGGCGGCCCGGTCGCCTTCGTGAAAGGCGACCAGCGGCTCTTCGACGATCGACCTGACCCGCCACTTCGGGTCAAGCGAGCTGAACGGGTCCTGCCAGACGAACTGCATGTGCCGCCGGGCCTCGAGGAGCTTGCGGCCGTGCAGTTTGGTCAGGTCGCGACCGCGGAAGACGACCGAGCCCGCCTTGGGCCGGGGCGCCTGCAGCACGCTGAGCGCGAGCGTGGACTTGCCCGATCCGGTCTCGCCCACGATGCCGAGCGTCTCGCCCGGCATGATGTCGAACGATACGCCGGAGACCGCCTGCACGACACCGGCCTTGACGCCCGGGGTGGACGGCACGCGCCCGAGCCCGGTGCCGCCGGAATGGCGGACCGCGAACTCCTGGACCAGGTCCCTGACCGACAGCAGGGGTTCCTTGCCCGGTTCTTGCGCGCTCATGACGCGACTCCGTTCTCGCAGGGGTGCCAGCAGGCCCAGCGATGCCCGGGGGCGTGCTCCAGCAGGGCCGGCCTGGTCGCTCGGCAGTCGTCGGCGGCGCTCGGGCAGCGCGGCGCGAAGGAGCAGCCCGGCGGCAGGTTGGCGGGGTCCGGCGGGCGTCCGCCGACGATAGGCAGATCGGCGTGCGCGGGCCGCTCCAGGTGCGGGATCGCGTCGAGCAGCGCCCTGGTGTACCGCATCTTGACCGACCCGCCGGTGCCGAACAGCTGTTTCGCCGGCGCCTGCTCCACGATCTTGCCCGCGTACATGACGACGACGTCGTCGGCATAGGACGCGGCCAGGCCCAGGTCGTGGCTGATCAGGATCAGCCCCATGTCCAGCTCTTGCTGGAGTTCAAGCATGAGCTCCATGATCTGCGCCTGCGTGGTCACGTCGAGCGCGGTGGTGGCCTCGTCGGCGATCAGCAGCTTCGGCCGGCAGGCGAGCGCCATCGCGATCATGATGCGCTGCCGCATGCCGCCTGACAGCTGGTGCGGGTACTCGTGGAACCGCCGTTCGGGGGCCGGGATGCGCACCAGCCGCAGCAACTCGACCGCCTGCGCGTACGCCTCCTTCTTGGTGACCTTCCGGTGCGTACTGATCGCCTCGGTTACCTGCACCCCGATCCGCATGGTCGGGTTGAGCGACCTGGCCGGGTCCTGGAAGATCATGGCCATGTCCTGGCCGCGGTGCTTGCGGAGTTCGGAGTCGGACAGGCCGATCATCTCGGTGCCGCGCAGCCGCGCGGAGCCGCCGATCGCGGTGCCGGTCGGCAACAGCCCCATGATGGCCCGGCAGCCGACGGTCTTGCCCGACCCGGACTCGCCGATGATGGCCAGGGTCCGGCCGGGTTCGACCGAGTAGCTGACGCCGTCGACGGCGCGCAGCTCGCGCCCGCCGACGGCGAACGCGACCCGAAGGTCCTCGACTTCGAGCAGAGCCTCGCTCATACCACTCCCCACCGTTCGCGCAGCGCGTCACCGAGCATGTTCAGGGCCACCACGGTGACCAGCAGGGCGATCGTCGGGATGATGATGAACTCTGGCTGCGCCGTCATGATCTGCTGGCCGGCCGCGATCATCTCACCCCAGCTCGGTGTGGGCGCCTGGATCCCGTAGCCGAGGAAGTCCAGGGCACCCTCCAGGATGATGATGATGCCGACGCCCAGCAGGCTGAACGTCACGATGCCGGGCATGATGTTCGGCAGCACGTGGCGGGCGATGATCCGCCAGCGGGGAGTGCCGGCCAGCCTGGCGGCCGTCATGAACGGCAGTGATCGCAGGGTCAGCGTGATGCCGCGGGTGACCCGGCCGAGTGCCGGGATGCCGAACACCGACAGCGCGATGATCAGGTGAAACTCGCTCGGCCCGAGCCCCTCGGCGATCACCAGCGCGAGCACCAGGGCGGGGAACGCGATCAGGATGTCGAGGATCCGCGAGATCACCGCGTCCACCCAGCCGCCGAGGAAGCCGGCGACAACCCCGAGTGTGCAGCCGATCACGATGCCGATGAGCGTGACCGAGACGGCGATCTCGAAAGCCGTCCGCCCGCCGTACAAGATGTCGGAGAAGATGTCGACACCCTGGACATTGGTACCGAGCAGGTGCCCGGGCGAGAACGGCGGCTCGTTGTTGTAGATGATGTTCCCGGCTGTTGGCGAGGGCAGCTGGTAGACCAGCGGCCACAGGAAGCACAGGGCGAGGATGAAGATGAGGACTCCGGCGGGGACCCAGAGCCGTAGCGCGCGGCCCAGCCGCTGGTTCCGCAACTGACGCGCGTTGACCAGGGAAGGCAGCGGCGGCGGGGCGGGAGTCGCGAGCTGGACGTTAGGAAGTGGAGCTGCCATACCGGATCCTTGGGTCGAGTACCGCGTAGGCAAGGTCGGCGAGCAGGTTGCCGGCCACGGTAACCAGGGCGAAGACCAGCGTGATCCCCTCGACCAGGGGCAGGTCGTGGTTGCTGACGCCGGTGAGCAGGTCGTTGCCGATGCCCTGCACCTGGAAGATCGTCTCGATGATGGCGGCCGCGCCAACCAGCCCGCCCAGGTTCAGGCCGATCACGGTGATGAGAGTGAACATCGAGTTCCGCATCGCGTGCTTGATCAGGACCCGCCAGGGCGGGACGCCCTTGGCCTTGGCGGTGACGATGTAGTCCTCGCGCTGCATCTGCTCCACGATGTCGGCCCGCAGCAGCCGGGTGTAAATCGCGAACAGCCCGAACCCGAGCGCGCAGGCGGGCAGTGTCAGCGACTGGAAGAACGAAGGGATGCCGGTAACCGGGCCGGACAACACCGGGAACCAGTGCAGCTTGACCGCGAAGACGATGATGAGCAGCAACGCGAACGCGTACGGCGCGATGGACAGCCCGAGCATGCTCACCGCCAGGCTGAGGCGGTCCGCGATGCCGTTCGGCCGGCGTGCGGCGAGCGCCGCCACGATGATCGAGAGCACCACCGAGACGACCAGCGCGTACGCCAGCAGCAGCAGGGTGGTCGGCAGGTGGATGGCCAGCTCGTGGTTAACGCTCAGGCCTTGGATGGACGTACCCAGGTTTCCGTGCAGCACCCTGTCGAGCCAGTGCCAGTACTGGACCCAGAACGGCTGGTCCAGGCCGAGCGAGTGGTTGAGTGCGCGGACCGCAGACTGGCTGGCATTCAGCCCGAGGATCGCCTGGGCGGTGTCATTGGGCAGCGTGCTCATGATCGCGAAGGTCAGGAACGTGACGCCGATGAGCACCGGGATGGCGGCGAGCAGCCGCCGCCCCACCATCCGCAGGGCGGGCGAGCCGGTGACCCGGCGCGCGCTAGGGCGCGCGCCGGGTCCGCCAGTCTGGAGCTGGATTTGCTGAACCAGCGCCATGATTCTTGTGTCCTCCAGTAATTCAGGGATCGACCGTCGGGACCGATCGACCGCTATGAGGCCGCGTTGTAGTACACGTCCTGCCAGGGGATCGTCGGCACGACCGCGACGGAGGCCAGTGGCGTGGAAAGCCCTGGACCGCCGACACCGTGCACCGAGACGTTCGCCGGAGAGAACGCGAAGTAGAACGGGCCGTAGTAGTTCTTGGCGATGTACGCGGCCGCCTGGTTGTAGAAGCCGCACCGGGTGGACAGGTTCGTGGAACCCTGTGCCTCCAGGAGCAGCTTGTCCAGCTGCGGGTCGTGCACACCGCTGAACGGCGACAGCGAGTTGAACCGGAAGCCGACGCCGACGCCGCCGGCCGGGTCGTAAGCGCCCGCGGTCTGGACCATCGCCTCCCAGTTCTTGCCGTGGTTCGCCTCGAAGGCGGAGATCAGCCCGGACAGCGGCCAGGATGTCTGCTTGACCTTGAGGCCGAGTGCCTGCCATTCGGTGGCCAGTGCGTCCATGGATTCCTGCGCGGTCGACAGAGCGATCGTGCCGAGCTGGATCGTCACGTTGCTCAGGCCGCTCTGCTGGATCAGCGTCTTGGCCAGTGTCGGGTCGTATCCCTGGTATCCCGGTACGTTCTGCTCGTAGCAGATGCCACCGGGGCCGGTGAAGCCCTGGACGATCGGGTACCGGTTGCCGAACAGGTGCTGCAGGATCGGCTGGAAGTTGGTAGCCGCGTAGATCGCCTGGCGGGCCTTGGGGTTGTTGAACGGCGGGACCGCGGTGTTCAGCTGCAAGTCGTACGGCGAAGTACCGAGGTTGTTCTCCACCTCGAAATGCTGCGCCGACTCGTTGATGAGCTGAGTCGTGGACATGTCCTCGTAGACCTGGCCCTGACCGGCCAGCAGCGCCTCGTAGGCCGCCTCGTCGCTGCCGACTGTCTTGAACGTGATCTGGTTCAGCAGCGGGTGACCCGGCTGCCAGTAGGTCGGGTTCTTCGTGACGACGAGCTCGTTGTTGGGGACGTTGCTCGACACCACGAACGGACCGGCGCCGACCGGCTTCTGGCCGAAGGACGTACCTTCGGTCTGGATGGCCGTCGGCGAGGCGATCCAGTTGGCGATCGAGTCGAAGAGCTGGTCGATGAAGGCGCCGTTCGGCACGTCCTGGTGGACGACCAGCGTGTACGGCCCAGTGACCTGAATAGCCCCGGCAGCGGGCGGCTCAGCGGGCGGCGGGGCACCCGGCACGAGCTTCGTGCCCTTCGGGACCGGCTGCTGCTTGATCAGCCACGGCGGGTTGAGGCCGTTGGAGATACCGACCGTGCCAAGGTCCCGCTCCCAGTTGTAGTACACCGCCTGCGCGTTGAACGGCGTGCCATCGCTGAACTTGACGCCCTGGCGGAGCGTGATCGTGACGTCCTCAGCGTTGGGGCTGAACTTGTAGCTGGTGGCCAGGTCGGGGACGATTGCCCCGTTCGTGCCGAGGTCGAAGAGCTGCCCGTAGATCGCTACCATGAAGTCCTGGGTGGCAGCGCCTTCCTTGTTCTGCGCGGGGTCGAGGGTTGACCAAGCGCCTGCGTATCCGCTGCTCTCCAGGACCGTGATCGAGCCACCACTCTTCTGCGCGGGCTGAGAGGCGAGCTGGGATCCGGTCGGGCTGACGTTGTTGTTGCTCGACGTAGATCCTGAGCTGCTGCATGCGGCAGCAGTCAGGACTAGTGCGGCCGCCCCAGCGAGGCAGGCGGTCCGCTTTGACATTAGCCGAAATCTCACGGCATTCACCTACTCGTGATAATTCGTACGCTGGTGTGTGACAAATAGTGAGTCGATCGTCCCTAGATTTGTCTTGGATACTCTCACCCGGTCGGGATGCCTGCAAGAAGCAATATTGCAAGCCAGCCGACTCGGCAACCCGCTTGTATCCGTCCCCCGCCCCCTGCCGTCCGGCCTTGTGTCATGCCACAAAGCCCCCCATCAGGTCGTTTACGTGCGTTAACGGCCTAACCAGCACCCGCGCGGTCCCCCCGGGACAGGTACTGGGTATGGGGAATTCAGAGGCGCGGGGTGCAACGCAGGCGCAACGCAAGTGCAACTCAGGCGCGACCTGGCTAGGAAGCGAGGGACGGTGGCGAGCACGCAGGACGGTAACCCCCCGGGCAATGCGGTTTCGGGCAATGCGGATCCCGGCAATGCCGTTCCCGGCAATGCGGTTCCAGGCGCTGCGGCCTCCGTCAATACAGGCACGGTAACGCCCGCGCGGGAGCACGGCCTGCTGCGGTCGCTGGTCGCCGACCCCGGCTTCGGCCCGCTACCGGCCCTGCTCCTGCTGCTGACCGTGGTCACCGGTGTGGTTGACGCCGTCTCGATCCTCGCGCTGGGCCGGGTCTTCGTCGCGAACATGACGGGCAACGTGGTCTTCGCCGCCTTCGCGGTGTCCGGCGCCCCCGGTTTCTCCCTCGGCTCTTCCCTGTTCGCCCTGGCCGGCTTCCTGATCGGCGCCTACGCCGGCGGCCTGATGATCGCGCGAACCGGCTCCTCCCCCGCCAGCACGGATCGGGGCGCGCTGATGCGGATGGGCTCGCTCGCCGAACTGGCCCTGGCTGCCGTCGCCCTGATCATCGCGGCCGCGGCCGGCTACCCGGGCGCCAGCACCGGCACCCTGCACATGACCGCCGGCGCGTTCCCCGCCGCCGCCACCGACATCCTGGCCCTGCTGCTGGCGATCGCCCTGGGGATCCAGAACGCGGTAGCCCGCAAGCTAGCCGTCCCCGACCTGACCACCACAGTCCTGACGATGACCCTGACCGGCCTTGGCGCTGACCTGCGGGCGGTAACCCGCGGCACCGGCCCAGGCGGCGCAGGGAAGAAGGCCGCACGGGCAGCCCTAAGCCGCCGCCTGCTCGCCGTCGCCACCATGGTCGTCGGCGCCGTCGCCGGCGCCCTGCTCACCCTGCACGTCAGTCCCGTCTCGGGCCTGTCCCTGGCAACAGCTCTGCTAGCCGTAGCAGCGATTACTTCCGTAACCGCAACTCGCCGACCGGCCCCGTGGCGAACGCCCACTCCGAAGAGCTAACCGGACTCAGCCCCAGACCTCGTCAGCCACCGACACGATCAGCTCAAGCTTCGCCTTCTGGTTGTCGGCCGTCAGCGCGTTGCCGTGCTCGGTGGA
>Ga0123355_10016217_pt1 | contig 11730 bp, 12 predicted proteins | sample TergutEmb28metaG_3_FD_89872 | JGI IMG/M metagenome (GOLD analysis project Ga0123355, IMG submission 89872) | Embiratermes neotenicus P1 segment gut microbial communities from Petit-Saut dam, French Guiana - Emb289 P1 | ecosystem: Host-associated > Arthropoda: Insects > Digestive system > Gut ...
AAACCCAAACATCCGCCTGACAACGACCGCCGCTTCTTGGTCGATAACAATGGTGTTTTTCTGTGTGTCGGACAGCTTATAGCCGTAGGGCGCTTTGCCGCCGATGAAAAGGCCCTTCTTCTGCTTGTCGCGCTTAACGCTGGCAATTTTTTTCGAGACGTCTTTGGCATACATGTCGTTCATAATAGCTTTAAATGGGGTGATATCATTGATTGAACTTTCCACGCCGGTATCCACGCCGTCAAGTAGTGATATATAGCGCACCCGTCTTTCAGGGAAGAAGCGCTCAAGGTAGTAGCCGGTTTGGATATAATCCCGTCCCAAGCGGGACATATCCTTGGTAATCACCATATTGACCTTACGCGCCTCAATATCTTTTATCATGCGCAGAAACCCGGGGCGCTCAAAGCTGGTTCCGCTCCATCCGTCGTCCACATAGGTCTCGTACACGTTCAAACTATGCTGCTTTACAAAATCATCCAGCAAACTGCGCTGATTGGCAATGCTCTCCGCCTCCCCTTCGTTATCGCCTTCCTTTGAGAGCCTAATATACAGCGCGGCCCGGTAGTCCGCCGGGTTGCTTATTTGCGTGTGCATAATGCACCTTCCCCCATAAGTGGACATTTATTGGCGCCCATCATACACGAGTGCATGGCTTCATCAACTCGGCTTTTACAAAGTTTTGGAAGGATTGCGCTACAAGTTTTTGCACACCCTCCCCCTCCTTTTGATAGAAACAGGTTGTCTTTATCGTTTCTTTTTGCTTCTCATTGCGCTTCATTAGGCCAACACCTCCAAAAGATTCAGATGTTTGTAGCCTATGCCGCAGTGTTTGTCCATTATGGCAATATCGTTTTAATATGTTTTTAATCTCCGGCTCATGCTGTTTATATTGAATTTGCACCGCTTCGGGCGTAGAATTTAAGCAACAGCTAAAAGAAAGTGAGGATAATGAAAGGCTCTGTAAAAAAGACTTGACAACACCTCAAAGGCATGTTACTATTAGGCACATCAAGGAGGTGGGCAATTGATGGATAAGCTGATTCTTGGCTTGCTTATGATGAACAGGTTGACTGTATATGAAATCAGAGCCATTATCCGAAAAAACTTTCAGGACATATGCAGCGACAGTATGGGGGCTATCCAGTTTGCGATTAAGAAGCTGCTAGCGGCAGGCATGGTCACTTTTTCAGAATATGTCGAGAAAAGCGTCAACAAAAAGCGGTACTCCATCACAGACAAAGGGCGCGCCGAACTTCTTAACTGGCTTGGGACCCCGGCCAACATCTCCGCCGGTACAAACATGGAATTGGGCAAACTTCTGTTTATGGGTATGGTTCCAGCGGAAAAACGCCAGCATCTGATAGATGAGATCATCACCCTTTTTGAGAAGGACCTGGCGTATCTGCTGGAGGTTAAATCCGCTGCAAGCGATGACAGCGATGAAGCGAAAAAGCAAGTAGATGAATACTTTAAACGCGACCCTGAATACCTCGCTTTTACCCGCGAAAATTTCAAGTCCATAGTTTTTTTCTCAAGGATGGCGTTGCAGTACGGCATCGACCTCATCGAGTACAACATCGAATGGTTTAAAAAGCTCAAAGAAAAAGACAGAAATAAGGAGAATGTCAATTGATTAAGATGGAAAGCATCGAAAAGAAATTCGGGCAGCAGACGGTATTGTCCGATGTGAACTTCAGCGTGGCGGAGGGCGAGATCTTCGGCTTGCTGGGGCCGTCCGGGGCCGGCAAGACCACAATCATCAATATCCTCACCAATCAAATAAAGGAGGACAGCGGCGTCAAAGAGGTAAACGCTGAGCCGAGCGAGATGGGGATCATGCTGGACATAGGCGGTCTGTACCCACACCTGAACTGCCTGGAAAACCTGAACCTGTATGCCCAAATTTATGGCCTGTCCAAAGAAAAGCCGATGGAAGTGCTCGAAACCGTGGGGCTGGCCGATTCCGCCAAAAAGACCGTAGCAAAGCTATCGCGCGGTATGACACAAAGGCTGGCGCTCGCCCGCGCCATTTTATACGCGCCAAAACTTTTGTTTTTAGACGAGCCTACAAGCGCGTTGGACCCCGGCACCTCCAAAGGGGTGTGCAGACTTTTGCAGAAGCTAAGAGAAGAGGGGGCCACCATCTTTCTGACCACACACAACATGGACGAAGCGTTAAAACTCTGCGACCGCATAGCCCTTTTGCACGACGGCAAAATAATCGAGCAGGGCAACCCGAATGAAATTTGCAAGCGCTATAATTCGGTGCGCACTGTGCCGGACCTGGAATCGGTATTTTTGCAGCTGACGGGGGTGGAACTATGAGGAACATCAAAGCCGTCTTTACAAAGCAAATACTTAGCTTTTTCAAAAATCCTTCTATGTATGGCGCACCCGCATCTTTTTTGCTTCTTCCGTTTGTGATGTTAATACTAATAGCAGACATAGAAATGGATATAGTTGCAGCGCAATTTGTAGTTATGTTTGTGGGCATATCCATGGTCGGAACTGCGGCCGCCTTTATAATGGAAGACCGCGCTACCATGAACCTGCGCTTTATGGGTATGGCCGGCGTTAAGCCGTATCAGTATCTGATTGCCACATGCGCGGCACTGCTGCTTATTTCTTTTGGCGCGCTCATTTTATTTGGACTGATAGGCCAACACCGGGGCGAGGCCATGATTATATTTTTAATCGTCTCCATGCTTGGTGCGGCAAACTCTATGCTGCTTGGCATAACGCTTGGCTTGTCTAAACTTGCACCTTTTACCTCACTGGTAGGAATGCTTTTGGGGATCGGCCCGATGTTTTCGGGCGCCAACGAAGTTTTAGAAAGAATCTTTCACTTTACTTACACGCAGCAAGTCACCAATGCTTTGCGAGGGGATCTGGACATAAGTCTTGAGTATGCCATGCGAATCATATTAATCAACACGGCTGTTTTGCTGGTGGCTTTTATAATCATGAATATAAGAACCGGCCTTGACGGCGAAAGATTAACGAAAAAGGGGAACGGCAAACAATGAAAAAAGTTGTTGTAATAGGCGGCGGCGTGGCGGGGCTAAGCGCCGGGATATACGCACAAAGCTGCGGGTTTGACACGACTATTTTAGAGGGCCACAGCATAGCCGGAGGGATGTGTACTTCCTGGAAACGCAAGGGATATCTGTTTGAGGGCGGTATGCACTGGCTGGTGGGAACTGCACCGGGAGAGATGAATCAGTTGTGGAGGTTTGTAGGCGCGCTGGACGACAGCGTTGCTATCCACTACAACGACCCGTTTATGGAGTACAACTACGGCGAAAGCCCGATCCGCATTTACCGCAGTGTGGACGACACCGAAAGCTACCTGCTCTCCCTCGTGTCCGCGGACTCAAAAGACGCGCAGGTAATCAAAGTGCTCTGCGATGAAATACGTAAATTGAAAAATGATGAAATGCCCGACGAAAATCATCTTTCGGCGCTGATAACAGAGAACGTGCCGTCCTTTTCCAACGAATCTGTCAGCGAGTTCTTTCGCACTATAAACGTCGGCCCGCAAGCGCTTATGTTCTTCCTGTTCACCATGGGGGAACTTGCAAAAGGGGACGGCGGCTTCCCGGAAGGCGGCTCGCTGCCCTTCGTAAAGCGAATGGTGGAGCGGTTTAAATCGCTGTGCGGGGATATACTCTTTAACACCAAGGCGGAGCGTGTTATCGTGGAAAGTGGCAGAGCTACCGGGGTGGCGGCAAAAGGCCACGCCTACCCCGCCGACGCAGTCATCGTCGCTTCTGATACAATGGCGATAGATAACTTGTTCAACACTCCCCCGAAGGCCGCGTGGCTGGACGAAATGCGCCGGGTGACACAGCCGATCATGACTACATTCATATCTCTGGGCGTTAACGCTGACCTGAGCGGGTATCCCAAAAACCTGGTAATCAAGCCCGGTAAGCCTATAGAATTGGCCGGACACGCTCACAAATATCTGAGCATCAACAATTACGGCGCCGACCCACACTACTCCCCGGCAGGCAAAGCCGCGCTGACCATACAGCTCTCCGGCGACTCTTACGATTTCTGGGCAAACACGAAAAAAGAAAATTGGTACGATGAAGAGAAGGAAGCCCTCGCCAACGCGGTGATCGAGCAGTTGTCTGAGCAGATTCCCGAGGTGAAGGGGAATGTCGAGGTGTGCGATGTTGCTACCCCGCTCACCTACGAGCGCTATGGCGGAAACTGGAAAGGTTCCTGGATGACGGCCATGACGCCCGAAGTGGGAAGCGAGCCCTACCCTCCGGTTATAGACGGGCTTGCGGGAGTTTACTTCGCGGGCCAGCGGATGATGCCGCCGGGCGGATTGCCCCCCGCGCTTTTGACAGGCATGGCGGCGGTGGAGCACCTTTGCCGCGATATGGGTGTAGCGTTCATCGGCCAGGAGTAATATTTTCGAAAAATCCCCTATCGTAACCTATTGCTCGTAACGCGGCGTAATGTTGTAAGCTCAGGGCAAGGAGGTGATATCTATGTCAAAGTACACGACCGGGGAAATGGCAAAGCTGTGCAATGTATCGGTGCGGACGGTGCAGTTTTACGACGCCAAAGGGCTGCTTTATCCATCTGCGTTGACCGAAGGCGGCAGGCGGCTGTACACCGACGATGACCTGACAAAACTTCGGCTTATCTGCACCTTGAAGGCAATCGGCCTCTCGCTGAGTTCCATTAAAGGGATTTTGGAGAGCGAAGCGTCGGGAAAAGTTTTGTCACTGCTGCTGGATGAGCAGATGAAGCTGCTCGTCAATGAGATTGATGAACGGCAGGCACAGCTTGAGACAATCAAGGCTATCAAAGAAAACGTCCACAATATGGCCGCTATCCAGCCAAATTCAATCATTGACATAGAACACATAATGGAAAACAACAAAAAAGTGCGCAACAAATTCAGAAGGCTGGTCGTGAAGGCATGTATATTGTCCATACCGCAATATACTTTGTTGGTCTGGTGGATACTTGGGGGACCCTGGGTTCCGTTTGTTCTGTGTTTTCTAGTTACGATCCCGTTTGGTGTGTTGTTGGCCAGGTATTACTTTAAAGATTCGGCATGGATTTGCACCGAGTGCGGCAGCGTGTTCAGGCCGCCTTTCAAAAAAGTTTTGCGAACCAGCGGCACGATAAAAGCAAGGTGGCTTACCTGCACAAAATGCGGGCACGCAGGGTATTGCGTTGAGGTTTACCATAAAGGAGAGATGCCTTAATCAAGTGTGTGCCGACACTTTAATAATTGGCGATTTTGAAGCCGATTGGCAAGCGTCAAACTAACATGTCGCCTATACAGCGCACCTGTTAGTTTGACGCTTACAATTTTGCTTCGCGAACGAACATAAGTTTTCATCTTACGTTGCATTGAAAACCGACATAACGTTATTGGTGATTATGCTGGCAGCGCTTTTACTATGTTAAAAGGCTTTCCCATAAAAGTCATCTTTCTCCTTGACAGCTCACATTCTGCTTGTCGGGCGGCTTATTGCGCAGTAGTATCAACAATTCCATTTGAGTTTGGCTGGGTTGGGCTCGTTCTCCACCGCAACGGCGCGCAGAGCCTGCGTGTAATCAAGACACACTTCCTCGGCGATTTCGGCGTATACTTCGGCGGTTACGTCGGTTCCCACACGGTCGTAAGCAATCGCCGCCGCCGCGTAAAAATACAGGCCGAGCGAGTGCGTCAGCGTATGCACCACCGCCGAACCCTGCCCTACCGCCCTGGCCGCAGCCTGTGCGGCGGGGTTGGCGTCCAGTTCCCGGGCGGCGGCATGGCATTCATTTAGAATGATGTTTTTAACTACCGGGAACTTCACCTTGCCATCCAAATAGTCGTGGGCAGCGTTTACCGCGTTTCGCGGGCGGCCGTCTCCGGGGCAGTGTTTCTCAAAAATCGGCAAGATTTTCTCCTCGGCATATTCAAGGCACCATTTTCGTATGGTGCCTTTGCTTTGAGTGTCAATCAATTCCCTCAGCGCCGCAACAGACGGCGCGTTCACATCCCCCAGCATTTTGCGCAATTTTTTAGGCATAGTTGGCCTTCTTCCATTCATTTTGCCGGGCTACGCAAGCGTTCATCCTTAAAATATGGCGCATGTTTCTTAACTAAATAAGCCGCATAGAAGCCGAAGCAGACAGCAAGCTCGAAAATGTCCCCCCTGCCGCAAACCCAGCAAAACTCACCGGTGCAGACTAATTATCAAACATATTCTACCAAAACCACATGGCGCTTGTAAACACCTTTAGCATAAAATGCTTTAAAGGCCAAAATATCAGAGGCTTGTCTGTTGGCATCTGTAAAAAAATGGATGACCAATTAAATATATAGATTTTTATGCTGCGTTTACAATAAGCGTGGCGCGATACATACGAGCGGGAAATGCCCAGCTGTTTTGCCACTTCGCGCTGGGTAAGAGGCTTCTGGCAAAACAGGCCATAGCGCAGCACGATTATTTTTTTTTCCCGCTCACTCAGAGCCTTTTCGATAAATCCGTACATCTGCTCAGCTTTAAGGCGCAAATCGATGTGATCGAAGATGTTGTCATTGTCCGACATGATGTCCTGATATGTCAGGCTGTTGCCTTCTTTGTCAGTGTCGATAGGGTCGTAAATCTTACCGAATGCCGTCACAATAATTTTACTAAAATTTTAACGCCAATAAGTGTTGACTTTGTTTGCTCCGTATGATAAAATTCCCCTATTATATCGTGAATATATTTTTTTATCATGCCCTCATTCTCTTCTATAATGTTGTTGGAGTTTTCCCATTGGCAACTGCGGTAAAGCCAGACAACCAATTTAAACGGCATTGTGAAGCGATCATTATGCTATACTGCCAATCGTAAAGAAGTTGTGTCCAAAATAACGAAAATCCCTCAGCTGGCGCGTTTTTCTCTAGACAGAATATTTTTTATCAGGCCACTTTGCGCAGTCAGAAAAATTTAGTCGGCACGGTTAAATATAAAGGCCCTCGTAAAAGCGGCGTTTTGATGAGGGGATGCACTTTTACTATTGTACGGCTAAGATTCTACAGGAGGCAAAAATTATGGAGAAAAACTCGGCGCAGTCAGTATCGGGGATAAAAGATTTGTTAAATAACAAACGATTTCGTGTTTTGATTATTCTCATTATTGGTTTATCGCTTGGGTTTGGGCTGCAACCAGTAAACGGCCTTACACCGGAAGGCGTAAGGGCAATTGCCGTTATAGTTTCCATATTGCTGCTGTGGATAACGGTGAATACAAATTGGAGCTGCCTCCTGCTTTTTGCACTTCTTATTATGACGGAAGTTATGACGCCGAGCGCTGTGTGGGCCGGTTCGATGGGGCACTTCGCGCCTATGCTGGTACTTGTGTTCTTTATATTCTCGCATAGTTTAAGCGAAACCGGCGCAATTGACAGGCTAGCCGCCTGGTTTATCACACGGCCATTTGTAAAGGGCAGGCCGTATTGTTTTATGGCTATGTTTTTCCTTTCAAATCTCTTTATCGGTCTGTTTATGCAAAACCTGGCTTTGACGTTAATCTACATAAACTTAGCAGTCAAAGTGTGCGACAAAATCGGCGTCAAAAAAGGGCATTCCCTATATACTTGCCTTATTCTGGGCCTTTTGTGGGCAGATAGTGTAGTAAGTATCGCTTCCCCTATTGCCAAAACGTTGCCTAACATTATGATAGGGCTTTTGTATACACAGCTGGGCATTACCGTTACTTATGCACAGTGGTTGTCAGTGGGCATTCCGTTTACGATTGCTTCACTCGTTTTTATAATGATTTGCTGCCGCTATGCTGTAAACCCGGACACATCGCCGCTTAAGGATTTGAATGTTGACGAGTTTGCAAAGAACGTCCCTCCATTGAGTGGGCGCGGCAAAGTTGCACTTATAACAATGGGCGTACTTATTTTGATCGTTTTGTTGCCTGATGTGTTTGTAACCTTGGGAATATTTGTTCCGATAGCTACCTACTTTGTGAATCTTAGCGCTACATTACCGGCTATTTGGGCGGTAATTTTCCTTTGTGTATACAAAGTAGATGGCGTGCCGGTAATGGATTTTCAACAGGCCGCGAAGAGCGTACCTTTTACCATGGTCATATTCATAGCCGCGGTGGTTTTGCTGGGCGTTCCGATAAGCGATGAGGGCAACGGTATCATTATCTGGATAGGCAACAACTTGCAGCCGTTGGTAGCGGGTTTTTCTACTGTGCAAGTTATAATCGTCTTGCTTTTGGCAGCGCTAATCACCACCAACTTTATATCAAGTGCGGTTACTTTGGTGTTGTTCTTCAATATCGGCGTGGCATTGCTGGCGACCACAAGCGCAAACTTGGGTGCATTCGGTATTAATGTTGCTTTCGCGGCGGCCATGTCTTGCCTTACTCCAGCGGCGTCCTTAACGATGCCGCTGTTTTTTGAGCCAGGGCATCTCACTATGCAAAACTCCTGGAAACCTAACTTGGTTTCGATCGTCTGTGCTTTTATAAAACTTGTGATGTTTATGCCCCTTATAAGTTTGATCGTACCTGCTTAGTTTGGATTTGTCGTGCTAGAACTATAATACACAACCCGCGTAAACGTGATGTTTATGCGGGTTGTGTTCATGGTGCAGGAAAGCGCCATCCCGCCCCTCTCATCGTATAAACCACCAAGGCCTATCCTCGCCAGGCACATATTGGACAATTTGTTCCCCATATCATGAAGAAGGGGGTGGTTGTCATAGGCAAACTGGAAATAGGCGGAAGGATTTACGATGCAACGCTGGACGATAACGGCGAAACCACACATCTTTCTTTTTATGATAAGAAACATAAGATTTCTGTAACGCTGTGCTTTGACAACACTTCCAATGGCCGGGCAAGCGATGAGCTTCTCAAAAATCTCAAAAATATATACCTCAACAGCTTGTCGGTTTAATAAGGAAACCGGCATAATTCCCTTCCTGGCTGTTTGCATATCTTGATATTATTAGGTTTCGCGGATTTTCGGCAAACTCTAAAGGAGCGCATTAGTATGGCTGAAAAAATTCCAGTGGGGATGCTTTTGCGGGTATCCACCGCCATGCAAGTTACCGCCGAGCAGAAGAGAGAAGAAGATATTCCCACTCAAAGGGCAGCCTGTGAAAAATTTATTGCGCAGCGCCACAACTGGGAACTGGCCGAAGAATATGTGGAAGTTGGGTCTGGCTACAACAAGCCCGCTAATGAGCGGGACAAACTTATGAAAGCGCAGGAAGATATAAAGACCGGGAAAATCAAGATTCTGGTCGTGTTTATGTTTGACCGAATCGGGCGCATCGAAGCAGAGACGCCTTTTGTAGTGCAAAACTTTGTTAGCATGGGCGCCGAAGTGTGGTCGGTTTGTGAGGGGCAACGCAAGTTCGAAACTCACATTGACAGCCTGCTAAACTATATCACATTCTGGCAGGCGAGCGGTGAGAGCAAAAAGACGTCTATGCGTGTTTCCGAGGCCATGACGCGAATGGCCGAGCAGGGACTGTATACCGGTGGACGAACTCCTTATGGCTACCGGACAACCGAAACCGGACGGCTAACAAAGAAGCACTTACCGGAAAAAACACTTGTGATTGACGAGGATGAGGCGGCTGTTGTCCGCAGGGCTTTTGACCTTTCGCTTAACAGTGGTTATGGGTGCCGACGAGTTGCGCAGTCTCTCAATAAAGATGGCCTGCTAAACCGGAACGGAAATCAATGGTCGCACTCCGCGGTCTCCAACATGCTGCGCAACCCTATTTACAAGGGTACGAAGGCATACAACAGAACAACCGGAAAAGGTATGGGGAATCAGCAAAAACGCCGCCCTCCAGAAAAGTGGACATTGCCGAAAAAGCCAAATCCGGCCTGGGTTATTATTTCTCCGGAGGATTGGGACGCCGTGAACCGCAAAAAAGAAGCGGCAGCCGTTAGACAAAAAGCGCAACAGGAATACAACGACACGCTCCCCGGAGGGGGGCTTGGCCGCTCTAAGCTGCTTTTTGTTAGCTACGCTTACTGCGGCGTTTGCGGCTCCAAGATGACCGCCGGATATTCCACCTACCGGTGGAAAACGCAGGACAACGTCACACATAGAAAAGAGAAGCCGGTTTATCGCTGCGCAGCCCGCTCAAGTGGAAAGCTCGGCTGTAAAGCCAAAACATCATATGCCAAAAACAGGGTAGAGGATTTTGTCTTATCTGAAATCCGCGGCTACTTCGGACGACTAAGGCGTATAGAGCTATCCAAAGATATAAAAGAGTTGCAAAAGCAAAACACAAAGACCGAAGAAAAAACCATAAAGCAACTCGGCAAAGAAGCAGAAAAGACCCGTAAAGAACTTAGAGGGTTGGAGGAAGAGATTTTCAAGGTTATTGCAGGAGAAAGCGCATTCTCTAGAAAAACCCTTGATAAGCTAATAAGGGAGAGAGCCTTGCGATTGGACGGGCTGACTAGGGATCTACAGCACGCCGAGGAACTTCTTAGGCGCAAGAAAATTGAGCAGGCCGACTTAGAGACGCTGCGCGAGGTCATCCCAATTTGGAGCGAGGTTTTCAGTTGCGCCACGATGGACGAACAGAAAGTTTTGTTAAGTCGGGTCATCGACCGGGTGGAAATTTCCCCGGACAAGCTGAAGGTTGGGCTGCGGTTACATGTAAGAGAGTTCGTTGGCCTGTCTGTCGAAAAACCAACAGCAGAAGCAAAAAGAGCCTCTGAATTGACGGCTAACGGTATTGATATGGTCTGAAATAAACACATCCAGCGAACACTTGCGCTGATTGCGAAAATACATAAGTATTTCGTTTGTTATGATATATAAAAGGTAACGCATCATTATTATCGGGCGAATCTGTTAGAAGCCGCTCATAGAGCGATTCTCCGTCTAGCCTATTCACCCAATAGAAAAATATATGCTTGCTCTCCGTCCCATATTATGCGCTCTATTGTGGATTTTAGTAGCTCCCTTTTCTCGACGACGGTAGCGGTTAGCATGGTGTCCTTGAGTTTTTTAAGGGTATCTGCCACAGCTTGGGTCTGACTTTCGTAATCGCTGTAGATAGTGTTGTTTAGGGCAGCCTTCTCAATTTCGTTCTTCAACCGCTTGCACTGCTCGGCCATGTCGTTTACTTTTTGCCGGGTTAGTTGAGCAAAGGTGTCATCGGTTTCACCACTGCTAAGCGCGTCAATCAGCTTGTCGATCTGTCGCCGTTTAGTTTCGAGCTCGGACTCCAAGAATCCCAAATGCTTGCTCTCGGATTCTTTTTTGTTTGCCAGCCGGTCTTTTAACTCAAGCAAACTCCTGTGTATAGACGAACCCTCATGCTCATAATTCATAAGCTCGTCCATAACTACCTTGTCAATAACCGCACCGCCTACATTACACATGTCGCACCGCGCTTTAGACGACCGCTCTTTCAGCTCGCATATGTAGTAGTACGGGACAACACCTTCCGCGCTCTTGCGGCTGGTATGCACATGAGGGCGCATGACACCCTTGCAATTCCCGCAGACCAAAAGTCCGGATAAAAGCGCCTCTGACTTATATGGCGTCCTAACAATAGATTGACTCTTTGTCCGTTTCGCATCCAGTATCCGTTGGACTTTTACCCAAACTTCAGATTGGATCACGCCATCATGTTTTCCTACCGCAATCAGCCAGTCTTTGATCTCGTTGCGGGTTTGCTGGTCTTTGCCGCTACTGGTGCGATTATAAGGCATA
>Ga0123355_10016218_pt1 | contig 11730 bp, 15 predicted proteins | sample TergutEmb28metaG_3_FD_89872 | JGI IMG/M metagenome (GOLD analysis project Ga0123355, IMG submission 89872) | Embiratermes neotenicus P1 segment gut microbial communities from Petit-Saut dam, French Guiana - Emb289 P1 | ecosystem: Host-associated > Arthropoda: Insects > Digestive system > Gut ...
ACACACATCGAACCAGATACAACCCATGAAGTAACTCAACGAATTAGTCGCAAGCTCCTGAGGATGGATGTATTAACACCCGAAACATGTTGAGCACTGAATAAAGTAATAATAAAACAAGTGACATCAAGTTTATCTCTCTTTACTCAACTTCATACCAGTGTTTTTTGTCCAATTGTACCCCTGTTTCCTTGCATGCGTTGAAGCGTAGTTGTGCACACAATCTATCGTGTCTTTTTCTGTACTGCATTATTATTATTTTCTTCCTTGTCACAGGCTTTTTCTCCCTGATACTTCTCAGGAACCAACGTTAATGCCCGCCGCTCAGGCTTCAAGTTTCAGACCGAAGTACCTTCCATATTTTATGTGTGATTTCCCAGTACAGCTGTCTGTTGTAGTTAGACTATTGAATGTTTTCCTGGTATGGCTTCCATATGTTTCTGTAAACCTTTTGTTACTGTTCCGAAAGCGCCATTTATTACCGGTATAATCATGCATTTCATGCTGTAGAGTTTATTATTATTGTTTATCCGTGCAGTTTCTAGCAATACCGCTCTGTTAATCTTGTCCCCTCTCCGTAACGTAAAATACACCACGCACCTAGACACATACAATTGATTTAGTGCACCAAGACACGATACTGCCTTCATTGAATGAGTTTACAGTGTCATTGAGGACGTTGCATGAATTTAGAAGAGGTTTACCCACCACCAATCTCCACCCCCACACGTAACACCCTTTCTTGTACCCTGCTGTGATAATTCCCAACCCACATGGGTTTGATTTTAATCGTGGTGGAAGGGCCTGAATACTGGATACATAAAGCATAGTGTACAAATACTGCACTGTGGTCCCTGAACAGGCCCTGATGCATGCCTTGTTAGATTAATCCGATTTACAACTGATTAAGCATTTAACCGACGATAATCTTTACAGCTAACCCCTAAACGTACCCCCTTCTCTGTCCAGTTAGCACACTGTACGTTCACTGCACACTGACCCCTAGCCAGCGTTGTATATTTAGCGTTATCTAACGTAAGGCGTATCTATCACTCGGAACATGTAACGTGTTTCGGCGTATGCGTTTTAATACCTGTGTCTGCATTAAATGTAAATGCATCATCATCATCATAAACATCAAGGATTGGACCCTTTGATCCGTTCCGTCTCCAGAGTTACAGCTGCTCGCGCCAACACTTCTTCGGTCTTCCAATTGTTCTCCTTCCTTGTGGTCTATAGTGGTATGATTTCAAAGGGATTCGGTTTTGTGGCATTATTTGCAAGTGTGAAAGCCAGTTCCGTCTGTATTCATCTGTCTTGTCTAGTATGCCTGTAATCCATAGTTCGCGGCGTATATAGTCATTTGTTTTGTGGTCATAAAGGGTGTAGCCTGCCAGAGGTCTTAGTAACTTCATTTCTGTCACTTCAATTCTTCGTCTTTGTAAAGCTGTTACAGAGTCCAATTTTCTGACCCATATAAAATGTAGGTAAAACTAGCGTGTTGTATATTTTCAAAATGGTTTCCGTTCTCACTTTCTTAAACATAGTTTTCTGAATAGTACCTATTAATTGTAAAAATTTCGCCAATTTGAATTCTACATCATTGGAAAATTTGTAAGATAAACCGCAACCTAGATAAGTAAATTGGCTAACTTGTTCTAGTGTTTCATCATTTATAATAATTTTTGTTCTTAGGTGATCCGTTCCAACGAAACCAAATACCTTCGTCTTTATTTTATTTCGAAGACTTAGTTTTCAACAAACTATTATTTGCAGATGACCAATTTATTATTTCTGACACAAGAGACAACTTGCAAAAGGCATTTATCTCAGTAATTAACCAACTTGATGCACAAAATTTTTGTTTTACAATAAGTTTATTTCATGCCTCTACATGTTTCGAGCACATGTGCTCGAAACACACGAGACGGCCACCTATAGGTGTGATGATACTACAGGCTGTTTAATTCAATTTTGACCTCCTGATGGTGAGCACATGTGCTCGAAACATGTAGAGGCATGAAATAAACTAATTGTAAAACAAAAATTTTGTGCATCAAGTTGGTTAATTACTGAGATAAATATACTGAGATGCACGGTCAACAAAACATGAAAATTTGCAAAAGGCAGTTTATTTATTATATAACATATGTAAATGTAAATGCCCCTTTTGTCCTTCCGTCCCATGTGTGACGTACGCGTATCCGGGCTGCATCTGGTGCCCAGATGTCATGTGGAACACAGGAGTGCCGGCCAATACATAATTTGCTGCGGATAATGCACTTACTGTTGCTTTGATGTTGGTACTCTGTAGTACAAATTATCCCATTGAATGTTAAGCTGTATTGCGTGGTGCGTCCACCTGGTAACATTTACACTAACTGAGGTTTCAGTGCTTCGTGTGTCGAATTGCTAATAAGATAGTGTTCTTGACTGAAATGTATCCTCCAACCCCCTTACTCCAGTAATTCTGTAATGGTATAAACACACTGCCCTTACTGTTCCCTATTTCATTTCTATATTTGGTCCGTGGCATGCCTGGGATGCTTGGTTGCTGACCTTTCAGAGCGGAGGTCGTTTTTCGATCTCAGGCCAGTCCGTGTGGGTTTTGTTGTGGGCAAAATGGCACTGTGACGTATTTTTGTCAGAGTACGTCGTTTTTCCCCCGTCATTACCGTTCCACCATTGCTCATCGACTTCATACGACCGTCGCAATTGACAGAAGAAATAGCACAAACTGTTATTCTTTAACCCACTTCATTTACTGTACGTTAGATACCAGCTTATAGCATCATCATGTCCATGTGTATCCTTGTCTGCTTCGTGATGGCCTGTGAAGCTTGACGGATTTTTGTGAAATTTGGTATGAATATCTTAACATTGCATCTTCCCGGGGGTAAAGTGAGGCCGGGGCGTGCTGCTGACCCTTCTAGTGCCGCGGTCATGGAAGAGTAGAGCTATTCCTCTACCCACACTCTAGGCCACACCAGGCCTGTAACGGGATCACTTTACCTTTATCTCAACATTACAGGACATCACAATTAATTGCTCTTAAATTTGCTGTTTGCAGTATAGCGATATTGTGAGTGTGGGAACTTCAGGTAAAGATAAGATATTTCTGCTGCTGCCGCCGCCGCCGCCACCACCACCACCACCAATAGTGTCGATAGGAGCACTAATACTACTAATAATAATATACGAAACTATCTCTATATCTTCCACCGAAAGAGTATGCAAAATGCACCACCACCATTCACTAGCCTTCTGTTGTTCAGTTTTGAGGTACTGTTAATTTGTGAAAACTTGCTGCTGCCTTTGGCAGCGTTGAGTTTGTGTAAAGTAAAGCAATACTGTAGCGTCCGCAGCAATTGGGTAACTTCCGATTTCATAATGATAAGCGGTGAATCATTTGAAATAAAATATGCATGGAGATCAGTCTTAAATATATACACAGATTATTTAATCTTAACAACACTGATCCTATTGATGTTGTTGGAATTTGATGTTAAGTGTAAACAGGAAAGCAACTTGCTTGAAATGTAGCAATGTCAGATGGAACTGTGAACTGCTATAAACGTTTCACTTGACTACGTATGCGTACTGATTGATAGCCTTACATTGCTGGACTGCACACCTAAAGTGGTGCATTTTTTAAGGAAAGCACACATCGGACCTTTACCGAAACCGTTTCTGGACTTTATTTTAAGCAAACATGGATGCTTAATAGAATCATAATGGTATTAAGTTGTGAACTCATTTTTTCCGGTTGTTCATGTCTTCCTCTTGTTTGTATTACATTACTAGATACATGTTCCTTCTTTCCTTTTTTCTTTCTCTTAGATAACAGTAATCAAAATCCCTAAATCGTGCCACCACCTTATAATACACAAGAAGTGTCCTTGAGTTTAGGCAAGGAAGGAACACAAAAATTTAGGTAACACACCCGATACATCCAATCCAACAGCGTGCCTTACAGCACGTTAATCAATGTCGATCCTGCAGCCGTATTCCTCTGGAGACGAACAAGGGACATCTTAACTCTTCACAATTCTTTACCAGCCTAAAACTTCCACCCCTTTGTTTATGGAAGTTAATTCTTTTCCTCTTGCTTTCCTGTCTAAGTATACTAATGAATCGCAAACTTCTCTGGTCTTTACGTTCTATTTTTAAACGCGGGTGCCAGTTTGAGTGGCTTCCGTGGAGCAGAAAGGCATACTTTCTTGTTTCACTCGTAAAGCCAGACAAGGTTTCGTCCTCTGTAGGAAATTAGGAAATCAGTCGATAATGAGCATTTGAATTGTTAACTTTTCCTTAGCCACACGTAAAGAAAATTACATCACGAAGAGCGTCAAGATGTGAACTCTTCACTTAATATTATTAAAATCCACGAAACTGCGGTATAAAAACACGATAAACGCAGGAAAGAAAGTAAAGTTTACCATTTGTAAGATATGAATGCATATGAGGCAGTGGAGCTATAGTTCCACGCATTCTTAAGCTCGGAATAATATGGAAGTTAGTGGTCAGATTCACACTCCGGCCTTTTTACCGCTGGGCAAATGTCCCGTGTTACGCATCAAACAGGAGGCGAGATGGACGCCAGGGCAGGTTTCGACGCTTCAGAGAAGAGTCCCCTGACGTGAATAACATGACGACTTGTTAGTTGCTCAACCTGTGGTCTGTTACTGTAATGACTGCGCTATCCCGGCTAACATTATTATTATTATTATTATTATTATTCGAATTTCTCACTTCTCAGCTTTGGCTGGGAAATATTCACCTATCCTGGGATGTAATAATCAACGGGATTAGGCTCGGTGGCCTTATTTGTAGTTTAAAAAGTTTCTCACAATTGAACATATGCCAAGAATCACAGATTTTTGCATTTGTATATACGTATTATGTGTTCGGGTGCAGGTTAAGTCTTGTTAGACTTTGTGATAGTGACTTTGGAATTCTCCCGTATTATTATTATTATTATTATTATTATTATTATTATTATTATTACAGTAAGTCCAAGCGACTCGCTATGTCCTGGACGACACTGGGATCGAATTCTGGTGGAGGCGAGATTTTCCGCACCCGTCCAGCCCGGCACTGGGGCCCAACCACCTTCCTATACGATGGGTACCGGTTCACTCCCGGGGGTAAAGCGGCAGGGGCGTGGCGTTGACCACCCACCTCCGTCTAGCGCCGAGATTAAAGGAAGAGTAAAGCTATACCTATACTACCCCTCTGGGCTTTCGTGGCCTGTTCTAGGGCGAACGTCATCTTTCTTACTTTTAATAGAATAAGCACTCATTCACGTATGGTTTACGTTCTTGAAAATCGCAATGTTGCCCGAAACAACGTAGAAGGAAGCCTTCATTCTCTATAGGAATGCACTAAAATACCCGAGAGTGTGAACACTGAAGACCCATCCCACCAGCTGCAAGGGAAAATAACGTTAGTACGAGTCCGGGCAACGTTCATACAATATTTTAAAACCAAAATTTATCTCTCATGATAAATGGGTCCCTGTCACCACGGCATGGCGCGTCCTCGGGTTAGGGATATAAAAACGGCCTCCAGTGTGAAGGGTAGCTGCGAATATGTTACATAAGCAGTTGCGGATAACCGACAAGGGGTGGTCCTTCATCTATGGGTTTGAGCGAGGTGTCAACAACTCCTTACCTTAAAAACTGCCCTTGTTACGAAATGAACATACGTGCCTCGGGCCTGGACTGATCCTTTGATACTTCCTAAGCAATAGAAAGGGGACACGAGATTTGGTAATGGAATGTAAGAAGCATGTATAGGTCAGGGTCACGTACAGCAGCAGCCAGGGAATTAGCAAGATATAAATTAGATTTAGTGGGTGTAGAGGAGGTTAGGTGGGACAAAGGGGGTGCTGTAAGAGCAGGGAATTGTATTGTTTTTCTACGGAAAAAGAAATGAAAATCGTCAATTGGGAATAGGGTTTTTTACACAACAGAATCTTACCAGCAGTTAAGAGAGTAGAGTTTGTTAGCGGTAGAATGTCATATATATAGTTCTAAGAGGTGGCTGGTGTAATATCATTGTTTTGAATGTGCATGCACCAAGTGAAGGAAAATTGATGATTTAAAAGACAGTTTTTATGAGGAATTAGAACAAGTTTTCGATCAATTTCCTAAGCACCATTCGAAAATTCTGTTAGGAGATTGTAATGCAAAACTGGGGAGGGAGGATATTTTGAAACCGACAATTGGGAATGGTAGGCTACATCTGGATATTAATGATATGGGTGTTAGAAGAGCAAACTTTCCCACATCAAAAGATCTAATTGCTTAAATCACGATGTTCCCGCACCGAAACATTCATAAATACACCTGGATCTCTCCCGATGGGAACACTCATAATCAGATCGATCACACATCGATACATAGATGTAATTCGAGAATCCTCGATGTACGATCTTTCAGAAAATCTGACTGTGATACTGAACACTATCTGATGGTTGGAAAAGTTAGGAAAAGATCGGCAGTAAGTAAACAAACAGCACTAAAATGTAATCTGGAGAGATCTAAACTCAGGAAGCTAAGTGACCTGGAGGTTAGAAAACAGTATCAGATTAAGATCTCAAACCAGTCTGAAGCTCTGCAGAACTTAAATGATAGCGAGGACATAAATAGGGCTTGGGAAAACATTAAAGAGAATATCAAATCCTCAATTCAAGAGAGCCTAAATCTTTATGAATCGAAGAAGCATAATCCATGGTTTGATGAGGAATGTTAACGATTTTTAGGTCAAAGAAATCAGGCTAAAATGCAGTGGTGACAATATCCAAGCCAAAGCATTGCAGATAATCCAAGCAATGTAAGACATGAAGCTAGTAGACGGTTCAGGAACGAAATGAAGGAATGTCTGAAAGATAAAATTGATGAACTTGAGACAAGCAGTAAGTTCAAAATATCAGAGACTTGTGTAAGTGCATCAGGAACTTTAAAAAGGGTTACCAGCCTAGAAATGGTATAGTAAAAGATGAGAGGAGTGATTTGGTTACAGAATGACACGGTATTTTGGCTAGGTGGAGGAACCATTTCGCTCAGCTGTTGAATGTACATGGGGTTAATGATGTTTGGCATTCGGAAATACGTACAGTAGAGCCACTGGTGTCTGAGCTGAGTGCCTTTGAGGTTGAAATGGCTGTTGAAAAGCTAAAAAGACTCATCATCAGGTATTTATCAAATCCCAGCGGAATAATTAAAGTATGGGGTAGGATAATTCGCTCTGAGAACCTTAAACTTGTTAATTCTATTTGGAATAAGGAGTAATTGTGTGTGTGTGTGTGATTGAAGAAGTCGATCATTATAGCTATTTATAATAAGCGTGATAAAAGAGATTGTAGTAATTACAGAGGAATACCAATTTCGTCAACTACATACAAAATGTTATCCAGCACATCTTAATATCAAGTTTAACTCCATATGCAGAGGAAATTATTGGATATTAACAGTACGGATTTCGACGCAAGAGGTCAACGACTGCTCATATATTTTGCATTCGTCATATGCTTGAGAAAGATTGGGAATACAATGAAGCAGTGCAATATCTATTTGTGGACTTCAATAAAGCTTCTGATTCCGTTAGGAGGCAGGTCTTGCGTAATATTCTCACTGGGTTTGGTATCTCCATGAAACTGGTAAGGATAAAAAATAGATTTGAATGGAAACTTTAGCAGAGTACGGGTAGGCGAACATTTGTCTGACATTTTATTTATCTTAGTAATTAAACAACTTGATGCACAAAATTTTTGTTTTGCAATAAGTTTATTTCATGCCTCTACATGTTTCGAGCACATGTGCTCGAAACATATAGAGGCATGGAATAAACTTATTGCAAAACAAAACTTTTGTGCATCGAGTTGGTTAATTACTGAGATAAAATACTGAGATGCACGGTCAGCAAAACGTCAAAATTTGTCTGACATGTTTCCTATTATGAATGGTTTATGGTATACACGAGCGGTTGGTTTATTCTGATGGTAATATATTGGGCGGAAGTTCCATACAATAAAGAAGAGCACACAAGCTTTTGTAGTTGCTAGTAAGGACAATGGAAAAGAAGTGAATGCTAAGTGCATGGTCATGTCTCGAGATCAGGATGCAGGACGAACTCACAGTGTGAGGACTGATAATAATTCCTTTGAAAGGGTGGAAGAGTTCAAATGTTGGAAACAACCCTAACGAATCAAAATTCTGTGCATGAAGAAATTAAGAGCGGATTGTAGTCAGGGAATGCTTGCTGTCATTCGACGCAGAATCTTTTGTCTTCCTGTTCTCTACCCAAAAATATAAAGATTAAGGTGTACAGAATTATAATTTTGCCTGTTGTTCCGTATGGATGTGAAACTTGTTCGCTCACGTTGAGGGAGGGACGTAGGTTGAGGGTGTTTGAGAATAGGGTGTTGAAGGGAATATTTGGTGCTAAGAGGGACGAGGTAACAGGGCAGTGGAGAAACAACGTAATGAGGAGCTTAATGATCCGTACTCCTCACCAAATATTGTTCGGGTGATCAAATCCAAAAGAATGAAATTGACGGGTCAAATAGCACGTATGGGGGAGAGGAGAAGTGCATACAGGGTTTTGGTGAGAAATCCTGAGGGAAAGAACCACTAGGAAGACCCAGGCTTGAATGGGAGGATAATACTAAAATGGATCTTCAGGAAATGCCACGAGCGCATGGACTGGATTGATTTGGCTATGCATAGAGACGGATGGCGGGTCCTTGTAAACGCCTTCATGAACCCTTGGTGTTCCATAAATGCGGGTAATTTCTTTACTACCCGAGAACGTAAGTGGTGATGGTCCATTTGGATAGTAAGCGCAAGTGAAATTGGTCTGAAAACCCCCCAGTCCTGCACCAAATGTACAAGGTAGTTCAAATATGACCGGGACTGACTACGGCTTGTTTACACACAAATCAGTCCCGGTCATATTTGAAACACCTTGTGTCTACATCCTCAAGAGGGTGAAGTAATGAGAAATGAAACTGCAAGTCCAGACAGTGTATACTTCAGTGTACGAATGTGCATCTCTTGGTCCGGCTGCACGGAGAATTCAATTTGAAAACTTGGCTGTAGAACGGAATAGGCCTAGTATTAAAATACAAGTAAAAATAAAGGTACATCGATGACGATTGAGTTGAAGCGGTGCATATAAAGCACAGTTAACGGCTCATTTGGACTTGTAATTGACCTCGAGGCACCTTGAAAGTGTCCGATTGTGAAATTTTAATTATCTTATAGCGGTGTGGGCCGTAGATCCAAGTCTTCTTTGATGTTACTCAATAGCGATTGAAATAATTAAAGACCTTCAGAAGAGTGCCACCTTTGGGGTCAAGCACGGTCCTTTTTCTGGGGCAAGCACTGTGCTCCGCTGTACTTGATCATGAAGATGGCGAATGTTTCTGGGAATGTATTGAACACTTGATCGACTGTCACCATCTAAAGAAGGACGCATAAGTTGGAGTTTTAAATAGACTGAGAGAAATTGTTGTTGTTGTACACGAAAAGAATCGTTGGAACATCGTTGTAAAATCTCGTGCAATGCTGATATTCTATAGTTGGAAATGAATATGCAAGGTGATTCACAACTTAGTTAACCTCAGTATCGCACTCGTATGGCTATTCCCAGTCATAGATGTCATGTAAATACACTTCGCTACTCGCTTGTTCCAGAGAATAGCTCTTCCCATCCGTGCTGGTTGCGGTGCACGACCTTGAACCGAATAGGCAGTTGTTACTAATTGCATAGACGAGTTGTTTGTCTCTCAGCGTGCAGCTCACGTCTGGATCATGCTTTCCCAGCTGATGAGGCGGACGTTGTGGTCCGCATCCTTGACCACCCACGTTTACAGACCTCAAATTTAGAGATTATTACCCATGGGAGTACATGAAAGATGTGACATACTACGTACTATGCTTCGTCTCATTTTAAATGTTGCATCCCCCGGAAAGGATAGTGGAAATGATGAACTTATGTAAGATACTCACTTCGATTTACAGCGTGCCAGGACGTGTACTGAGTGAGGCTGATGGTGGCCACTTTGTAAAGCGTTACGTTAAATAATTGTTCTTTTACAGTTTGTCAACTTTCAGGCAAACATGAACCCGTAACCCCTGAGAAGCTAACCAATATATTCAACACTATACGGTTTTGACGATGGAGTATAATATAGAGATACAGTCTTCTTCTTTTGGACTTTGAGCATCGTGTAACATATATATTAAAACACTACAACACCACGTTTTGGAAGCCGGCTCTTCTTCCGTCTTCAGGCAAGAAACACTTAACCTGTTGGACCCCATAGATCAAGGTATTCTCAGTGCGACTGTTCCATTGGTACCCAGTGACCAAAAATAGCTCGATCTAAGGGGCCCAACAGGTTAGGCGCTTCTTGCCTGAAGACTGAAGCAGACCCGGCTTCCGAAACGTGGTGTTGTGATGTTTTAATATATCTATTACACGATGCTCAAAGTCCAAAAGTAGAAGACTGTATCTGTATGACCAAAATCTATGACTTGGAATGTCCATGGAAACAAGGACGTGAAGATAAGACTTCAATACGGGATGTTGGCATGTGCACTGTCAAGGCGTTACAATGATATTGTGAAATGTGAAGTATTGTGTAAGATTATTCCATCTTCATGTCTCAAGTCCTATTATAAGCTCGCTTAGCGGAACAAAGAGCCTTGTCGTTTTCGCGTAGCTTGCAGACTTTTGTTTGTTGTTCATAAAAGCAGTTCATATGAAAGCGAAACAAAGTATCCCGTGCAAAATACGATTTATGTTTCTCTTACCGCCGTTAGCCTGTAATATTTTTGCAAAACTCTGTTACGTGATGCATCTCTATTCATCAACTGAATTGTCGGTATTGAGCGATGCCTGAGGCAGTTGCAGATTTTTGTGGCTGTGTCTAAACAATGTAGCTGAGAACAACTATTTGACATGTTCTGGTAAGCTACAAGAGCTTCATCGTGTATTGTGAGTTTTTGTTTCATAAATTATACGTATCAACATGGAAAAGGGAACAGTGAATTTCTACGTATCGTGTGATAAGTTACTATGATTCATATGCCTATGAAAAGTCAACACTGACAGCGTTCGATTTCTTGGTACCGAGTGTTTACTGACGAACTAATTGTGCTTAAGTTAAGATAGAACCCCCTTTTTTTGTTGAGGGTTGTTTAACCGTGCATCTTCCTCATGAAATAAAGTGAAATGCCAATTTGATGCACCTAGGTAATTTTATTGATGTATTCTTAGCTCGACATGTTTCGGGTACATACGCCCATCATCAGGAGCATTAGATGTTGAGTTGCAGCATATGGTTTTCAGCACCGAGTTTTTGGATGGGTGGTGGTCTTGAAAGCCGCTGCGTAGGTCGTGTTTACGGTGCGGATGGTGCCGTGCGACTATGTTTCGGGTACATACGCCCATCATCAGGAGCATTAGGTATTGAGTTGCAGCATATAGATTTCTGCACCGAGTTTTTGGTGTGTACGGTGAGGATAGTGCACAGCACCATCCGCACCGTACACACGACCTACGCAGCGGCTCTCAAGACCACCACCCACCCAAAACCTCGGTGCAGAAAACCATATGCTGCAACTCAACATCTAATGCTCCTGATGATGGACGTATGTACCCGAAACATGTCGAGCTAAGAATACATCAATAAAATTACCTAGTTGCATCAAGTTGGCA
>Ga0123355_10016220_pt1 | contig 11729 bp, 8 predicted proteins | sample TergutEmb28metaG_3_FD_89872 | JGI IMG/M metagenome (GOLD analysis project Ga0123355, IMG submission 89872) | Embiratermes neotenicus P1 segment gut microbial communities from Petit-Saut dam, French Guiana - Emb289 P1 | ecosystem: Host-associated > Arthropoda: Insects > Digestive system > Gut ...
GGCGGGGGTGGGAAAGGAGGGGGTTTCGTTTGGTATATCGGAAAGGGGATTTTTATTTTTCTAATTGAGTTCAAAAAATTTTTATTTTTTTTTTTATAAATCAAGGGCTCCTTTTTTTTTTTTTTTTACAAGCACTACCGTGATATCTTCAAACAGCCGCTGTGGTTCGTATCCTGCGTCATGTATTATACTTCTTTCAACATGGTACCCTTACGTCATAGCTGCCTGTAACTTTGGTATGGCTTTGAAAGGTAATGAGAAGTACCTTGGAGCCTCCTGCAAAAGAGACAGAGCGATGTAATGCTACAGAGCATTTAGCCATTTTAATTACGATCTGTTTACCTCAGAATTACTGATCTCGACATTTCGTGACTCTCATATTGCACTGCATCAGGTACAGCAATGATTCGCCTCGAGTTTCCAGATAAACGTTAATTATTAAAGTATTTTGCAACAACGCTCTAAATGCTGATATTATGTAACGTCTAATGACAAATTTGTGTCACCATACGTCCACACACTGTCATGAAACTTTCATTGTGCATTGCAACATAAAATCCCTTAACTTTCCTGTACGAATGGAGGAAAAACCACAGCAGATCTGAGTCGGTTACAGGTTATCAGCCTGGATAAGAACCCAATACACGAAGGAACGACAGAAGCTGTGAGTGGTTGCTTTCCTGTACCTGATCGAAGACACCTTGGTACACGAATCTACGTTCATTTCGCCTTCTATGTCTGCACAAACAAGAGGATGTAATAAGCCCCAGAACGTTTCGCCACCTGTGCGCCACGTGTTGGCTATCTGTGGAAACCGAGGACAAGGTCAAACAAATATTTGTATCATAACGTGATTTACTTCTTCCTTTGACCTCCAACTGATTTCCATTATCAGGTAGACAGCTTCTATCAATGACTACCATAGGAGATTAAGATACAGCAAGCACGTGAACAGGACTGAAAGAGATATGTTTTTATACACCAGAAAGAGTCTACGGACTGGTTCATGGTTTCAGGAACATTCAGTGTGGTACGTCTGCTTTTGTTGTCATGGACCGGTGGGTGTTTGTGCGAAGACGGCAAAACTCTACCATCCTGGGCAACTTCGTCTGGCTCGAGACCAGCATGAAACCAGTAGCGAACCACGTCCAACCTGTTACGTGTTCCTGGTGACTTTGTTCCTGTGCCGAAACACCCTGAAGAGATGCTGGTTTTAGTCATGGTCTTGTACAGGGCACGACTTACTTTGCAGGACAAAGATCAACTCTCCTTTTCATTGGCAATGCCCAAATTACCGACATATACATGTCAGGAGAAATAATACCTCTGTTATGTTGAAGTCACGGAAAGACGCTATGTAGATGATGGATGTTGGCGCACAAAGCTTCGATCCCGTCTGGCCTATAATAACAAGCCCAAAACGCTTGTCGCTTGCGAAGTTAATCACGTGCTTACCCGTACCAACATTCTTGGGAACAAAATGCCTAGACGTCTGGAGAGGGTAAAAATTAGTCCCATCACAGGCCTGGACATGCCCAGAGGGTTCCAGGAAGTTAAGGTTCCCAGATTTCATGACAAAGTTGTAAGGTTGTCAGCCTTACGCACCGGCCGCCTTTACCCCCAGGAAATACTCCTGGTACTCATTTCTGTTGGAGGCTGAGTCGACCCCAGGGCCATAGTGTGATCGCAAGGTTTTTCATGTCAATGAAAAATCCACTGACACCAGATGGGATCGAACCAGCGACCTTCCGATTTGTAGCACAACACCTTAACCACTGTGCTACCGTCTGGAGTGGGTATCTAGAGAAATACGCTGGTGGAGGAGGAGGCGTAAACCTAGAGGGAGATGGCAGAGATTTGTTCTGTGGTCATGGTATAGACAAAATATACATCGAAGGAAGTGGTGGAGCTTCAAGAAGATTTCACGAAGAAAGAATACCACAGAGAAACCACATCTACTTTCCTTCAAATACAGACATAATTCCGGATTACATTCATAATTGGTAATATGGAGATCAGTTCATCTGTTTTATTGGTAGTAATAACACATACATTTCAGTTGCCTTGGTATATCCCGTCATATATTTCAGAGTTTTATATCGTCGTCATGTTTATGTTTAAAAATATACAAAAATATGCTTCATACACAATTCTTGCTTATCTAAAAATCTGTCTTTATACAAATATCAACGCCTAATCGTGATGGTTTATTATTTAACCTTATCAAACCGAAAGGTTAACACTTTTTTCTGGCCGTCATGTTTTTAAATTATACATTTTGGAAATATGTACTGCAGTAAGAGTGTTGCATATTTTGTAGGAGTCCATTACCACACAACGTTTCAGATTCTTGCACTACGAATTACACCCATGTCTTTCCCACCTCAGAGGTTCGTACATCCGCAAAGTTGGCGTTTATCACTGATCGCAGAACACTGATATTACTTCGATGTTTGTCTAACCACGAGTCATTAATACAATAATATAAACAGCCAACTAGATGCAACATTAATAATTTCAATCAGCTCAGCATGTTTCTGGCGATAATTTCGCCCATCTGCAGTTGCAGTAGGCCGTGTTTACAGCTTGTGGCATAAAGCACCAACGATGCTGCCTGCTGGTGACCAGGATGAGGCGGAACTGAAATTCCATCGCATCCTTGTCACCAGCAGGCAGGATCTTCGGTGTTTTATACCACAAGCTGCAAACACGGCCTAGTGCTCCTGAGGATGGGCGAAATTATCGTCCGAAACGTGCTGAGCTGATTGAAATTATTAATAAAGTTATTACTGTTGCATCTAGTTGGCTGTTTATATTATTGTTGATATTGCTGCTCAACGAATGAGATGGGCTTGGCATGTGGCGCGTATGGGTGAGGAGAGGGGGTTTATGGGGTCTTGAAGGGGAAACCGGCGGGAAAGAGACCACTGGGGAGACCTAGGCATAAATGGGTGGATCATAGTAGGATGGATCTATAGGAGGTGGGATGTGGGTATATGGACTGAATTGGGCTGGCCCAAGGTAGGGACAGGTGACGGACGCTTGTGAGTGCGATAATGAACATTCGGGTTCCGTGAAATGCGGGGAATATCTTGACTAGCTGCAAACCAGTTAGCTTCTCAAGAAGGACTCTGCACTATGAAGTAAGTAAGTAAGTAAGTAAGTAAGTAAGTAAGTAAGTAAGTAAGTGTTGCTGCTCAACTGTGTTCCAGAACAACAGGCGGCAGCATTCTTCTGAGCGGTTCGCACTATTAAGAATGGAAGACGCGAACTAATTTAAATTTTGCAGTTAACTGAAAGCGGAAAAATGAAGTGGACAAGCCTACTTTTGTAATAGTCCCGTTTGTTTCTTCTCTTTTCAAAACATCACGTATTTGGGATTCTGCAAAGGCGTCTGAGAAAAGTATAAAAGTACTAACTGATACAAAATTAACAAAACTGCAAATGTATAATGTATGGCTTAATTAGTTTACGACATACAAAGCATTTTAATTACACCATTTTCGTCTCTAACTGCACAGAGGCAACAAGATAATCATAAGTACTTTTACCTTTAGTTTGTTAATGTTTCGTTTTAACTGCCAAAAAAAAAAAAAACAGCCTATATGTTCAAAGAGTCAAAGCAATGTGCACTGAAGCATTAACCTTTTGGCGCCGGAATTATTTTTTAATTTTAGCACATCCTGTATATAAAATGTGAATAATACAGGAACCAAATACGTTAGATTTATGAAACAAATTGCATTTGAAGAGGAAAAAACAGAGATTATATACCATGTTTAAAATATTCAGTACCTATATTTGTTGAATAAATATATAAAATGCAACATTTAGAGGTTAGCGGTGCGGTACGACTACTATAGTCGTCGTTAGGCGTCAAAAGGTTAACAAGGTTTGACGTTCCACGTTAACATAATAAGAACACTGCAGCTGAATTTTAGCAACAAAGAAGTTGATAGGTGTTAGAAAGTTGGTGACAGATGGCGTAATATTGGTGAATCATTTATCATTAAAAAAAACTGCATTTGTAGACAAATAGCAGTATGAAAGATATGAATTCGTTGCTAGACTGCAAGAAAGTGCAGCACGATATCTCCACTCTCCCTTCAGTCTTCATGTCATGGTGCTAGAACACTTGACCCTAAGCGGAAGATGATGACAGGCAGTCGGAGAAACTGCGTACTGAATAGCTTCATAATTTTTACTCTGCATAAAATATTGCTAGCCTGTCAAATGACAGGGTGTTTGAAGTACACGTCGTGGACCTTTTATTGTCAAGAAAAATCTAAAGGTAAGATACCATTTGGAAGACCTAAGCCTAGGTGGAGGGATGGTATTGAGCTGGACATTACAGAAGTAGCGTGGAAGGTTGTGGATTGGATTTATTGTAGTATAGTTAGGAACCCATGGCAGACTTTTGTGAACACGGTGGTGAATGTTCAGATTGCGTAACAGATGGGGAATCTCTTGCACATGAGTGTTTTTGAGCCATGGAATTGGATAGTTGTGAAACAAAGGTTTCAGAATCGGGATGGCTCACAGTGGCATGATGTTCATTCCAAATGTTATGGTTTAAAATTTGCTACGCTATGATTACATACACGCTGATATAATGACATCGCGAAACGGTGAATAATCGGGCCTGTATTGATGTATAGCAGGAGAATTTCCACAAAGCCTCCAGCTTCAGACGCAGGTAACGTTAGCTAGCCTAGACTGAAGTCAGGCCGGAGAGTGCTCGAAGTCGTGTGCGCGTACATCATTATGTTTCCGTAATAAGAGGGGTGAAGGTGCCAGTGTTTTTCTGCGCACGTAGCAGCTGCAATCATGTTTCTGAGGTGGGAGGACCGTAAGGTTTGTGAGACTTGCGCTGAAGGTTGTCACGCAAAATGACAGGGACTTTGTGGATGTAATCCTGTTACAACCTTTGTACTGGGAGGGGCTCATGTAATAACGCCCTGAAGTACAGCCAACCTATTGTGGAAACACTTTATATATCTCGCTACACAGTAAAACTGGGTGCAGAGATTGCGGAGAAAAAAAGTAAAATTCAAACAGTCTTATCAGAATGTTAGAGCGCGGTGTGTGTCATTACTCGTAAGAAAGGCATTTCCTTTCTATAATTGCTTCCTACCGAACGATGGAAAGGAAACTTTTGAGTAACTTATGTTTATTGGACCGTGCATCCTTGTAATAGTTGAAGAATAAAAGACCAACTTGATGTCACTTGCCATTTTATTTCACTTCTGATGTACTCAACATGTTTCGAACATTAATATATCCATCATCAGGAGCTTGCGACTGTGCTGTTGAATTACCACATCGGTCGTTTTGTTCTCGGCTCGTTGTGTGTTGGAGATTTGGTGCGGCTGGGTTTGCAGGCTGTCCATGTTGCAAGCTGAAATCAGCCTGCAACATGGACACCACTCAAACCCAGCCGCACCAAATCTCCAACACACAACGAACCGAGAACAAAAGGACCGATGTGGTAATTCAACAGCACAATCGCAAGCTCCTGATGATGGCTATATTAATGTCCGAAACATGTTGAATACATAATAAGTGAACTAAAATAGCAAGTGATATCAAGTTGGTCTTTTATTCTTCACCTATTTGAGCAATTGTCTGAAGAGGTGAGGTACACTTCATCTGGATTTACTTGTTCCTTTTCTGCGGACGTTCTTCTTTACCGGCCTGTTACACTTGTAGTGTTGACATATGGAAGTTCTTCCATTTTCGAGGCATTCTCTCTATGTCTGATTTCAGTTCCAAGAAACTGGTCTGCTTCCCCTGACATTCCTGGCACGTGTGTAGCACACGTACACTTCTAAGGTCGGGTCCAAACTAAGCTGGTAAGGATAAAACAGAAGCAAAACAGAACAGAAACAAAACAGAAACAGAACGTAAACAGAACGTAAACAAAAGTGAAACAAATGCCCACCCACACTCGACACAACGCAAACATTTTCTGTATATTTCAGTGTTTTGTCCTGTCCACAGGCAGTGGACAGTTGCAGTGAAGTGACTACTTCATGTGGCACTTCAAGGAAAGTGAAGAAGATAAGGCCATGCGCACAGCTGCGTCTGGCTTTATGTTCATCACATAAAAAATATCAAAATTATAAAACTTGGAGCGTTTTTGGGTGAGGCCAACAATCAGTAAACGAACAATAATAAATAACATGTCTCTTCTTATTAAATCTAAGTCCTCAGCACACTGCGGAATGTCGGCACTGCGCCGAGACGACGCTGCTGATACTGGAACATGAAACACAACAGAAGCTTTTTGGTCCATATAATAAAAAACCAACTGGATGCACTCTTTGTCCTCAGTTTATTTCGTCAATCAGCCTCTACAAGTTTCGGGTTTATCTGTAGCCCATCATCAGCGTATCTCGATATATCTATGTAATAAAAACCAACCTGATGCACTGTCTATCCACAGTGTATTTCGTCAGTCAACTTCTACAAGTTTCTGGCATATTCGTACCCCATCATCAGGAGGTAGGCTGACTGACGAAATACACTGAGGATAGACAGTGCATCAGGTTGGTTTTTATTACATAGATATATAGAGATGCGCTGTCAACAAACATAAAAATATTAAACTTTTTGGTCTTTGCCGACCGGCGACGGGACTCTGTGGAGTTGCAGAAAACACACACAAGTTGCAGAAATGTTTCATAAGTGTTGCAGAATTGTTACAGATTTGTCGCAGAATACTGAGTTTCTGTTATGTTTCCGTTTTGTCGGTTTAGTGTGGACCCGGCCTAAGTAACAATTTTGTGGCAGAGCTGAGAGAACACACTTCGTACAGTCAATCTTATTGTAGCACCGTGCATTTTCGCACAATCACTTCAATTCATCAACCAACGAATGCACATATAATTTCACATAAAACACTTTAAAACATGTTGGAGTGTTTTAAAGTGTTTTAAAAGTGTTTTATATGAAATTATATGTGCATTCGTTGGTTGATGAATTGAAGTGACACTTCATACAGTTGGCCTGGCTGTGTGAACCCCAGTACTAGATAAATGTGGGCAATAGCCCATTTAAAGGAGGCGATTTCCCTACAAAATGCCAAATTATCACTGAATAATTGATTCTTAGGAAATTAATGGCTGTGTAAACACTTGCTCTAAGTTGAGTAGGCCTAATCTCTGTCTTCCTTCTCCAGATCGGCCGTGGGGCACACCCAGTCTCCCATACAATGGTTACCGGGTTCCTTTTCTGAAGATATAGCGGTCTGAGCGTGGCGTTGACCACCCACCCCCCATCTAGCGCCGAGATTAAAGAAAGAATAGAGCAGCACTCCTACTCCCGCTTTGTGCTTTCATAGCCTGTTATAGGGTAAACTTTACTTTTTTTACCTTTATCGCTTAAATTGAAATAAAGTCCACTTAAGAGGTAGCCATTCTCTGTGTGTGGGTTTCACAGGTTTTAACGCTTAAAACAGGTGATAGATTTTCACAAAATTTGGACTGGATAGTGTGCCATTAGCCGCGATCCCGGGGAAATTTGAAATTTCCTATCATCAGTAATTTGGAGCCTGGATAGCGTAGTCTGTGTACCAACTATGCTATGGGTTTGGCGGTATGGTGTTCGAATCCCGATAGGGACAAGATATTTTTCTCTTCTTCAAAACGTTCAGACAGGCCTTCTTTTTAAACGGATACCGGAGTTTTTCTCAGAGGGTAAAGCGGTCGGGGCGTGAGCTATGCTTCTATTCCCCCTGTATGCCTCCATGGAGCAGATAGGGAAGCTTTACCTACCTTCAATCACGAAATTCTTAGACCAGAGTGATGCACACGCCTCTGACTTTACTGTCCTGTAATAACGTATACAAACAGAACTTGGGAACTACACGGTTTTGTACTGTAATAATTTTGTAGGACGTGAGATAAGTACAAGGTGGTTCAAATATGACCGGGACTGATGTCGCCAGATTTACACACAAACAGTCCCGGTCATATTTGAACGACCTTGTACTTGGCTGTTTTCTTTAGCTTTCGGAGTGACGGCACTATGAAATGAACGGTTGGATCTGTGGACGTAAGTAGGCAATTAGAAGTACAATATGAAGCTTTGAGTTAATACCCAACACACTTACCATACAAATAATCTGCGCTAAATTAATATCTTTCCCATAAATATGAACTAAAACCAAAACACTAATAGTATAGAACGCTAACAAATGCTTGTTCTCATTTTAAAAATATCTTGCGTGTTAACCAAAACGGAGAGAAACTGTAAAATTGTAAATTGTTCCTTACCTCAAGAGGCTCACGTGAGTTTTTGTCTACCTCAACATGGGATACCCTAGTGACACTGATCACATCGCGTCGATTGGACAGTTTTGCTTCTCTGTGGGTCAACATTTTCTTCGCTGCACTTCGGATTGCGTCGATTATATTTGTAAGAAGGTTTGCAATGTCATCCACAGACGTTCTGCAAACAGAATACTTTATGCATAGACAGAAATCCAAGGACTTTGTCAACAGGGTAACGTGGGGGTCAGGATGTTGTTCCACCACAGCCAATCCATCTGCCGGAATAGAGTTCATCATTGAGTGCGGGCGCAAAATCTTGTAGGAAAATGACGAATGGTTGCAGTTCTTCCAGCTATGGGACACGTAGATTTCAAGGATATAAAGTAAGACAGTTCGTGCGGTATTCTTATTACAAACGAAAAATTGGCCTGTCACCCTAAGGCCCATGAGCCCACAAAAACCTTTTGGGTTAAGGAACAATTTGAACAAGACGAAATATTTATGCTTTGGTTACCATGTAAGGAATTTTGATAATAGCAACAGGAATTTATGAACGCACTGCATAATACATAAGTATAAATAAAGATACACGCCACAGGAAATCGGGCTTCTTGAGTTTTGTTCATAACGTCCTGATATTCCAGGTACTGTGCTTCGTAACGTCTTCAATCTTCAGAAAGTTGTTACGTATCATGGAATAACCAAGATTTGTGCAGATTCTTAGAAAGCAAAATTTCTCAGTATTTTATCTACAAATTATCAGGCAAATATAGGCCACGCAGTGGAAATTCAAGATTTGATAGACATGTCATTTCTGGTGTAGAAATGTAGACTGCTACTTTCCATGCAGCATGATATGACAGATCCTTTATGAACTATGTCGCCAGTTTCAATTCCGACTTCAATAACAATTTAGAGTGAATTGCGTATGTATTTACGGAGTTAGTGAAGCTCAGTCAGTATAGTGACTTGCTGCTGGCTCGAAGGCCGGGGTTTGATAACCGGTATGAGCAGAGAATTTTTCTCTTGTTTTTCCACCCACGAACTACAAGTCCAAAAAAAAAACACTGAAGAATTTTCCACTACTGGACAATGCAACCGAGTTGTAAAGACCCGTTATTCGTCTCTACTTGGTACTGAAGTTGCATATACCTCGAGATATGCCACCACTCTTCAGTGCGACTTCGTGAATGACGCGTATTTAACCCTCCAAGCAAAGTAACAATTGTATGTAACACCAGATTTATCATTTAAACCTCCTACCTTCTTTTACTGCAGGTTGTACGAGGGGGTGCTGATAAGTCCTTAGCCCGACTTACTTCCCGATGTCGTAGGACGGAATCGATAGTGTCGCTGGAAAGAGGGGTCTGTTCATGTGCCGAATTGCAAGTCTTTTCTTTTTACAGAGGCTGAAAGGAAGCATGTCAGGCGACGCGCGCGATTTCAACATGGAGACACGAGCTTTCATCAGTTTTTTCTCCTCCTGCAAGGCAAGGTGCCAAAGGAAATTCACGCCATTCTGACAGAAACATTAGGGGAACATGCACCATCATATGCCACCGTCAAAAACTGGGTGGCCCAGTTTAAACGTGGTGATTTTTCCACCTGTGATGCGCCTCGTCCTGGACGACCCAAAACATTGACCACCTCGGAGATTATTGATCAAATTCACGAGCTAATCTTGGAAGACCGCCTGATTTCGGCTAAATCAATAGCTGAGCAACTGGGGTCCATCATTCATGAAGATTTGGACATATGGAAGCTCTCCGTGAAGTGGGTCCCGAAATGCCTGAACGCTAATCAAAAACGTCAACGGTGCCAGTCGTCTGAGCAACTTTTGCAATTTTTTCGGCGCGATCCAAATGATTTCCTATCGCGATTGGTGACCATGGACGAAACCTGGTTATATCGCTGTGACCCGGAGACAAAGCAGCAATCAATGGAGTGGCGGCATAGCGGCTCACCCCGCCCCAAAAAATTCCGAGTGCAAAAATCCGCTGGAAAATTTCTCGCCTCGATTTTTTGGGATCAAGACGGCATCATCCTCATTAATTATCTTCCAAAGGGCCAAACTATCAACGCACAGTATTACTCATTTCTGTTGGTGCAACTGAAGGACATTTTGAAGGAAAAACGCCGCGTGAAGTTCACCAAGGGAGTCTTGTTCTTGCACGAAAATTCCCCGGCTCACCGGGCTCTTGCAGCCCAGAAGCAACTGGTCTACCTGGTCTTCCAGTGTCTTCATCACCCACCCTGTTCTCCGGACATGACCCCGTCGGACTACCACCTGTTCCCTGGACTGAAAAAACAATTGAAAGGTTGCCATTTTTCGTCCGATGCGGAGGTCATTGCTGGCGCGGAGACGTAGTTGGACGGACAACGTTCTGAATTTTTTTTTCAGTGGCTTGCAAAAGTCAGAGCAACGGGCTAAGAAGTGTATTGAGCTTCGTGGGGAGTATGCTGAACAAATTCCGAGTTTGGTCGCTGTAGCTTTTTTCCTTCCTGGTCGGGCTAAGGACTTATCAGCACCCCCTAGTATTTATTTATGTATTTCGCGAGATTTTCGCAGTCAGCGGGATTTTTTTTTAAACAGCGTCAACCAGTTGGCTTTCCCAGCAGGGAAGCAGTTTATTTTTCTGTTAAGTAATATTTACAATTTTATAGGGTACTTAAGAGATATTCGTGTTTAAAAGTGTCAAGGTGTCCTGGTATAGAGTTCTGCGTGATGATCTCAACATTCTGATACGGAATTCGAAATATTACAGAATTTCCGAACGATCGTATTTCTGCACACAAACAGGGGCAACATTTTGAGTTTAACTGCTTTGTACACAAAAGGACTGCCTGGATGTGTCATATTTCTTTGTGATCGTTACAGCCTTCTCCTCTTCAGAACAGGTGTAACTTTTTTCATACGTAACGTTCTGTATGTCAGCTATTTTTTTTTAATTTATTAATTGTTCCCAAAAGTGTAGTCTATAAAATAGTGAACTGCAAGAGGAAGCGTACTGAACAAGATTAAATGGAAAGAATAACTCTTCATAACGTAGACGTAATCGTATAAATTGAATGTTTGCCATCCCGAAGTGTTTAACACACATATAAATATACAACGATGTGTCAGTCAAACATAACAATTTATTGTGTTTATTATTGTATTAGGGCAACATGTATCTAGGAGGGACGAGGTAACAGGGGAATGGAAGAGACTGCATAACGAGGAGCTAAATGATTTGTACTCCTCACCCAATATTGTGCGGGTGATAAAATCGAGAAGAGTGAGATGGGCTAGGCATGTGGCGCATATGGGTGAGGAGAGTGGGGTGTATAGGGTCTTGGTGGGGAAACCGGAGGGAATGAGACCACTGGGGAGACCTAGGCGTAGATGGGTGGATAATATTAGGATGGATCTTCAGGAGGTGGGATGTGGGTATATGGACTGGATTGGGCTGGCCC
>Ga0123355_10016221_pt1 | contig 11729 bp, 14 predicted proteins | sample TergutEmb28metaG_3_FD_89872 | JGI IMG/M metagenome (GOLD analysis project Ga0123355, IMG submission 89872) | Embiratermes neotenicus P1 segment gut microbial communities from Petit-Saut dam, French Guiana - Emb289 P1 | ecosystem: Host-associated > Arthropoda: Insects > Digestive system > Gut ...
GGTCCCCCCAGAGTTACTCGGAGATTGTAATACAGCTATGGGCTGAGTGTCACACTGATACAATCCAGCATTGCAGGCAGGAAAGGAATTTTCTTGGCGATGCCTCGGCGCTGAAACATCTACCGACGCGAAGCGCTTCGGAATATTCGCCGGCCGGAGCCTCAGGTTTTTATCCACCGTGTACGAGTGCACATATCGTTTTGCCCGCGCTCGCCACATAGAGATGTGCTGTGCCCCATTGCCAGGCTGAATGACAATCAGAAGAAGGTTTTCCACCAACTCCCACCGCCGGAACGACGGGAAACCATCCAAAGTCAAAATGTAGTGCAGAACGCGTGATAGGCGCTGCTGGTGATTTAAAAGCATTTACGTCTTTTTGGGCCGTTTACTGACGAACTCGGTCTGCCGCGAGTTTGAATTGTTGCCGCGCCAACACCGGTTTTGCGGCCATTTGATAAGCCATCCCGAGATGATAGTGGTACGTTGGACTCTCGGCCTGCTTATTCTTGGCGTTCAGCTTAAGTGCCTCCTCGAACATGCCGATCGCGGACTCATAAGCGCCTTTTCGATACAAGGCCAATCCCAGGGTGTCGGCAGCCTCCGGCGAATCTGGCATGCCGTGCCTCGCCGACTGCGCGAGTTCGATGATCCTGTCCAGGTTCCCATTGGTTAGAAGCAATGCGTAAGCCAGATTGTTGGCTACTCCAGGATTGTCCGGCTCCAATTCGAGAGCCTTGGCATAGGAAGATTCGGCCATTGCGAGATCGCGTTTTCGCAGGTACACCCCAGCGCTCGCGATACACAAGGCTGCTGCTTTCGGGTTATCCCGAGCACCTTCGGACCAGGTAGAGAGAGCCTGATCCAAGTTGCCCATTGCGGTCTGGACTTGGCCCAACTGCATGATGGCATCTATATTATTCTTGCTCAGCTCGACGGATTTTTTGAGCGCAGTCTCGGCAGCTGGCAAATCTCGCTTAGCAAATTCAATCGAGCCCAGAAGGTTATAGAATCCGCTGTTCGCCGGCACGCGCGCAATCTGCGCGTTGATGCGGGCGATAGCTTTATCGGGCTGTTTTTGGTTGAGATAGATCTTCGTCAACCCCTCGAGCGCGTCGAGCGAGTTCGGATCGCGACTGAGCGCCTGCTCGTACCAGCTCTCCGCACCCGGCAAATTCTGCTTGAGCAAATTCAAGCTGCCCATTTCGCCGTAACCGATGGCGGATTCCGGCGCGACCTCGATCGCCTTGCGCGCGTCGACTTCGGCGGCAGCGGACCGCTGCTGCGCCATTAAGGATGCCGCGCGCAACGTGTAACCCTCGGACGCGGCGGGCTCGAGACGGATCATTTCGCTCGCATACCGCTCGAGACCCGCCATGTCTCCCTTGCGTTGAGAAACCGCCGCCAATGCCCGATAGCCGCCGATCATGTTCGGCTGAGTATGCACCGCCTGCTGCCATTCGCTCGCCGCCCGGTCCCATTCTCCACGCTGGCTCAAGGCGAGGCCCAGCTGATAATGCGCCACGGCGAAGTCAGGGTTCTTCGCGACGACCGACTGGAGAGTCTGGATCGCCTCGTTGACCTTCCCTCGCCGCAATTGAATCTCGCCTCGGTAGAAGAGCGCCTCATCATCTTGCACCTTGGAGCTCAACAGCTTCTCATTCAGGCTGTCCGCCTCATCCACGCGATTCTTCATGAGCAGCAGCTGAACATAGTTCTTCGAAACCACCCGGTCTTTTCTATGCGCGTTGTGTAGAGACGCAAACTCGGCAAGTGCCCGGTCGACATCGCCTTGTTCCAAGTAGTAATCCCCTAGCACGCGATACCCATTCGAATCGTTGGGAAAATCGCGCTTTACCTGATTGAGAAACGCTTCCGCTTCCTTTTTTTTATCCTCGGCGACGTAGAGCTCGGCCATCGAGGCGCGTGCGTTCAGGTTCTTCGGGTCGGAGGAGATCACTTTCCTGATCTCCTGCTCGGCCTCGGGGTAGCGGTCGCGGAACCGATAGAACGCTACGAGCGCCATGCGCGGGTCGGCTACGGTAGCTTTGAGGTCGACCGCTTTGTTGAAATTCGCCTCGGCCGCATCGAACTTGCCGGCTTTGGTCTCGACCAGGGCAAGCGACAGATAGGAATCACCTTTGTTCGGACCAAGCGCAATGGCTTTCTCAATTTCCGTGATCGCCTCCGGATATTTCTGCTGTGCACTCAGCAAATTCGCGACGGCCAGGTGAGTGTCGGGATCATTTGGCTGTTCAGCGAGCAAGAGATCGGTGTGCTGTTTCGCGTTCGTCAAATCGAGGGGATTCGAGCTCGCGGCATAGTCCGCCGCCAACATGTTCGTCATATCGGCATGGGCTTTGTAATTGTCCGGGTCCAACTCCACGGTGCGTTTCATCTGGAGATACGCACGTTGGGCGTCGTGCAACTGCAGATCGGTTCGCGCCAGCTGGTAGTGAGCCGCCGCAAAGTGCCCGTCGACCTGAATCGCGTTCTGAAACTGAATGGCGGCGTCGCGATATCTGCCCTCGGCAAAATACTTTTGACCGCTCTTAAAATACCTCTGCTTTCGCACATTAGGATCGCGGGAACAGGCGGTCAGCATCAGTGCGGAAAAGCCCACGAACAACGCACAACGAACAAACCAGGAACGTTTCATTGGCAGTCTCCCAGGCGGAATCATGTTGCTGGTTACAACTGCTGCTTTAACTGACGGAATGACACCTGGAACAAAAAGCCTTGGCTACACGCGGTAGGGAGTCGTTTTGTGCTCGGAACGGCACCGAGCGGTCTCGGCCAAATGAGAATGCTGCAGCCCAGGGCAGCTCTGATTCTGCGTAGAACATCACCGACCGTCTACTGTCACATTTGACAGAATTGATGGGCGACGTTTCGCCCAGCGGCGCGACTTTGCGCTGCCCCGTAGACCTGGTCTTCACCCGCCTCTGCGGCTTGATCCCCCTTTTTATTGGGTCTGGCCGCTTCTATCCGCGGTGCGAGTCTCGTCACCGTCATGGTTCTCCTTCTGGCTATGGTCTGGGGCTTCTGACACATACCGACGTGCGCTGGCTTCGGTCCCCGGTGCGGCGTCGTGGCGGTGAGGCATGTTTCACCAAAGATCGATCAGATCCATCAGCGACCTTTGCCGAGCAGTTCGTTATAGTGATCGATGACAGCGCAAAACTGGCGTCCTCCGAGAGGCAAACTTAGCGGCCACAAAAACGTTGCTTTCAATGCAATCCTTTGCAGACCAGCAAAGCAAACTGCTACCGCAACTGTTGCTAAATCTTTTGATTTGAGTGTTCACCAAAGCTCGCCTGCTTGGCAGCTCACCTGCAAGGAGAGTAGCTGCACTTTGCGGAAGAAAGAGGCTGAGGAGACGCCATCCGCAGGCGAAAAAGTCCGCCGCTTGCGCTTTGCCCAATAACCTCCTTGCGTAGGTCAAGGATATGAGACCAGTAATGCTATGGGCGCTGCCTTTGCCCACGGCTGCGTTAGTAACTAGTGTGTCCAGCCACTCGCCGGACGCTCCCTGCTTCGAGTTCTGCAGCAGAACCTTTGAAGGCAGTACAAACCACGGCTCGTTCCCAACCACGCTCGACTCCGGAACCTTCACCGTGGTGCCTCCGAAATTCGCCCCTCGACATCCCGACGTGACTTGCGTCCGGTTGAGCAGCGGTACCGTAACAGTCAAAAACCCTGCAACCGATACGGTATTTACCGACACCATCCTCAAAGACGGATTTATATTCACACTGAATGACAGGGTCAACCGCAATGCACCCCTTCTACCGGACCCGGTTCTGATCGGTAATGCGCATTTGGCCTTCGAGTTTAATCACCACACCATGAGTGCTAGGGATGCCCTAGCGTTCGGCTTTGACGTCCCTCCTCTCATCCTGGAACCCAGCACGCTTAGGGTGCTTGGAACTGATCTGAATGATCTTGCTGAGCTGGCGAGACGCCTCAAGCTCTGGAGGTAATTATGTTTTCAAAGCGGTTTAAATGTCCTTACTGCGGGCATTTTGGGTGCCATCGTTCCCGGCAACGAGGGTCCTACGAGAAACGCTTTCTGCCGATGTTTGTTGTAATACCTGTGCGCTGTGCGATGTGTTTTAAACGCAGATATATGTGCAGGTTGGCCCCTTTAGTGCCGACCAGAGTGCTAATTCCGTTGGTCCTTTTTGCGGAGTGTCTGGTTCTGCTGTCTGCGGGACTCTCCCTCGGGCAAAAGATCGAGCGCTCGATCGCAGATGAGGCTTACCGGCCAAATCCACGTGTGCTCGAAGGTCAAGTTCGCCAAGCGGCGGTTCCAGTTGGAAGTCCTTTGGCCAACGTGGACGACTTTCTCCCCGACCCCGGGGTCTTGCCGGTTAAGCAGGACATAGAGGGGCGTCCTCGACCGATGCCATCCCCTGCACGGAATATGGCAGGCACAGAAGGAGAGCCGGCTATGCAGTGAAAACGACGGCTCGCTTGCGGCGAACACGGGTCCGACTGCGAGTTTGCCCCTCGAACGCGGCTGCTCTTGTCGCTTTGGCAGCCTCGGAGCGGATCACCCTGGGGGCGTATTGGTCAAGCAGCGGAAGGACCGCTTGCGCGAATTTGCGAACCCGCTGATCGGTAGCGTTGATTGGACAGGCCTCCAAAAGAGCATGCGATCCGGACAATCGCGCCATCGGTCCGATTGAAACGTAGCGAATCGGTGAGCAGACAAAGCCTCGCCAGATAGGGCTGGTTTCAACGCGACCGTGAGACTGGTACCAATAAAGTATCAGGTCGGTCTGTGCCGTTCTGAATCACCATTCGGTTCATCCGAAACAGGCCGCCGCCGGAGTAGCACGACCTCAGCGGTGCCTGCATTAACCAGAGGCCATCCCGAACCTGGCAAACAGTGTTGGGGCGAGTAAAAGTATCTCCGCTTCGCTGGCTTGGAAAATAAGCGATGAACAGGTCAATCACCCTTAGTTTAGGTAGGTCGGTTGCCGGCCTGTACGGGGAAAACCAAATAAGGGCGAGATCGCACGAGCCAGGGCCCAAAAATGACGGAACCAAGAGCCCGATTGGCCCGTGGTCGCAGTCTTTGCCTTTGGCGGCGCACGATGATGCGAGAGCTGTCACGTCCTTCGGGATCGAGCACCCCACATCCCTTTGCTGTCTTCGCCGCAAGGAGCACGCAATACAAGATCGGATTTTTGGGTCCCTGTCATCGCCAATCTCGTTCTCCTCTTTCGACCGCTAATGCGCGAAACGGAGCTCTGGTCCGTCCGATTCGAAATCCGACCACCTAACCTGAGCCCGGCAAACCGAAGAAATTTAGTTTCTATTCATCGCCAGCTTTCCACAGCACTCAGGACGTTCGGGCAGAGTGGATCGCTCCCAGCCTCCGGGAAGCGCTTCGATGAGCAACACGGCGCTTGCCATGGGCCGTCCGAGAATATTTACCACTATGTTATCTTGCGAGAAAGAACAGCATCTAACGCGGCTAAGTTGTCTTCCACCTGCGGAAAAGCGGTCAGGACTGTCTGGCGGTAGGAAGCCACTGAGGAATCGTAATCCGGATTCGCCTGGTCGTTCAGCGCGTGCCGTCAGTAGGCTGTCTTCGCAAGTCCAATGTGTGCTGCCGAAGCCACGCGGCGTTCGCCGCGGCAATATCCGGGCGTCGTTCGACAACTCGTTCGATATGACTCCACGCTCCGGCTCACGCGGCCTCAGGCGTTGACCTCATAGGAAAAACTGAGCCGTACCGCAAAGTCATTGAACGTAAAGCCGCCACCGGCGCTCGCAGGTCGATTGTCCGAGTATCGCTCGCGAGTCGCAGACGGGGCCGCAGTGACCGGCGGATAGTAATCAGCGCGAACGTAGGGCAGAGCAGCACGTGATTCCTGGTATTCGGCAACGGCCACCTTGAGGTTATGGTTAGAGACGTTGTTCTATTCCTCTAAAGCGTTCAGTTGAGGATCCTGAAAGATCTCCCACCAGTTTCCACCCAGATTCTGGTCGCTCGGCTATGCCGTCTTCCAATTGCCTCTCCTTGTAAGCCGGCGGAGCGGGCAGAGCAGGAGCATGGTATTTAGGTCCCACTGCACAACCGCTGCAAGAAAGAATGCCGTGGCAAATGCGAGAAGCCATCGAATCCGTGCAGCCCTATGCTCGAAATCATTGCTGGAGGGTTTCGTTGCACATCTCCTGGCGGGGTTGTTTTGACAATGTTTACCGCGAGTCCGGATACCAGCGAATCCTGTGGATTAACAACTACCGGATCCTCAGCTTTCAAACCGGCCACAATTTTGGTCTTGCTCTCCCAAGTCATGTCCCCTACTCACGGGCCGTGATGATCCGGCCAAATCGCGATTACGCAGTCCTTTCCAACGGGGCATCCTAAGCTCTCCTGATCGCCGATTTCTTTGTGCTGGTTTGTGCCGCGCACACGTTAGCGGGACCCTTAGGGCGAGGCACGAATTGTAAGCTATGACTTCAATGATCAAAACTCTTGGTACGGGTTGCGAAACCGCGCGAATCGGGAGATCCCGAAGCGCGGGGGCGAGCACTTTGCGCTGCCAAAGAGGATTTTTATGCTTATCTCGGCCGAGGCCTATGCCCAGATTTCCGCGCGCCTGAAGGTGTCCCAAAACTATTATGAGCGGCCTTTGCAGCGTGCTGAAAACGTCGCACGTCCCGTCTCCCCAGTTGAATGAAATTCCTAGCGAACAGATATGCAGGGCTTTGCATAGCTCACAGTGTCGCTAAGAAGTGAACATCGGCAAGCTGTTTACTTTCAACTGAATTGAAAGTCCATTACTTTGGTGACTTGCATGCTGAATAACTTACTCGTTGATCCGTGTTGCTAATGATCCGGCATAGGCGACGCGGGGCTTTTATTGCCCTATTTGTAAAACTTTGGGCTTTGCCCACTAAGAGGTTAAGAGGCAGGAAAGCAAGATATAAGTGCACCCGGGCGCTTACCCGCCATTTGGTCTCTCCCTGGATTTTGCCCACAATTGTATATTCGTCCATTTACAGTCATTCGAGCAAGATGGCGCCCTAGGATAATTGAAGCCGAACAGGGCTCAATATGTCACCAGGGGTTCCGTCAATCGACGGGATAGTTAAGAGCGCTTAATGACCTGACTACGGATCCGGTGACCATAGATCCTTGTGCATCACGAAGACATCAAGTTCAAAAGAGAACTAATCATTGAGGCCCAAAGGGAGGCGACATTATGACGACACAATCTCTCGCGCGGTGCAACAGCCGCATTCACACTACCGTCCTCGCACTCGCAATGCTAACTGTTTCCCTAACATCTGTCACCCAAGCGCAGACGACACCTACCCAGGCCGCGGCCGGAGACCTGGTTCAGAACGGAGACTTTTCCGACCTGGCAGTTCCCGGCCTATCATCATTATTTGGAGAAGTGTCAAGGGAGTGCCGCTGCAACCCTAACGGCGAGGTGCAAGAGGTAACCCATTGGATAAACGACGGGATAAACCACCAAGATTTCAATTTCGTGTTCTTACCAGGCCAGGCCGATACGGTCGGGGCACATTTACCGGCTGCAGCGGGCGGGGGTCTTTTTAAGTTGTGGGGACCGGGCACCAACGGCGGTATCCAGAATGGCCTTCAACCCGAATGCACCCCATTACCAGCTTGCGGCGGGAACTTCCTCGCGCTGGATGCCTCAACGGGGAGCCCGCATCCCATCGTCGCCGCAGTTTCTCAGCAGATTCACGGCCTGACTCCCGGCGACAAGTACGACGTGTCGTTCTTTTGGGCTACAGCTCAGCAATTTGACAAGGTTGGTAATACGACAGAAGAGTTGTCGGTGGGCCTCTGTCGTGGCGAGAACTTTACTCCAGAAAATGGCTGCCACGGCCCAGGGGAGCATGGCACGCAAATCGAGACGACCGAAACCCGCTTCACTCCGGAGCATGGTGCCCTCCCGTGGGTGAAAAAGACGTTTACGTTCGAAGCGGTCAGCCCCACCGAATTTTTGTCCTTCCTCGCAAGCGGAACGCCTGATGATCAGCCACCGTTCGTTTTGCTCGACTCAGTCTCCATGAGAGCGGAGTCGAACGTTATACCCGAACCAGGTACCTGGTTACTGCTCGGACTCGGCTTTGCCGTTATTGCTGGCTTGGCGCATCGGCGTCCCCGATGGCTCCATGTTCCAGCCTAAACCGGAAGACGCCCGACCTGACTTTACTGGCCAGACGGAACCCCTGCCTGGCCAGGTCTTGCTTTCGGTCAGCAAGACTTACTAGGAGGACACGAAGTGTCTCGATCGCTCGATCAGAATCTTCTCCTCTCAGTCTTCCGCCTCTGCGTATGGCTGGTACTCCTCACCGTCATCTTTGTGCCCCTCGAGCGTCTCTTTGCGCTTCACCCACAGAAGATGTTCCGGAAAGCCATCGTCACCGATGTTGCATATTACTTCCTAAGTAGTCTCATTCCCGGCTTTTTGCTGGGCGCTCCTATTGCACTCCTGGCTTGGCTCGTTCACCACGCGATTCCCGTCGCTTTCACTTCTGCGGTTAGGGCATGGCCCACCTGGCTTCAGATCGCCGTCGGGTTCGTCGTCGGTGACATCGGCGCCTATTGGGGCCATCGTTGGACTCACGAAATTCCATTCCTCTGGCGCTTCCACGCTATCCATCACAGCGCCGAGCACGTCGATTTCATGGTGAGTACTCGCGCCCACCCCGTAGATATGGTGTTTACCCACTTCTGCGGTCTGATCCCGCTCTATGTACTCGGCCTCGCCGCTCCTAGCGGAGGTGCGAGTCTGGTTGCCATTCTGTTTCTCCTTCTAGGCACGGTCTGGGGCTTCTTTATACATGCTAACGTGCGCTGGCGTTTTGGGCCGCTCGAGCGGCTCATCTCAACGCCGGCCTTCCACCACTGGCACCACACCAACGACGGCCCGGCGTATGTGAATAAGAATTATGCGACTTTTCTGCCGTGGGTCGATCGTCTCTTTGGCACTCTCTACTTGCCGAAAGATAGACAACCGGCACACTACGGAATCGACGAGCCCCTTCCTGCGAACTTCTTGGGCCAATTGGTCGGGCCGTTCCTGACCTCGCGCGTGAGCGCAGACTTGCAGCCGGCGGCCACCGGTCTCACCTCTGCCGTCGATTCATCGGAGCAGCAGATCAGCCGCGCCGCAACCCAGGCCGTGGACCACGAATATACGGCCAAGTGAGCTGCGTTGAGGGCAGCTTTCACTCTCGGGGACAAATCGCGATTGAAATCGAAAGCGAAGCGCGTCTTCGCTCAGTGTGGGGATGCCCAATACCATGAGTCTGGTCAAACGAGATGTTTGAGAGTAATCCGATCGTTCCGGATTACGTCCTGGCGGCCAACCCTAAACTGAGGGCCTTACATGCGCTGACGGTTTTCGATCGGGTGGTCGGGGACCTGACCCAGGAGGGCCTGCTGGTGATTCTGGACAATCACAACAGCAACGCGGAGTGGTGCTGCGGCGATGACGGAAATGATCTTTGGTATAACGCGGGTATAACGCGGCCTATCCAGAGACGAGCTGGATTGCGGATGAAGGCCAGGTGAAGCGCTATCGAGACGATCCCCTGGTCGTTGCCGTGGGATCTGCGCAATGAGCCAAGGATCGAGGCGACTGGGGGTGGAGATTCGTCCACGGATTGGCACGCAGCCGCCGAGCGCGCCGGTAATGCGGTACTCGGAGTGAACCCGACGCTTCTGGTCATGGTCGAGGATGTGAATTTCTCGCTAGATCTCACCGGCGTGTCGGATCTCCCGGTGCAGTTGAAGGTCGCGAACCGGGTAGTTTACTCGCCGCACGATTATCCAACATACATAATGGGCTCGCCAGCAGCGGCAGCTCGCATCCCAGTTGAACACAGCGTGTGGCTACATCACCACGCCCGATCAGTCCTTCACCGCGCCGCTCTGGTTGGGAGAATTCGGCAATTGTCACACCGCTTCAAACTGCATTGCAGACACGACTTCTGCGGACGGCTCTGGCGGCTTATGGTTTGCGAGCATCCGGCAATATCTTTCAGAAAACGACATCTGTCCTGCTGGGCAGTGAATGGAACGGAGATCACGGGTAACGGCCGCATCTTCGGGTCAGAAGAAACATTTGGTTTATTGAATCCCGCTTGGAATGCTCCGGCGCTGGCCGAACGAACTCACCCCGGTTCTCGATGTGGCCGGGGCATTGGCAGACGATCGCCCAGCCAAACCAAGGGCCCCGGCATAAAGAGCGCGTATCGCTGGTCACTTTCGCTCTGCCGCTTCCGGGGTCGACAATCATTGCGGGCGCCTCATTGGCGATCACTGGCGATGCCAACGTACGCGACGGCAGCAGCGACTCAATTGAGAAGGTCGATTTCTACGCCGATGGCCACAATATCGGAACTGCGGCCTCATTTCCATACTCGATCACGTGGCCTAACATGCCGCCGGGAACCACCCATTGCGGGCCGTGGCGACGACGGCGTCGCGCCTGACGGCAGCTACGGAAACGCTGCCTGTCGCCGCACTGGATTATGCGCCAACGCCTTCTACCAATGCGATCGCCGTCAACTTTGTCAGTCCGGGGGTGACACCGATGCTCCCTAATGAAGAGCGGGCGTAGAGCCGCAAGCAAACTGGAACCAGGCAGGAATCCGAAACTCAGGCGCGCTAACTAACCGGATTAGTGGATCAAAACGGGCGGACCACGACAGCCCAGGTTGCCTGGACCGCGGCCAACACCTTCTCCACGGAAATTGCCGACCAAGCGGAAATAACCGCATGATGAAAGGCTATCTTGACAACAACAATTCGGTTCCGAGCAGCGTTTCCGTATCAGGCCTGCCGACCGCTTTCAAGCTGTACGACGTGATCGTTTATTTCGACGGCGCAAACGGAAGCGCCACACTCGTTTCCAGCTAACGTTTTACGTCGATTGGAAAAGGCGGCCAAATCCTAAGGGTGCGCGGCGCAGACCGAGGAAGGCAGCGTTGTGACGGGCACACATACGGCTGGCGCCGATTTCAGCGGGACTCTGTTTCAGGGCTCGGATGGATCGGCCGGCAACTACGTTAAGTTTTTGAACTGCACCGGCAGCAGCCTCTCTTTGGAGCCGGTCCACGCCGGTTCTTCCGATAAATCAAGTCCGCGCACCGATCAACGGCATGCAGATCGTGGCGCACCAGTAAGGCGGGGTCTGCAAAAAGAGCCGCCGCTACACAGCCTTCTTCGCGAACCGCTATTTCCGGGCCGAAATCAAAGGGAGCATGGGTCTGTCTTCGATGCTCGGATGACCATTCCCGGATGAGTCGCAAGCTGCTCAGCGGCTGGGGAGACTGGGAAAATCGAAACCGGAAGGCGAGTCAACTCCCGGCTTTGGCGGCAGCGAGCTCTGCGCTGACCAGCTTCATCCTTGGCTCGCGGTCGAGCGCGGCCATCAATTCGCGCATGATTTGATCGTCCATTTCCGCGGCTCGCCCGATCTCGACTGGATAGCGAACCACGGCCTCGACGCCCGACGCCGTGTAGTGCAGACGCACCTTGGGTTGCAATTCCGCGGCAGCAACGGTGGTGAAGTTCCGTTCCATCAGGCGGCTCTGTGCGGCGATGATGTCGCGATAGTTCTCGAGCGCCCGATCGACGGCTTCCGTGATCCGTTGTCTCGCCTGATGGTAGTCGGTTTCCGAACCCAGCGCGAGCTTCAGTTCGTGCCAGATGAAATTTGTCCCCGGAA
>Ga0123355_10016222_pt1 | contig 11729 bp, 6 predicted proteins | sample TergutEmb28metaG_3_FD_89872 | JGI IMG/M metagenome (GOLD analysis project Ga0123355, IMG submission 89872) | Embiratermes neotenicus P1 segment gut microbial communities from Petit-Saut dam, French Guiana - Emb289 P1 | ecosystem: Host-associated > Arthropoda: Insects > Digestive system > Gut ...
GGCTGGTACCCCTTCTTAAAGTAATTGATGCCCCTATACAAGTCCCTAATGTTTTGGATCTTACTGTTAGTTTCCAGTTCCTCAATTTTGTCTCTCAAATATGCCTTCTTTTTGTTTCTAAAAGGGTCCGGAAATCACACAGTCCATATTGAACTCTAGCATTTCACTAATTACGGACCGGAACATACACAGATTATATTACACTGGAGCATTACACTAGTTAGTGCTCGGAACACAGTATATAGTTCATTGGAGCATTACACTAATTAAGGGCCGGAAATCGTACATTTTATAGTGCACTGGAGCATTACACTAATTAGGTACCGGAACTCACACAGTTTATAGAGCACTGGAGCATTACAGTAAATAGGGACCAGTACATACAAAGTTTATAATGCACTGGAAGATTACACTAATTAGGAACCGTAAACAATCCCCAAATATAGTGCACTGTTGCATTACAATAATCACTGACTGGGACACACACACTGTTTATTTTGCACTGGAAAATTAAACTAAATAGGGACTGGAACATACACATTTTATAGTGTACAAAAACATTAAACTAATTAGGGACCGGAACTCATACAGTTTATAATGCACTGGAGCATGACACGTAATAGGGACCGGAATATTCCGAGTTTATATTGCATTGGAAGATTACACTAATTAGAAAATTTTAACATACACCGCTTATACTGAACTGTTGCAATACACTTATTACGGACAGGAACACACACTTTTTATTTTGTTCTCGAACATTACACTAAATAGGGAACGGAACATACACAGATTAAATTGAACTGGAACGCTACACTAATTAGGGCCCGGAACTCACACATTTCATATTGTAACTGAGCATTAAACTAATTAGGGAACGGAATATACAAAGATTATATTGAACTTGAATATTAAACTAATTAGGGATCAGAACTTACTCAGATTATATTGAACTGGAGCATTACACTAATTAGGAACCGGAACTCACACAATTTATATTGCACTGGAGCATTGTAGAAATTAAGTACCCGAACACACACAGTTTATCGTGCACTGAAGCATTACACTTATTAGGGAACGGAACATACAAAATCTATAGTGAAATAGAGCATTAGACTAATTAGAGGCCGGAACAACCACATTAATTTGCAATGGAATATTAAATTAATTAGTGCCCCGAACTCACACGGTTTATATTGCACAGGAGCATTACAGTAATTAGGTAACGGAACATACACAGATTATATATCACTGGAGAATTAATCTAATTAGGGAACGGAAAATACACAGTTTATAGTGAACTGGAGCATTAACCTAATTGGAGACCGGAACACACACAGTTAAAAGTGAACTGGAGCATTAAACTAATTAGGGACCGGAACTCACACATTTTATATTGCACTGGAGAATTGCACTAAATAGGGATCGGAACAAACATATTTTATAGCGCAATGGAGGATTACACTTATTAGGAAACGTTAATATTCACAGTTTATTGTGCACTGTAGCATTACACTAAATACGGACTGGAAAACACACTGTTTGTTTTGCCCTGCAACATTACACTAATTAGGAACAGGAACTCACACAGTTTATATTGAACTGGGCATTACACTAATTTTGGACCGTAACATACACAGATTATTTTGCACTGGAGCATTACACTAATTAGAGAACGGAACATACACAGATTACATTACACTATAGCATTACACTAATTAGGGACAAGAACATACACAAATTATATTGCACTTGAGCATTACACTAAATAGAGTACGGAACATACACAGATTACATTAAACTAGAGCATTACACTAATTAGGGACCAGAATATGCACAGCTTATATTGCACTTGAGCATTACACTAATTAGATTACAGAACATACACAGGTTATATTGCACCGGAGCATTACACTAATTAGTGCCCGGAACATATAGAGATTATATTGCCCTGGAGCATTATACTAATTAGGGACGGGAACATACAGAGTTTATAGTGAACTGAAGCATTACACTATTTAGGGCCTGGAACACACACAGGTTAAAGTGAACTGGAGCATTACACTAATTAGGGACCGGAACATACACTGATTATATTGCACTGGAGCATTACACTATTCAGGGACCGGAACATACATTGGTTATATTGCACTGAAGCATTGCACTAATTAGGGACCGGAACACACAGATTATATTACACTGGAGCATTACACTAAATAGGGTCCAGAACTCACACAGTTTATATAGCATTGGAACATTACACTAATTAGGCCCGGAACGCTTACAGTTTATAGTGCATTGGAGCATTGCACTAAATAGGGATCCGAACATACAAAGTTTATAGTTCAATGGAGGAATACACTAATTAGGACCCGTTAACTTACACCGTTTTTTGTGCATTGTTTTATTACACTAATTACGGACTGCAAAACTCACTGTTTGTTTTTCTCTTCAAACATTACACTAATTCGTGTCAGGAAGACACTTCATTTTGTAGTGAACTGGAGCATTACAATAACTAGAGTGCGGAACATACACCGATTTTATTGCACTGGAACATTACACTAATTAGGGAACGGAAAATACACAGATTATATTGCACTGGAAAATTACACTAATTAGGGACGGAATATACATAGATTATATTGCACTGGACAATTACACTTTTTAGGTCCCGGAACACACACAGTTTATAGTGAACTGGAGCATTACACCGAACAGGGAACGGAACATACACAGTTTAAGGTGCACTGGAATATTACACTAATTAGGAACCGTTAACATACACCTTTTATAGTGCATTGTATCACTAAACTAATCACGGACTGGAACACACAATTTGTTTTGCACTGGAACCTTAAACTTTTTAGGGATCAGAACGTACAAAATTTATATTGCACAGAAGCATTACACTAATAAGAGACCGGAACACCCACTGTTTATAGTGCACTGGGGCATTACACTAAATAGGGACCGGAACTCATGCAGTTTATAGTTCACTGGAAGGTTACACTAATTAGGAACAGTTAACATACCCCGGTTATAGTGCACTGTAGCATTACGCTAATCACGGACTGGAAAACACACTGTTTGTTTTGCAATGGAACCTTATACTAATTAGGGAACGGAACACACGCTTTTTATCGTGCACTGGAGCATAACACTAATTAAGGACCGGAACGCATACAGTTTATAATGCACTGAAGCATTACACTAAAAAGGGAACGGAATATACTCAGCTTTTAGTGTACTGGAAGATTACACTAATTAGGTACCGTCAACATACACCGTTTTAAATGCACTGTAACATTACACTTATTACTGACTGGAAAACACACAGTTTATAGTGAAATGGAGCATTACACTAATTAGGGCCCGGAATTCACACAGTTTAATTTGCACTGGAACATCACACTAATAAGGACCCGAACATACAAAGTTTATAGTTCACTGGAACATTACACTAATTGGGGCCCGGAACATACACAGTTTATAGTTTACTGGAGCATTACACTAATTAGGGACCGGAACATACACAGTTTATATAGCACTGGAGCATTACACTAATTAGGGACCGGAACATACACTGTTTATTATTCACTGGAGCATTACACTAATTGGGGCCCGGAACATACACAGTTTATAGTTTACTGGAGCATTAGACTAATTAGGGACCGGAACATACACAGTTTATAGTTCACTGGAGCATTGCACTAATTAGGGACCGGAATATACACAGATTATTGTGCACTGGAGAATTATACTAATTATGGACCAGGACCTACCAATGATAAAGTGGACTCGAGCATTAAACTAATTAGGGACAGGAACTCATAGAGTTAATAGTGCACTGGAGCATTACACTAAATAGAGACTAGAGCATAGACAGTTTATAGTGCACTGGAGCATTACACTAAATAGAGACTAGAACATACACAGTTTATAGTGCACTGGAGGTATATACTATTTAGTAAACTTTAACATACCCCGTTTAGAGTGCACTCTAGCATTACACTCATCACGGACTGGAACACACAAAGTTTGTTTTGCACTGGAACCTTAAGCTAATTAGGTATCGGAACATACACATATTATAGTGCACATAAGCATTACACTAATTAGGGACCGGAACACTTCTTGTTTATTGTGCACTGGAGCATTACACTAATTAGGGACCGGAACGCATACATTTTTAGTGCACTGGAGCATTACACTAAATAGGGTCTGGAACATACACATTTCATTTTTCACTGGAAGATTACACTAATTACGAAACGTTAACCTACACCGTTTATAGTGCACTGTAGCTTTACACTTATTACTTACTGGAACACACACTCTTTGTTTTGCTCTGAAACATTACACTAATAAGGGAACCGAACATACACAGATTATATTGAACAGTAGCATTAAACTAATTAAGACTGGAACATTCACAGATTATATTGAACTGGAGCATTAAACTAATTAGGGAACGGAACATACACAGTTTATATTGAACTGGAACATTACAGTAATTAGGGTCCGGAACTCACACAATTTATAATGCACTGGTCCATTACACTAATTAAGGACCGGAACATACACAGCTTATATTGCACTGGAGCATTACTCTTATTAGGGACCGGAACATTCACAGATTTTATTGCACTGGAGCATTACACTAATTAGGGAACGGAACATATACACATTATATTCTACTAGAGCATTACACTAATTAGGGCTCGGAACATACACAGATTATATTGCACTGGATCATTACACTAATTAGGGAACGGAACATACACATTATATTGCACTGAAGCATCACACTAATTAGGCCCGGGACTTTCACAGTTTATAGTGCAGCGAAGCATTACACTAATTAGGGTCCGGAACACACATATTTTAAAGTGAACTCAAGCATTACACTAATTAGGGCCCGGAACACACACAGTTTATATTGCACTGGAATATTACACTAATTAGGGACCGGACCACACACTTTTTTAGTGCACTGGAGCATTACACTAATTAGGGACCGGAACACACCCAGTTTATATTACACTGTAGCTTTAAAGTAATTAGAGCCTGGAACACACACTTTTTATATTGTAGTGGATCATTACACTAATTAGGGACCCGCACACACACTGTTTATATTACACTGTAGCTTTACACTAATTAGGGACCCGAACACACACAGTTTATATTGCACTGGAGCATTACACTAATTAGGGGCTGGAACACATACGGCGATATTTTATAGCTAACATCTTATGACTTCACAATTAACCCCTCTCTTTGCAATCATATGTAGCGTATTTTATTGTGAGATATAACAGCAAAATTGCCTGTATTTTCCCAAACCACTTCGTCAAAACAGCACCATCCACTCTATTGCTCAACCCAACTAAATCACAACACCACAATCCAAACTATTTCCCACCCCAATACGTCTCACCACCACCATCCAATCTATTTCCCGATCACAATTTGATACAACAGCATCATCCACGTTGCTCCCCAACCCACAACATCACAACAGGCTATCCATTCTATTGCCCCAACCTACTACGTCAAAACAGCAACAACCATTGCATTGTCCCAACCCACTACGACACAACACCACAATCAACTCTATTGCTTAACGCAAATACGTCACAACACCAATATCCAAAATATTACCCAACACACTACTCCAAACCACCACCATACAATATATTTCCCCAAACCATTACGATAAAACAACACCATCCACTGTATTCCTCAACCCACTACATCACAAGAGCACCATCCAATCGGTTGCCCCAACTTACTACGTCACAACAGCACCATCCAATGTATTGCCTTACACAATTAAGTCACAACACGACCATCCAATTTATTGCCCCAACCTCTAAATCACAAAAGTAACATCGACTTTATTGCAAATTCCAACTATGCCAAAACAGCACCATCGTATTATTGCCGCACTCAACTAAGCCACAACAACACAATCCAATATTGCCTACCTATACTATGTCACAACAGCACCATCCACTCTATTTCCCCACAACACTACGTCACAACACCAATATCAATTTATTAAACACAGCCCTACTTCACACCACCAATATCCACTCTATTGCCCCATCCCATTACGGGACAACAGCATCATACACTGTATTCACCATCTCACTGAGTCAAAACAGCACCATCCAATCTATTGCCCAAACCTAATACGTCACAACAGCACCATCCACTTTATAGCTCCAACCCAATAAGTGAAAACATAACCATCCTCTCTATAGCCCCAAACCACTAAGTCAAAACAGCATCTTACAACCTATTGCCCCACACCACTAAGTCACAACAGCACCATCCACTCTACTACACCAACCCACTACGTCAAATAACCAACGTCCAATTTATTACACACCCCACAAAGAGACACAAACACCACACAACATATTGCCCCAACACAATACGTCACAACAGCACTATTCAATGTATTCCACACCGCACTACTTAACAACGGAACCATCAAATCTATTGCCCACCCTACTATGTCAAAACAGCACCATCAACTGTATTGCCCCAACCCACTACGACAGAACACCACAATCCACTCAGTTGCCATAACCCACTAGGTCAAGACAGCATCAAACACTCTCTTGCCCAACCCCGGTAAGTCAAAACAGCACCATGCACTCTATTGCCTCAACCCACTACGTCAAAGCAACACAATCCACTCTATTGCCCAAACCCACTACGTCAAAACAGCACCATTCACTCTATTGCCCAAACCCACTACATCACAACAGAAATATTCAATCTATTGCCCAAAACCACTACGTCAAAACAGCACCATCCACTCTATTACCCAAACCCAATACGTCATAACAGCACCATCCACTCTATTCCCCAAACCCACTACTTCAAAACAGCACCATCCACTCAATTGCCACAACCCACTAGGTTAAGACAGCACCAACCACTGTATTCCCCAACCCCGGTTGGTCACAACAGCACCATCCACTCTATTGCCTCAAACAACTACGTCAAAACAGCACAATCCACTCTATTGCCCCAACCCAATACGTCACAAAAGCACCATCCACTCTATTGTCCAAACCCACTATGTCAAAATAGCACCATCCACTCTATTGCCACAACCCAATTCGTCAAGACAGCACCAACCACTGTATTGCCCAACCCCGGTACGTCACAACAGCACCATCCACTCTATTGCCTCAAACAACTATGTCAAAACAGCACCAACCACTCTATTGCCACAACCCTCTAGGTCAAGACAGCACCATCCACTGTATTGCCCAACACCGATACATCACAACAGCACCATCCACTTTATTGCATTGAACCGTCCTGAAGGGCCGGCTCAAAGGCTAGCTCCCTGCGCCAGTTCGCTAGCTCGAGGACAAAATGGATCGTCACTTATGCGAGGCTATTTTCCGGCCATTGGTTACCAGCAGGCGGAACTGGAGGGCGTGGGAGGGGGTAGTTTGTGCCCTTTCGTGTGTTTGAGTCTCCACACTCTCTCTCGTATTCCGACCGCCGCGGACGACGTATCAATCCGGTTTCCCTTCCGGCGGGTGAGCCGAGAAGGGGGAGGTTACCTGACGTGGACGACCATTGGAGTGGTAACGTAGAAATTGGAGTTCTTTCGGACTTACAATTCTAAATTGCTGTTTCGATTCTTTTCACCTTTATGTTGCCTATATCCAGTGCGTCTGCGAAGGGCCCCGAGACCCCTCGGCGGGAGAGAGCAATTATATTATTTTGTATGTAAATTCATTCTGCAGTTTGATTATGTATCATTCATTATCTTGTATTGCTAGGGCCCATTCTGGTTAAGAAACACTTTACTCTTATTTGTGTGTGTGGTCCCGGATTGGGACTGAGTTAAAATCGTTATGTTTCATGCCGCATGGGCGGTTAATGCCATGTTGTGACGTGTGTGAATCAGAGTCCCGTCTGCGAACGGGTGAATTGGGACTGTGCGCCGGACTACCCGGTTACACTCCTTGATGTTTACTGTACATTTGATTTCCTTTTTTCCACGCCTCTGTACACACCAACTGTATCAGTATTAATATATTTGTTTGTGGTTAATCATTGTATGTGTTTTGTGCTTCGGCCTAATTTCCCCCACGAGACCCTCACTTGTCCGGGGCCCGCTTGCTCAAAAGACCGCCAGACAGATAACGTGCCAGCCCTCGGAACTGCCACCTGTATCGCTGCCCAAAAGGGTAGACGACCCGAGGGCTCAGCATCAACCTACTACGTCAATACAGCACCATCCACTCTATTGCCTAAACCTACTACGTCACAACAGCACCATCCACTCTATTGCCCAAATCCACTACATCAAAACAGCACCATCCTTTCTAATGCCAAAACCCACTAAGTCACAACAGCACCATCCACTCTATTGCCCAAACCAACTTCGTCATAACAACACCATCCACTCTATTTCCACAAATCGCTAGGTCAAGACAGCACCAACCACTCTATTGCCCAAACCCACTACGTCAAAACAGCACCATCCACTCTATTGCCCAAACCAACTTCGTCATAACAACACCATTCACTCTATTTCCACAAATAGCTAGGTCAAGACAGCACCAACCACTCTATTGCCAAACCCAAGTTGGTCACAACAGCACCATCCACTCTATTGCCTCAACCCACTACGTCAAAATAGCACAATCCTCTCTATTGTCTCAACCCAATACGTCACAACAGCACCATCCTCTCTTTTGCTCATACCCACTACGTCAAAAGTGCACCATCCACTCTATTGCCATACCCCACTAAGTTACAACACTACAATCCACTCTATTGTACCACCCCACTACGTTACAATAGCACCATCCAATTTATTGCCTACCATACAACGTCAAAACAGCACCATTCATTATATTGCCTCAACCCACTATGTCACAAGAGCACCTTCCACTCTATTGCCTCAACAAAAAAAGAGACAACACCACCATCCATTCTATTGCCCAAACTACTATGTCAAAACAGCACCATCCACTGCATTGCACCACTCCACCACGTCACAACAGCACCATCCACTCTATTGCCCAAACCACTACGTCAAAACAGCACCACTCAATGTATTCCCACACCCCACTACGTCACAAAAGCACCATCCACTCAATGGCCCTACCTCATTACGCCCACTCTAATGTCCCACCCCAACACGTCACAACAGCACCGTCCAAAATATTTCCCCACCACACTTCGTCACAATATCATAATCCACTCTTTGGCCCCACCCACTAGGTCACAACAGCACAAACCACTCTATTTCCCCAAACTACAACGTCATAACTACACAATTCACTATATTTCCCCAACCCACTACGTCACAACAGCACCGTCCATTGTATTGCCCAACTCAACTATGTAAAAACAGCACCACCCACTCTAATTCCCCACCCCAATAAGTCAAAACAGCAACAACCAATTTATTGCCAACCCAACTAATTCATACATCACCATCCTCTGTATTTCCCATTCCTCTACGTCACAGCAGCACCATCCACTTTATTGCCCCAACCCACTACGTCAAAACAGCCCCATCCAATATATTGCCCCACCCCACTACGTCACAACTCCATCCATTTTATTGCCCCACCCCACTACGTCAAAACAGCACCATCCACTATATTTCTTCACCCCACTACGTCACAAGAACACTATCCACTCTTTTGCCCAAACCCACTACGTCACAACACCACCATCCAATATATTAAACAACACACTACGTCACACCATCAACATCCTCTCTATTGCCCCAACCCACTCCGTCCCAACAGCACCCTCCACTCTAGTGCACACCCCACAATTTCACAACAGCATCATTCACTTTATTGCCCAACCTCACTAAGTCACAACACCACCATCCATTCTATTACACAACCCAGTATATCAACCCACCACCACCCAAACTATTGCCCCATCCCAATACGTCACAACAGCACCATCCCCTTTTTTCACCACCGCACTGCATCACAACAACACCATCCACTCTATTGCCCCACCCTACTACGTCACAACAGCCCCATCCACTCTATATCCCCAACCCACTACATCACAACACCATCATCCACTTTATTGCTCGAACCCCTAAGTCACAACAGCACCATCCACTCTATTGCCCTAACCCGCTACGTCAGAACACCACCATCCACTCATTTACGCAACCCACTACTTTACACCACCACCATCCACTCTATTCCTCATCCCATTAAATCACAATAGCTTCATCCAATCTTTTTCCCCACCCTACTACGTCACAACACCACCATCCACTGTATTGCGAAACCCCAATATTTCACAACACCAGCATCCACTCTATTGCCCCAACTCACTTCTTCAAAACAGCATCATCCACTTAATAGCCACTACCCACTACGTCACAACAGCTCCATCCACTCTATTGCCCCACCCCACTACGTCACAACAGCTCCATCCCCTCTATTGCCCCACCCCACTTCGTCACAACAGCTACATCCACTCTATTGCCCCACCCCACTACGTCACAACAGCACCATCCACTGTATTGCCCCACCCCAATTCGTCACAACAGTTCCATCCACTCTATTACCCCAACCCACTACATCAAAACATCATCCACTCTATTTCCCGTCCCCACTACGTCACAACACCTCCATCCACTCTATTGCCCCACGTCACTATATCATAACATCATCCACTCTAATGCCCCACACCTCTATGTCAAAACACCTCCAAGCACTCTACTGACCCACCCCACTACCTCACAACTGCACCAATAACCGTATTGCCCACCCCACTATGTCACAACAGTACCATCCACTCTCTCTCCCACCCCACTACGTCACAACAGCACCATCCATTCAATTGCCCCACCCCACTCCGTCACAACAGCACCATCCACTTTATTCCCCACCCCTTTACGTCACAATAGCACCATCCACTTTATTCCCCACCCCTTTACGTCACAATAGCACCATCCACTCTCTCTCCCAACCCACTAAATCACCACAGCACCATGCACTCCATTGTCCCATCCCCCTACGTCACCACAGCACCATCCACTCTATTGCCCCACTCCACTACGTCACAACACCATGTACTTTATTAACTCTCTCTACTCTATACTGAAATTTTAACGCACCACCCATGCAGCACGTATAAGAAGGAAACATACAGAACTGTAAACGCTTAGATCGCAGTTTAACTGACCAACTTTTTAACCTTTTAGTTTCAGTGTGACAATGAACCTTTACTGATGAAATATATTGCTGTAAAATCTCAGCAATACAGTTCTCCTAACCGTCTGTTCTTATTAACTTTCTATCGAAACATCTGCAATTACGTAAGTCAGCAGTGCAGCAGTAGCGCTGTGCACTGCATACAGATGGTGTCCAGTTTGAATTTCGGATGTCACCGGCTGCCCTCTCAAATTGTTCGTTATTACGTCAGCACCCCCTACGTCACGCGTTTTAGGCTACCAAAGGACAGTTAATACAAAACAAACAAAACTAATGTTAAGTGCAGCATGCATAACAGTGTGACGTCACTGGCTGACAGAATTACATCTTCTACACTTAACTATAAATTGGTGCTTGTGTTATATGCCGCTGTTAGCACGGGCATAGGCACGGACATATAGAGTGTACTGTTTGTTCACATGGAATTCTTAGAGATACTTATTTAGGTATTGTTTGGTAGCAGTGATTTCTTTAGTCAAC
>Ga0123355_10016223_pt1 | contig 11729 bp, 15 predicted proteins | sample TergutEmb28metaG_3_FD_89872 | JGI IMG/M metagenome (GOLD analysis project Ga0123355, IMG submission 89872) | Embiratermes neotenicus P1 segment gut microbial communities from Petit-Saut dam, French Guiana - Emb289 P1 | ecosystem: Host-associated > Arthropoda: Insects > Digestive system > Gut ...
AAAGGAGAAACTTTTGTCCAGTAATTTTGACTGTGGGTGATGCTATGAAAATTATTTTGTTTGACTGGCTTTCTCCCGAAAGGAGAAACAATGGCTGATTGCAGTGGCGTAAGCTTAGCAATCCAGTTTGGTAGCTTGATTATGAACTTAATCTTTGGATTAATTGGGATTATGATAGCTATCATTAAAATATTCGGTCGAAAAAAATAATCCGCCCTATGCTTGCGATGCAGGTGGATTATTTTTTAGACATCTGATATTCGTTACCGCCTAAGCGGTCTGTTCAAGCTTACCATTACTGTGGTAAGCTTGTTTTTATTATATGACAATTATATCATTGTCATACTCATTTGTAAATATTCAAATGTCAAAATCTTCTAATCTTTTTGAACTTTTTGACACTTGAATGCTTACAAAACTACACCTAGCGGAAGCGAGCACATTTTGACCGTTTTCGGATGCCAGTCTTTTTTGGCAGTAGTAGGGCAAGGTGTGATTGCTGGAGCGACATCTTTATTGGGAATGTTGCAACAGGCGCACTGATTGTATCCAGAAAATAGCAACTCGAACTCATGCTTCGTTCTCCTTCCGCTATTATCTGAATCCAATCAATGCAGACTAAAGGAACGTAAAATCATCTATTAACTAGAAGTCATTTATAAAAAATATCAAACCTTTCCAAAGCTGTCCAATTCCAACTAGACCGCCCTGTATAAGCTAATTCGTTCTTTATTTAAAAATGAAGCAACCTGTACCATCAACTGAAAATCTATGCTCAAAGCGTCGATCCAAAATCTTTTAAAACTTGCTCGTTCCGTTTTCCGCCCCCAACGCTACCGACAATAGTCACCGCTACAGGTGCTAGATAGCTAACTGCACTATCATTTTCTAAATGGTAGTTTTTTGTTTTAACTTTTGGGTGAAAGTGATTGAATGGTGATTTGATGATCATTATTTCTGCCAAAACAATAGAAATATAAATCCGGTTTTGCTATAATTTGATTATAGATTTTTAAGTAGCTAGTGAGGTTGAGTATGATGAAACGATTTATAGATAAGCCAAGCGGGACTTTTTCAAGATATTTCTATGGTAAACAAAAACTTGAGGTTTGTGTTGTTTGCCCTAAGTGTCAAAAAATGGGAATCGTGACAGAACAAGATGATTGCTACTCTTTTAAATGCCAACATTGTTTTGAGAAGAAAATCGGTAGACGCTTTGTTCATGCCCACAAAATTGAGGAATACTGTTCATATTGCGAGCGAATGTTTCGATTGGATATTCCACAAGAAAAGAAGCATTTTACTGTACTAAATGTGAATTGTCCCTATTGTGAGACTATGACTCCAGCCAAATTGCAAAAACTTAATGTGGGACACTATGAACCACTTGCTTTTGATTATCCCCTTTACTTTCTTGATTATTTAGATGGGAAGCAAATTTGGGCGTTAAATCGGGAACATCTGCAGTATTTAATTGACTATATTGAGGCAGAATTAAGAGAAAGAGGAGTTGTGACAAATCCTCACACAGGCGAGAAATTTACAGTAATGCGAGGAGAATCCTATCGGTTACCAAAGTTTATGAAATTAGCGAAAAATCGAGATAAAGTTTTAAAAATACTAAGACGACTACAGGCAAAGTAGAGAATGACTGATTTACGGGAGTTGTACAATGAAATTACAATTTTACAAAACAGAGATAACTTTTCAAGGAAAATTTTATAAAATCTTAACCCCTGTGAACCCACTAACCAATATTTATGTTGGTATTTCAATTGATACACCTTTTGTATTTGCGAATCAGGCAGATTTTGTGAGTCTTGCAGGCTTATTTACTCTTTTGACTGAAATGAAAGATATGATTATTTATTTGCCAACCAGAGCGAATCAGGCAGATTATTTTAAGCAGGCATGGTTTAATGATGGGAAAATGTTTGATATGGTGGTGTGCCACCACAGTTTACAATTGAAGCGAGGGTTGTTCAAGGAATTAAAAAGTCGGTTGTCAAAAGGAAATTTAGCAAGCTTTAAAGTAGATATGATGAAGTTTGCTGATTTGGAATTTGATGAAAAATTTTGGCACAAAGAGAACAAGGATTTGTTAGATGTGGTACATCAACAAACGACATTGTTTATGACGGGAAGTACAAAGATATTCAAGCAATTGGCTAGAGAATGCTTAAAATTTCGTAGTGATTTAGCAGGACCGCCTTATCACAATCATACGCATTTAGATACTTATTTACGCCACGGTAGTTCTCCACATTTTGAGGATATGCAGCTTTGCTTTTATGACAAAATCTGGTGGGATAAATGGTATGATGAACAGGAGGAAAAGGAAGAATGTTGAAACTGTATAAGATGGTTGATTAGGTACGAATAGAGTTCAGGAGGAGCGAGCATCATGGATTTAGATTTAAAACTACAAAATTTGAAAGTATTTCTTGAGACATTGTCAATTGATATTAAAAATATTGAACTTATTACTCGTGAGCGTTCATATTATGAGAGTGGTGTTGAAGTAAGACCTTACCCCTCCTATCCAAAGCACATAGAAATTAGGAGTATACGAGTACCTATGCTTTGCATTCATGTTGCTACAACTGAAAATTACCAGTCGCTCGGATTTAAAGATGGAACAAAAGGCAATTTTGATTCAACTTACCCAAAAACTAATGACATTCGCAAAAGATGGTGCTCACTTATAAGTGAAGAAAATCAAATAGCCAACTATCATGATGACCATATGTACGTTATATTTCGCAATTATCCACAACAAGAGATAGTAAGTGCTATTTTGAAAAATGAAAATCAGGAACAACTTTCAAGTATGATTGATGCTATGGAAGTCATCAAACCCGAGTGGGTAAGTACACATTCTAATTTGCGAGGGAGCGTAACAGGCTTTCGAGTTAAATATAAAAATGAACAGGATTATGTAACTGCATTGTCTAATGAAGAGTTTGAACTTATCAGCTTAAAAATTCTTCAATTCATTCAACTACGCACCCCTCATGTTGGCGAAGATGAAGTCTCCAATTTTTTAGAAATCTTGTTCGTCCACCCTGATATGACTAACCACTATGAATGGTACAAAATCGTAAACGGTACAAGGGTAGAGGGAGAAATTTTCGTAAGAGGCGAAAAGAAGAATAAAATCGAAGCAAAACCTTGAAACTAGTAAAGCTGGAGGGCATACAATGACGAATGCAGATTTGAATGTTTATCACAGCTTTTTGGTTGCCTTCGTTATTGTCATGATGGAGATACTTACTCTAATGGATGTGTTATCGCAAATTCTTTTGATGAGTTTAAAAAAAATGGATTGTTAATTGCTTTTTCTGGTGGAGACTCATGGGAATGGGATATGTTTACTCATGATAAAATTAATGGGATTGACCCGAATTGTGAAAATGCAAAAATATGGCGTAAAAAGATTGGATTAGAACAGTGAAAGGTTGTGCAAATGATGTCGATGGTACATGATAACAGAATAATATCGTATCAAGTTGATTTTGAAAATAAAATTCTTGCATTAAAAACAGAGTACTGGAGCGGTTCAATTCATGAAAAAACAGATGTGATTTTCACAGGCTATCTCACACATATTTTTCATAATGTAAGTGAACATAATATTATTTTCGACATAGAGGAGTATTGTTTAGATTTATTTTTAGAACATGAACGAGAGTTACTGGAGGAACAAAAAAATTACGGTTGGCCCCTTAGCTATAAAGTAAAAGATGATCTCGTTAATTTTTTACAACTCAATACGTACAAAGTGTTTTCGATTGACTCCTCGTGTGGGTTATACGGATATGTTATTGCAAAGAAAATTGATGTTCGAGTTGAAAAAGTATAAAGAGTTTAGGTGATAAGCATGAAAGCAAAAGCAGAAATGGTAAGTTGCATGAATAATGCGAAGTGGCGTGAATTTTTTGAAGCAATAGGAGAAAATGCTGGTGTTTTTTACGATACACCAGTCTTGGTGAAGTACTTAGAATGTGATGAAGCGGTCGAGGAACGGTTAAACTACGGTGGTGTAACTAGCGAAAAAGGTATTCTTGAATACTGGACACACCCGAAAGACCCTCTCCAGTATATACAAAAAAGATTTGCTAGTTGGATTTCCTACAAAGATATTGAATGGCTATTTTTTCCAACTGTTATTGAGAATGATATCTATACTAAACAAACAAGAAATAGCCCGTGCTTAAAGACTGGAACTTTAACAATTGAAACAGATATTTCAGGGATAAAACAGTTACTAGATAATCTTGGAAAACAGGATTATGACTTGGACGAAGATGGATTGAAGCTGTATGGTTACAAATGGAGCGGACAAGATAATGGCTGATGTTACGAGCAAAGCAATCAGGAAATACTTTGTTTTTCGAACAATCAAACGAGTAGGTGTTCAGCATGGATAAAAATAAGAAAGCAAGTACAAAAATATTCATCATTACTATAGTTGCAAGCTTTCTAGTGTGGCTGTATCTATTTATTGTAGATATGCAGTTGATAAATGCTAATCAAATTCCGAGATTTGCACGCTCATTTGAAGACGCAACAAGTCACCTTTCATATCGTGGTCTAGGTTGGGAAGTTCACTTTCCGGTACCATCATGTGCTGAGGATTGTCCACCTTTTGCAGGTCGTGTTTATCTGTGGAACTTTGGCACAATTATACTGACATTAGCCATTTACCTGTTTGTACTTTTCATACTTAGTCTTATTCTAGGAAAAATCTTAACATGGAGGAAAATCAATGACTGAAATTTTAATCGACTATTTAGATATTTACGCAAAATATCCTGCTGACAAATTTTTAACGAAAGTACAAAAGAAAGAACGCCACAACGCACTGATAGATTGGACGAAGAGAGTTTACGAAACAATGCCGACCTTTGAAGAAGTTGTTGCATTTATGTCACAAAATGAGACATTGCAATTTGAGAAACCTTTTTTGATGAAAGTTTTAATTCCTCGTGTTAAGGAAGATGTGGAACAAGAGAATATTGAAGCACTTAAGTTTTTATTTGAATGTAATGATGAAGAGAGAAAACGTATTGACAATATAACAGTAGCAATTGGTAGTCAATCAAAAAATTATATTCAAATGTTTCAAGAAGGGACAAATTGGGAGTATAGCGATTGGGAGTTGGCAGACATGATCTTGACTCGTGAACCTGACAATAAAATCGTGATTTATGAAAAATATATTGGACTTAGCGATTTTCTCTGGTATACAATCCACGAAGTTCCTTCGGGTGTTTTAGTAGGTTTGAGTGGTGCAGAAAAAGAAGCTATGCCACATATGTTTAAACATTTGCGAGAGTTTGCTCGACTTTCTAAAAAGTTAGGTAAAAAGAATGATGAATTCATTGATAAATGCCACACATTTTATCAAGCATGGGAGCAATACTTGAACTACACCAGTGATTATAATGGATTTGAAGATTATTTGCAAAAACAAAAGATAGCCTATTGAAAAAATGGCAATTAGATTGGAGATGTGAACATGATTATAAAAAAAGATGTGGGGAGCAAACTGATCCTGTAACAGCTTGATTGATCACATTACCGATCACTTAGACATCTTCGCATCATTGTAATTTTTCGCCTTTTAGGGTATAATGATAGATAACGAGTTGCCCACTTTTAATAACCTTAATTGTGGCTTTATCTCATGTGCTCTAATACCCTAGACTAAGGGGTATAAATGCCATTTCCATGCTCGAAAGACTTGAATAAATTTTCTTGATGCCTTTTATAATTTAAAATTTTTGAAAATATGTCAAACTGATAAGGAGTTTTCAAATGAGAGATAAAACAAAATATTGGTTGGAATTATGCGATGAAGATTTAACAACAGCAAAATTTCTTTATGACTCATCACGTTGGTTACACATGGGTTTCTTTTGTCATCTAGTTGCTGAAAAAGCATTAAAAGCCGTAGTTTCTGAACGGACAGACAAGGTGCCCCCTCGAACCCACGATTTACACAGATTGGCTAGCTTATCAAGTGTTTTTGATGAACTGAATGATGAGCATTTAGATCTGTTAGATAAGTTAAACCCTTTGCAGATTGAGGCAAGATATCCAGAATATAAAAGTAAAATTGCTTCTTCTATGAATAAAGAGTATTGTACAGAACTTTTAAAAGAGACGGAGGGATTTCTATGTTGGATAAAAGAGAAGCTAGAAATGTAGCATTAGAATATGCAAAAGCCGTTATCGGGGAACTAGAACCCAAAAACATCATTTTATTTGGCTCATATATAAACGGCACACCAACGGTGGACAGTGATATTGATATAGCGGTTGTTTTTGATGATTTTAAGGGCAATTGGTTGGAAACAGCAACACTACTTTCTCGGCTTAAACGAAAAGTGAATCTTTTGATAGAGCCACATCTCCTAGATGAAAGCGAGGATGTCACTGGCTTTTTAGCTCATGTCCGCCAAACAGGGGAAATCTTAGTTTAGTTAAATCTAAGATACGAGTATGAGTGCTTTTTCAGTACCTAGAGCCATTAAAATCTTTAGGGCTACATCTTTGTAAAGGAAAACAAGAAATGAGAAAATATGCAATTTTAAAAGAACCATTTCCACTAAATGATTATGGAGACATATGTGTAAAAATAATGCTCCATGAAACAAAGCACGGTACTTACTCATATCTGTATACAACAACTGATGAATATGGTTGGGCTAAGTTTGATAATTGTTTTGAAGATTTGGCAGATGCTGAAGAATTTGGACGAGAATGTGGTATCTATGATGATGATTGGGTACATATTCCCGACCCATTAGAGTACTGTAGCTGCGACCAGATACACCCAATTCGCCGTAAAGGAAGAAATACAGGGGATTATCAGTTGCCTAGTCAATATGAATTATGGAATGGTGTCGAATGGATTGACATAGGTGTTGATATAGAAAATGGTCGCTGTTTTATGATAGTTGAATAGCAACAGCCGAAATGTACAAATGCGTGTGAGCGTTTGGATATTTCGGTTTTTTCTTTTACTTGACAGCTAGGTATCAGCTTCATAAATCATTGTTGCAACTTTGTGAACCTCGCTGATCCTGTCCAATTTCAAATAATAAACTTTGAAAAAGCTAAAACCATTCCTTATTTAAAATGATTCCCCTTGTAGCTTCAACTGATGATCCATGCCCGGAACGTTGTGGCAAAAGCCCTTAAAATGCTTATAGCTGTATTACTATATTTAAGCAAATAATAAGTAGTTCCATATTGTAGAACTATACCAAATCAAAATTTCTTACTGTTGATAGATGGGAGTTTGGTAGAAAATAATAGGGCTTTACTCGTCTAGTGAGTCCGAGGGGTTGCCCCCTCATTCTCCTATAAGAACCGTGCATGACATTTTCAGGTCACACGGCTCAGGCATCCTAACAACCCTTTCGGGCGACTACGTTTGTTTCTAACAGGTTTTATGAATGTACACCATGTTTTGGGTTGTATATAGGTCATTGTGTTTTGGGGATTTGATATAGAAAATATCTCTATTATCATTTATTTCCATCAATGTTCCGCAACGAAAACATAGTCCTTTTTGTTTGATCCATATCTTTTTAAATTTTCGGAATGTCCAACCTAGGAAGTCGAAACCTTTGTCTATGTGAGTTATAAGCGTCTTTTCTTCGGATAGTTCTAGTCCTCTAGTTTTGAGAAATTCCGCTATTATTTCCTTGGTTTCTTTGGCTATTTCTAGTGTCGAGGCTGTTACAACAAAATCATCTGCGTAACGTACAAAATTCACTTTGTTCTTCGCTCTGATTCGTGAGTTTGGTTTCCCGTTTTCATCATAGTGGAATTTTTCTTCTAGGGCTTTCTGGAGGCCATCTAACGCTAAATTCGCATAAATTGAACTTATGACACCCCCTTGAGGAGTTCCATCTTCCGTTGGGAATAGTTCCCCCTTGAAGATAAAGCCTGCTTTCAGGAATTGTTTTAAGATCGATTTGTCCATCGGAATATTGTCAATCAGCCAATTGTGACTTATATTATCATAACAACCTTTGATATCTCCTTCGAGTATCCATTTTGCACCGTTTTTACTGGCGAGTACATTAAATAAATGTGAACAAGCATCGTGAGTACTTCGGCTTTGTCTAAATCCGTATGAATTAGTATCTGCTGTTGATTCACTAACAGGGTCAAGTGCTAATGCATACAATGCTTGCATTGCTCGGTCATACATCGTCGGGATACCTAATGGTCGCTTTTCTTTTTTACCTTCCTTTTTAATATATACACGTCTTAGCGGTTGGGCTTTGTAGCCTTTGTCGGTTAATGCTTTTGATGCCTTCATCTTTGCTGATGACGTAAGCCATAGTTCACCGTCCACGCCTGGAGTGTTCTTTCCTTCGTTCGTGGTTACTTTCCTTACCGCTAATAGTTTAGCGTAATAAGAATGGGTTAGCAGGTATTGTAACCTTTTAACTTCATTCCATTTCTTGTTGATTGTAGCCTTAGCAATCCGGACCTGTAGTCTATTAACCTCTTTTTCAACTTTCTTCCAATCTATCGTTTCCCATTGGATTGAAAGTTGTAGGTCTATTAGTCTCTCAGAAGTTTTTGCTTCTGTCATTGAGTGATTAATATTCATAGATATACCTTCTTTCATTACTGTTAAAACACCAAGGATAAGTCTGCACCCTTTCAGGTTAGGGCAAAGTTTGAACCCCTATGCATTTCATTACAAAATGCCATTCGCTTTTTATCCATTCCTATACCCGCTATACTATCTATCAACCTTACGGAGCGATATCATGATTTCAAGGAGCATATCGGGCTTACCAAGTTCCATGCAGTAAATAATTATGCGTGCCTTAGGAGCTGTCTGTAGACCGAGGGCTATTTGTCCATTTCCGATAAAGTAACCTCAGCCTTTATCGTCTCACCCTGCACCTTTTGGTTTAAGTGTATCAGCCTTTTCACTTATTGATGATAACGATCCTTACAACAGTTCACTTTACGTTCTCCTTAGCATGCTTATCCTAGCAGTTGATCCGAGTTTAGGCTATCAGATTTCCCACATTGTCCCATGAGCTTTGAACCCAAGGCTTACGCCTTACGCACATCATGGTAGGATTACCCCAAATGGAGGGGGTAGCTGGTGTCCAGCAATTTAACTACACGACTTCTTGTCGCGCAAAAATGTTCATCTTGGAATTTCAAAAGAAAATACTGGTCAAAATGGTTGATACAAAAGGGTTTGAAAATTTATCCGTTCCAGTCTTATCTGTCGCTACTCCAACCAAGCAAAAAGACGCTTGGTCTCCGCTACACGCGCCAGCTAAGCCCTCCATTCATCAGTAAATTACAAAGGTACTCTGTTGAGAAAATCATGTTTTAAAATTTATCAGTTGGTAAAAATTCCCATGAATAACAAGCCTATCCTGTTGAGGATTAAAAAGAAATTCACAAAAGAGTCGCCTATAATTTAGAAGAAAAACGAAATCAACAAATTCGTACCAGAAAAGTTTAAGAAGTATCGTTCCATTAATCATTCCGCCCCAACGCTACAGCCTGTAACCGTCTTCCGCTAAAGGTGCTTCATGCTTAATTCCACTGAAATTTAGATAGTACATGAAATTCAATCTAGCAAAAATGAGCTAGCCTTTAAAAGCCAATACATCAACCAAAAAAAATCTATACAAGTTGTTGAAACAAAGAATTAATCTATGCTTAAAAAGTTATTTCAAGAATTAAATCCCATTTCTCGTTTATGCATTTATAGTCATTCTGTTTTAGGGGTATTCGTTTGAATTGCAGTTTGACCCCTCCAGATTGCACTTCATCACAAAGCTATTGAATCAAGCAATTTGTTTATAGTATAATATGAAAAATGAGGTGATTTATAACAATGAAATTGACCGCCCAAAAGGACGAATTTCTTGATAATGATTATGTGGACGTAAGATATCGAGAACTAACCCCAGAAATCCACCAAATATTTCAGATTTGCGAAAATGCTGGCTCTATTCTGTTATGCAAAAAAGATAATGCCATACATAAAATTGACATAAATGATATTTTCTACATCGAGTGGGTGGATAGTAGGTGCTGTGTGTATACGAAGGATGAGGTTTTTTATTTGTCCGTTTCGTTAAAACAGATTGAAGAATCATTAGCAAGACAACAATTTGTCCGTATCAGTAAAATGGCTTTGTTGAATGTATACAAAGTAAAATCCCTCGCAAATGGCTTGCATTTTCGCATGACTGCGGAAATGGCGAATGGCGAAAAGATTATTGTAGGCAGACGCTACAGAGAAGATTTACTTGAAGCTATAAGCAGACTAGCGAAGGAGGTATCGCAATGAGAGAGAGGAAAATCCAATTATCAGTGTTTAGTTCCAACCGATTTATTTTATTTTGCGTTATCTTTACCGTAAACATTATGGCTGAAGTAGGACTAAGTATTTTCTCTGGCAAAGCGTACTATTTCGGAGTGTACCATGTATTAAATCCATTTGTCATTTGCTCTGCTCCAATAATGACTTTTTTGATTTTTGACCATGTTCCAGCTTTAAAATACTTCCTTAATGATGACTGCAAACTTTGGATTTATGTACTTGTACATTATCTAATTTCAAGTGGGGTACTTATGTTGTCTGTATTTGTGCTGGGATTGTTTGTACCTATGCACGCAGACGCGTATCGAAATGCGATTATTTCATATACACAAGGTTTCATCATAGTTATATTGTGTGCAATAATAATTGACTTTCGCAAAATAGCAGTAGCAAATAAAAATCTAAGGAAGATACAAGCAAGGAAGCTTGATGGAGGTATTTCAAATGAAGAAGATATGGCACATGAAAAATAAAACCGAGCACGAATGTAAGATGAATAAAAAAATAATGACCGAAGAGCGCAAGCAACAGCTTATAAAGCAGTATCAAATATATTCTAAGATTGACTGGGCAATCGTGTTTGCTATCCTTATTGTAGTTTTCGAACCAGCCTTGCGTTATGCGATTTCACTATTAGGTTATGAAATACTAGGGATAGGTACAACCCCAGAGATTTATACTTTCGTGCGAGGCGAAGCAGGGTTGCTAGGGAATTCTATGGCACTGTTGTATAGTATCCCACTCGTTATCTATATCCCATTTTTCATCATATGTACAGTTTATAACATCTGGTCAACTTGGCTCTTTGTGAAAGTGTGGTCGATTAAGGAAATACCAAAACGCTTCTTATACTGGCTCGACTGGTTTCTGCTATTTGTATTGACCGTGTATGATGTGTTACTCTTTTATTCCCTTTTGGTTAGATTGTGACGACAGAAAGGAATAATATGAGTTTGAGAAAAGAGAAGAAGTCTGGGAAATGTTATTGAGGAAAAGTTGAGAAAATTACTCCAAGATTTTAGATTTTATCAGTCATTTTAGCAGTTGCAATCTAAACTATCCCTAAAAAGGTCGCACTAATCCCTGAAAAAGATACACTGCTCCCTTGTTGATGTGAAGCTTAAAAAAATTGATACTGATATTAAATAATATGCGAAATTTTCTTAAGGAGAAAAATTAATATCCAAGGATTTTATGTTTTTCAAGATCATCTCAAATTCATCTTTAAGCGGAAAATGTGAACAGAACTTAAAAATTGTTTGTCTGGCATGTCTGATTTTTTTAGCAGCAATCTTGAAAATCTTATTTCTTAACGTTTCAACTTGAAATGACTTCATAC
>Ga0123355_10016224_pt1 | contig 11729 bp, 9 predicted proteins | sample TergutEmb28metaG_3_FD_89872 | JGI IMG/M metagenome (GOLD analysis project Ga0123355, IMG submission 89872) | Embiratermes neotenicus P1 segment gut microbial communities from Petit-Saut dam, French Guiana - Emb289 P1 | ecosystem: Host-associated > Arthropoda: Insects > Digestive system > Gut ...
ACCCAAGGACTGGGATATTACCACGTCTGCAACACCTAACCAAGTGGTGGAAATATTTCCTAAAACATTTGAAACGGGGATAAAGCATGGGACCGTTACCGTGCTTGTTGACCGGCAGGCATATGAAGTTACAACATTCCGCATTGACGGGAAATACTTAGACAGCCGTCGCCCCGAAGATGTAACTTTTACAGGCAATATAAACGCTGATTTAAGCCGCCGTGACTTCACAATGAATGCAATCGCCTACAATTCTGAGGATGGCTTCATAGACCCTTTTGGCGGGCAAGCAGACATAGCAAAAAAAATAATCCGCTGTGTGGGAGATGCGGAATGCCGTTTTAGTGAGGATGCCCTTAGGATGCTAAGAGCCGTACGCTTTGCCGGGCAATTGGGGTTTACTGTGGACGATAAAGCAATAATAGCTATTACGGCACGGCGGTCAAGCTTGGCAAATATCAGTGCGGAGCGGGTACGCGATGAGTTGGTCCGGCTTATTACAAGCCCGCATGTATCGGCCATCCGCTTGCTTGAAAGTACCGGGCTTTTGCCTTATATTTTAGTGGGTTATATATTTGGCGGTGACTTGCAACAGACCATTCACCGGTTGGCAACTTGCCCGTTACAAACAAATTTGCGCTTAGCTGTTTTCCTAGCCTTTAGCGGCAATGCCTGTAAGAAAATACTGCGGGATCTGCGCTTCGACAATAAAACCATCCGTGAGGTAAGTTTATATGTGAGTTTGCTTCATACAACAATTTATCATAGCAGATACGAGATAAAAAAAATCCTGCGCATGATGCCGCAAGTGCATAGGGATGTAAACTGCCCAAGACAAGCCGCTCAGATGTATTTTGAGAACTTGCTCACAATAAAATCGTTGTTTTATCCCAAAGACGCAAGCTGTCATGAATCTATCCGGGATGATGCCCGGGATATCCAAGCAGGCGGTGAGGTTTATACCTTGCGTGACCTCTCGGTCAAGGGGGCGGATTTAGCCGCGGCCGGTGTCCCGCGCGGAAAGGAAATTGGCGATAAATTGGAAGAGCTATTGGACGCTGTGATGCGTGACCCCGCTAAAAACACGTATTTATACGAATATTATCGGGGAAAATAAGGCTTTTCCGGTTTTGTCAATTTTGCCGAAGGCTTTCATTCGCATTTTGATGTATAATGCGTGCGACAACACATTAATGTTCTCAAGAAAAACAAGGACGGAAACCGATGCGACACAAGCACCTAGAAAGAGATTATCTGGATCAGTGCCATAGTTTAATCGTACTTGGCGGCACCTTCGACCCAATACACATAGGGCATTTGGCGATTGCCGAAGCCGCAAACCGGCAACTAAAACCGCAACGGGTGCTGTTTATACCCAGCGGTCAGTCGGCTCACAAACGTGACAGGCAAATTACATGCCCCCGGCACCGCTATAACATGACTGCCCTTGCTGTGTGTGAGTATCCGACCTTTGATATATCACGGCTGGAGATTAACAGGCCGGGGCCGTCATATACAATTGATACGGCACGTGCGCTGTCTGTCATTTGCCCGCCCGGTGCAAAAATCAGTTTTTTGATTGGTTACGATGCGTTAATGGATATATTGTCATGGAAAGATGCCAAAGAGTTGCTACAAACATGTGATTTCGTGGTGGTTCCGCGAATAGGATATGATAAAAACGTTGCGGACCATCTGGCCGAAACTTACAATGCCAAAATTCACCTGCTGGATGGCCCGCTTATGGATATTTCCAGTACAAACATACGGGAACGTATTAAAACAGGACAAGCCATAAGCGGCCTTATACCCAGCCCTGTGGAGGATTATATCAGGAAACATGAACTTTACGCATCTGATGAAGCTATGCACGCCTGTTTTGATACCAATATATCACCTCCGCTCGATAACGGTATTTTCCATTTTCATGCCACGCAGGAAGTACTTCGTATCCGGCTTTCTCCAAAACGTTTCGCTCATACGATGGGGGTTGTAACCACGGCCGAAAAATTGGCCGCGCATTATAATCAAGGCATAGAAAAGGCCCGCACCGCTGCGTTGTTGCACGACGTAGCAAAAGAGTACAGTGCCGACAAAGAACGCGCGCTATGCAGGTTGCTGGGTATACAATTAGACTCGGTGCTTGATGCCAATATTGACCTCACCCATAGCCTGCTTGGCGCGCAATTGGCCAAAAGGGACTTTCATGTTACTGACCCGGAGATACTGCAAGCCATCCGCTATCATACAACGGGGCGTTGCGGCATGAATATGCTGGATAAAATCATAATGCTGGCCGACTATATAGAGCCATACCGCGGAAACTGGGGCCCCATAAAAGAAATGCGCCGGCTGGCTCTAACCAGCATCAACCAAGCCTTGATTTTGGGAACGGAGTACACTTTAAAAAAAGATAAGCAAGCCGGTAACCCCATACACCAATGGAGTTATGATATGCTAAAGGAGCTAAAAGGAGGAGAAAAATGAAAAGTGACACCAAAGAATGGCTGGCAGTACAAGAATTGCGTGAAGCGCTGGACAAAAAATTCGGCCAAGAAATTATGGTTATGGATTTAAGAAACGTGACAACTATAGCCGATTTTTTTGTTATAGCCACAGGAGGAAGCGCGCCCCAATTGCAAGCCCTGGCAGACACTGCCGAAGAAATTATGAAAAAACACGAAATCCCGCTAAGTCATATTGAAGGTATCCGCGCAGGTGAGTGGGTGCTGTTGGACTTTGGTAGCATAATTGTCCACTTGTTTGACAAAGAAAGCCGGGAGTTTTACAAGCTAGAACGGGTTTGGGGAGACGCAAACATAGTATAATTTTCCATATAGATGTCAACACTCCCATTAAGGAGTGATGACTATGGTTGAAAAAATCAAAAAGGCATTAATAACAGAAAAAATCCCCGCTATATTGTGTGCTATGGCCTGTATTGCCTCTGCTTTTATGGGTTTTGTGTTTGGTTATATCTTCTTAGGACTGGGCGAACCTATATTGGCTTACGGCGAAACACCCACTGTGTACCAGGCCGGTGTTCCGTATTTAGCGGTGAATCCTACACTTGAATGCCCAGTACAAGCTCCGGCACAGGTGTGTGACGAGCCAGCCACAGAGGGCTTTGTAACATCTCATATATACATTGTCACGCTTTTGGGCGGTTATATTGCAATTTACCACGCGGAGGAAAACGGCGGCGGGCTCAAAGAAGTAACAAGTATTTCAGTCGGAAATCTGGATCTGGAAGAGCAGGCACAGTTGTTGGCAGGCATAAAAATCTATTCCGATGAAGCGCTTGCGTTGATTTTACAGGATTATGGTAGCTGATTTAACAAAATTAATTGAAATAATACAATACGTAAAAAAGGCATTGCATGGTTTATATGTGCGATGTCTTTTTTTGTAAAGTTGACACATTTTGAGAAAACAACTACAATTAAGTAGAAATTTCGGCATGTTTCATGGCATTAACTAACTTAGGGGGAAAAGGCAAGTGAGAGAACACGAACATTATGGATTTGAGTACGAACACGATGATGACAACACCGCTCAAAAAGAGAAGGTTCATGAATCGGATTATATCAACTATACCGATACCTATGAATACAGCAACGACATGGCTCGCAGTGCCGTAGAGCGCTTTCTTGAATCGGAAGCCGAACCGGAACCCGAAGCCAAGCGTCCCCCATCCACCCCCAAATATGATGACGAAGAAGAATATATGACCCGCTTAGCCGATGCCCGCAAAGAGCGTCAGCGTAGGAGGGAAGAAAACCCCGTACCCAAACCGGCAGTGCGCGTTAATGTTGAAAGGCCGCGCCGTTCTCACCCGGTGGTAGTACACGAGCCGGTAGCTGAAGCGGTAGCAGATGAAGAATGGGCACCTATGGCGGAGGAAGACTTTAACAGCTTCCGGGAGCGCTATAGCGAGCCCCACGTAATGGCACCTCGTGAGCCCAGGGCAGGTGAGCGTCCGCGTACCGCAGGGGCAAGGCGCCGGGAAACTGACGTGCCGGTAGAAGGCCCCAGCCCGTTGCGTTATATGTTAGGCATTATTTTAATAGGGTTATTGGCATTGATGGCATTCTTAGCCATGAATAACAGGAACTTGAGGCTGGATTTAGACAGGTATCAAGGATTGGCTACGGATACAACAGATAGTGCTGTTGAAATCACCCAGCTTGAGTTGGCACTTGCGGCATCTCAAGAAAGCAATGCAATTTTGCAAGCAGAGCTGGACGCAAAGGCCGCACTGTTATATGAGCTAAGCCCCGGCGGGGAGTATGACCCTACAGATAACACCCCCGGTAGGCCGGGAGATGGCTATGAGCCCGCACTGCCGGAACCACCAGCTCCGGAGCCTGTTATACACATAGTTGAGTCCGGGCAGATGTTGTCACGTATTGCGTTTCAGCATTTTGGCAGTAGCGCCCAACATTATGTGAACTTGATAGCCGCCGCCAATGGCATAGAAAATCCTAATGATATCTATATCGGCCAACGACTGGTCATCCCTGTATCAGATTAATCTATAATGGCTACCCTTTTATCTTGGAGCAAGCATATTTGTTTCAATGCAGGGTAGCCATTTCTGCATAATCATGTCCAATGCGGCATAAGTTAAGTTAAACTACAAAATCACAAAAGGACTCGACTATGGATCTTACGAATTTGTCATTGGTTCAGCTTAAAGAAGCGGCCAAAGAGCTTGGAATTAAAAATGTTTCCAGGATGCGTAAAGCAGATTTGGTAGCATTTATTGACTTGCATAAAACGGAGCGTGAGGCTCCGCTTCCACCGGTGGAAGAAACTTACAATGAAAAAGAACCCCAAACGGAAGGCGAACCGGTAAATACGGCGTTTATGGATGATATCCCACCGGATGATTTTCAAATTGAGGAAACCTCTCAAATTGCAGACGATCCCCCGGAAATAAATATCACCGCCCCGTCACCTCAGCCCGAGCAACAGACGGCGGAAGGTATACTTGAGATTTTACCTGACGGGTTTGGTTTCTTAAGGGTAGATAATTTTCTCCCAAGTTCAGGGGATGTGTACATCTCGCCTACGCAAATAAGGCGTTTCAATTTGCGTACCGGCGACTTGGTTTGCGGTATTACCCGCCAAAGCAGTGCCGACAAGTTTAGCGCAATATCCTATGTAAAACATGTAAACGGCGAGCCGCCTTATATGGCAACTCGCCGCCCGTATTTCGAATATTTGACCCCTATATTCCCTACTCAGCGTATCACTCTTGAAGCCCCGGGTGGGCAATCTACCCGTCATGCGATGGCTCCCCGGCTTATAGATTTGCTTTCGCCTGTAGGTTTTGGCCAGCGCGGCATGATAGTTTCACCGCCCAAGGCCGGGAAAACCGTCTTGTTAAAGCAGATAGCCAACGCAATCACTCATAACCACCCCGATGTGCATCTAATCGTACTTTTGATAGACGAACGCCCGGAAGAAGTCACAGACATGCAACGTTCAATATTTGGCGAGCATTGTACGGTTGTATCCTCCACCTTCGATGAGCAACCGGAGAATCATAAACGCGTAGCCGAAATGGTGCTTGAAAGGGCAAAGCGTCTGGTGGAACAAAAAAAGGACTTGGTTGTCCTTTTAGATTCCATTACCAGGCTGGGGCGGGCTTACAATCTTACAATACCCATGGGCGGGCGCACCCTGTCTGGCGGGCTTGACCCTGCCGCACTGTACATGCCAAAGAAATTTTTTGGCGCGGCACGCAATGTAGAAGAAGGCGGTTCCCTAACAGTACTTGCGACGGCACTCGTGGACACCGGTAGCAAAATGGACGACGTGATATTCGAAGAGTTTAAAGGTACCGGCAATATGGAATTAGTGCTGGATAGGCGCATGGCCGAGAGGCGCGTCTTCCCGGCAATTGATATTATGCGCTCAGGCACCAGGAGGGAAGAGTTGCTTCTGTCCGCCAGAGAACTGGATGCAATGTACACCCTGCGCGAAATGAGCGGCAAAATATCCTCTGCGGAGTTTTCCGAAAAGGTTACCGATATGATGGTCAAATCCCAGGATAATAAAGAGTTTGTCAATGGATTTATAGAGGTGAAGCGGTACTAAAAAGGGGCTGGTTAATACCAGCCCCGTAATTTCATAACATGTGCCAGCCTTTTAATTGAGTACATGTACGCTGCTTGGCGGAACGTAACATCATGTTCTTTTTGTATATCATAAACCAACCCGAAGGCGCTTGCCATGGCGTCTTTTTCTTTTGCGGCAACTTCGGAGTCGTTCCAGTAGTAGCCGTATAAGTTTTGACACCATTCGAAATATGATACTACAACGCCGCCTGCATTGGCCAATATATCCGGGATGACAATAACATTGTTATTGTTAAGGATTTTATCGGCTTCCGGGGTCACCGGGCCGTTTGCGCCTTCTACTATCATGGATGCCCTAATTTTTGATGCGTTTTCGCTTGTAATTGCGTTTTCAAGTGCGCACGGAAGCAAGAAATCTGCCTCAATTGCCCAGAATTCATCCGCGGTGATTTCTTTTGCGTCTGGGAAGCCTTTAACAGAACCGTAGTTTTGGTGTTTATATTCTTGTAATTTTGCGGCATTGATGCCTCTTGGGTTGTGCAGTATGCAGTCGTATTCCATGAGAGCGGTCATTTTTGAGCCAAACAGCTCCATGTATAAAGCGGCATAAGTTCCTACATTTCCAAAACCCTGCAAAATAAACTTTGAACCTTCAAATTCAATATTATGCTTATTTGCCGCTTCTCTTGCTATGATGGCTACACCCATTCCGGTTGCGGCTATTCGGCCTTTTGAGCCGCCTAATTCTATGGGTTTGCCGGTTAGCACGCCAAGCGCGCTGTGACCTACGATTTTAATATATTCATCTGTCATCCATGCCATTACTTGGGCGTTTGTTCCCACATCCGGCGCGGGTATGTCTACCTTTTCGCCAAGGAGTTTATGGGTTGCGGCTATATAGCCGCGGGCCAGCCGCTCCTTTTCTCCTTCAGATAAATCTTTTGGGTCTACGCAAACGCCGCCCTTGCCGCCGCCATATGGTACGCCCGTTAGCGAACATTTAACTGTCATCCAGATAGACAGTGCCTTAACCTCATCACTATGGACGCTTGGGTGGAAGCGGATGCCGCCTTTAAACGGGCCGATTGCATCATTGTGCATAGAACGGTATGCCGTGTACACATTTAGCCTGCCATCGTCCATTTTTACGGGGATATTAACTTCCAAGACTTTGCTCGGGTTTTTAAGGATTTCATATACCGCCGGGTCCAGCCCCATTTTGTCGCAGGCAGATTTAATTTGAAACTGCGCGCTTGTTAGTGGATTAAGTGTCTCCATGAAATTACATTCCTTTCACAAAGGATTTAATTCTGTTCATGCCCTCAACTATGTCCTCCTCGCTTAATGCGAAAGAAAGGCGAATGTGATTTTCACATCCAAAGTCACCGCATGACACTATTGCTACTTTTTGCCTTTCCAGCAGAAGATCCGCAAAGTCTGACGCGTTTTTTATTACCGTGCCGTAGGCAGGCTTGCCGCATAAGGATGAAATATCCGCAAACACATAAAACGCGCCATCCGGAAGCAATGCGTCCAGCCCCGGGATTTCTTTAACCATGTCATACATTACATCCCGGCGGTTTTTAAACGCGTGGCGCATATTTATTACACATGTTTTGCCGCCGGTTTCGGCGGCGAGGGCGGCTTTTTGGGTAAGCGTATTAATATTGGAAGTGCGGTGGCTTTGGATGTTTCCTATGACTTCGGCAATCTGTTTATTGCTTGCGGAATATCCTACGCGCCAGCCTGTCATGGAGTAGCTTTTGGAATAGCCGTTAATCACGATTGTACGGTCGAACACATCTTTTCCAAGGGCGGCGATGCTTATATGCGGTGTGTCATCGTTATATATGAGCATTTCATAAATTTCGTCGGAAATTATATACAAGTCGTTCTTTACAGCCAGATCCGCAATGGCTTGGAGCTCGTCTTTAGAAAAAACCGAACCGGAAGGGTTGTTTGGTGAGTTTAAAACTATGGCCTTAGTCTTACTGGTAATGGCGTCACTTATCTGCTCTACCGTGGGCTTGTAGCCGGTGGACTTGTTTGTCATTACCGTAATGGGTGTGCCACCGGCAAGGATAACAAGCTCCGGATAAGTTATCCAATACGGAGCCGGGAGTATTATTTCATCGCCATCGTTAATTATTGCAGAAAATACATTGGACAGGGCGTGCTTTGCCCCATTTGAGACAACTATCTGGGCTGGGTCATAGTCCAGCCCATTGTCTTTTTTGAGCTTTTCGCAAATAGCTTTTCTTAGCTCAATGATACCGGCAGACGTGGTGTACTTTGTAAAGCTTCCCATTGCCGCTTGATGTGCGGCTTCCTTGATATGCTCGGGGGTGTCGAAATCCGGCTCGCCTGCCGTGAATGCAATTATATTTTCGCCGGCGGCTTTCATTGCCTTAGCTTTGGCGGTTATCACTAAGGTGGATGATTCTTTTACTTGCAAGGCTCTATGCGACAATGTTTTCATATTTTATTTCATGCCTCCTTCGTCGGCGGAACAAATAGGTTGGTATGAAAATCCGCTTCGCGGATGTTTCACACTTTGCCTCCGGTTAATCTGCTTTCTAAACCTGATAACTCGTCCCAAAGCGCTTGCGGCATACGCTCACCGAAGGAGTTGTAATAGTCACGTATCGCGGCAACTTCAGTTTTCCACAATTCAATATCTATATGCAACAAGTCTGCCAAGCTACTTTGCGAGAGGTCAAGGCCTTCGATGTTTATATCTTTTTGATGTGGTATATCTCCTATTGATGTTTCCCGCGCAGAAACATCATTGGCCGAGCGTGCAAGTATCCATTCCAGAACGCGTATGTTTTCACCAAACCCAGGCCATATAAATGTGCCGTTATCATCTGTGCGGAACCAGTTTACATTAAAAACCGCGGGGGCTTTGTTGCCCAGCTTTTTACCAATATCCAGCCAGTGAGCGAAGTAATCGCCCATGTTGTACCCGCAGAAAGGTTTCATTGCCATAGAGTCTATACGCACAACGCCTACCGCGCCCATTTGCGCGGCGGTAGTTTCGGACGCCAAAATAGAACCCACAAAAACTCCATGGTTAAAACTACTTGCCTGATACACAAGGGGTGCGGTTTTCGCGCGCCGCCCGCCAAATATTATTGCTGATATTGGTACGCCTAGAGGGTTTTCAAACTCGGGGCTTAAGACTGGGCAGTTTTTAGCCGGGGTTGTAAAACGGCTGTTTGGATGGGCGCCTTTTTCTTCGGAGGTAACGCCGTTCCAGGGCTCGCCTTTCCAGTTGATGCCTTTTTGCGGTGGATGGGTGTCCAGACCTTCCCACCATACTGTGGAGTTTTCTTCGTTATAGGCCACATTTGTATATATCGTGTTTGTGCTTATGCATTCCAGTGCGTTTGGGTTTGTGTGCTTATTGGTGCCCGGCACAACACCAAAATAGCCGTTTTCCGGGTTTATTGCCCAAAGCCTGCCGTCTGGGCCGGTTCTTAGCCAAGCGATATCATCTCCTACGCACCATATTTTATAACCTTTTTCTTTATATAGCTCGGGCGGGATTAGCATTGCCAGATTGGTTTTTCCGCAGGCCGAAGGGAACGCCGCGCATACGTATTTAACTTCCCCCTTGGGGTTTTCTATCCCCAGGATTATCATATGCTCTGCCAGCCAGCCTTCTTGTTTTGCCTGATACGAGGCTATACGTAGTGCAAAGCATTTTTTGCCAAGCAACGCGTTGCCGCCGTATCCGGAGTTGATAGACCATATTGCGTTGTCTTCCGGGAAGTGGCATATATAGCGGTCATCCATGTTTAGGTTGGCGGTGCAATGCAGGCATTTTACGAAGTCACCGGCTTTATCCAGCAACTTTATAACATCCTTGGACACCCGGGTCATGATATTCATGTTAAGCACAACATAAATAGAGTCTGTAATTTCTACACCAAGTTTGGAAAACGGCGAATCAACAGGCCCCATGCAAAACGGGATTACATACATGGTGCGCCCTTTCATTGACCCATCAAACAGGGTGGTAAGCTTGCAGTACATCTCACCCGGGGCATACCAGTTGTTGTTTGGGCCGGCATCTTCTTTCAAAGTTGTACATATGAAGGTCTTGTCTTCGGAACGGGCTACGTCGTTTATAGCCGAGCGGTGTAAGTAGCAACCGGGAAGCACTTCTTGGTTAAGCCGGATTAGCTCGCCGGTTTTAAGTGCTGTCTCGCGAAGAATGTCCAGCTCTTCGCCGTCTATCCATACTACATTGTCGGGCTTGCATAAGTCTTTTGCCCAGGAGACCCACTCGGTTACTTTTACATTTTTTGTCATGACTTGTCCTTCCCGACGAGGTTATGTAATTCAAGGTCATAATATCAAGTTATTGATATTTTGCAATAGAACAAATTACACTTCACAAAACGTATAATTAAAGCTATACTTGGATAGAAAAAGTAAAACTTGCGAATTATATCAGTGCGGAGATGATTTTGATGGTTCAAGTATCAGAAATTATGCGGTTTGTATGTTACATGTGTAATATGTGCGATTATCCTCTTGCCGCACAAGCGCAAATGTATGAGCTTCCTTATACCGGGGGCGCCGGGCCAATGGTGGTAACGGCTATAGGTATAGGTTTGGCCGTGCTTAGCCTGTTGCTGTTTGTTCTAAGAGGGAAGTCGAAAGACGATAATAAGAAAGATAAACCCAGTAACCAAATTAGGAACCAAAACAAGAATCGAATTAGGAAATAGCCGTTGACATGTCGTAATTTAACGTGTTAAACTCCCTTCCGGTAACTTCGAAAGGGTGATTCTGATGGGAGTCTTTGTGTGCGCACGTTGGTTTAGATTCGCATTATGTCGGGCTTGCTGTTTTCGTTGTGTGGGATTTATTTATTCACGACTCTATTTTTGAGGTGCAGACAATTGTCTGCACTTTTTTTGTTGCTCAGCAAAGATAATAATTATTCGAAAGGGGCAAGCCGATGATGACAATTCTTATTAAAAACGGCCGTGTTCTTGACCCAGCCAATAACACAGATGTCTTGTTGGATATTTTAATCGAAGGCGGAATAATCCGCGAAACCGGCGTTAACCTGCAATGTGAAGGCTCTGCGGAGGTCATAGATGCAACAGGACTGTGGGTAGTACCTGGTTTAATAGATATGCATGTACACTTACGGGACCCAGGCTGGAATCAAAAGGAAACCTTAGCAACAGGGACCCGTGCCGCCGCCGCCGGGGGCTTTACAACGATATGCCCAATGGCAAATACCGACCCGGTCACGGATAATGAAGCGGTTGTGGAATATATCCTCTCTACGGCAAAAAAAGAAGGGATAGTGCATGTTGTCCCAATAGGCAGTGTTACCAAGGGCTTGCTGGGGCAGGAGTTAAGTGCCATCGGCGAGATGCAAGCGGCGGGAATATGCGCAATAAGCGACGACGGTAAAGCAGTGGAAAACGCCGCCCTGTTTAAAGCCGCGCTGAAATATGCCGCAAAGCTTGAGTTGCCCGTTTTGACCCATGCGGAAGACCCTAAAATGACAGGCAAAGGTCAAATAAGTGCCGGCCCACATGCCAAAAAGTTGGGTTTAACTGGCATCCCTAATGACTCGGAAGAAATTATGATAGCAAGGGATATTATACTTGCCCG
>Ga0123355_10016225_pt1 | contig 11729 bp, 9 predicted proteins | sample TergutEmb28metaG_3_FD_89872 | JGI IMG/M metagenome (GOLD analysis project Ga0123355, IMG submission 89872) | Embiratermes neotenicus P1 segment gut microbial communities from Petit-Saut dam, French Guiana - Emb289 P1 | ecosystem: Host-associated > Arthropoda: Insects > Digestive system > Gut ...
ATGGTGTCGAACTGCCAGGTTCGCTGGATGTGCTCCTCCACCTCGAATGCCACGCACGACCCCTCTTTGTCCGGCGTGACCGTGGACCCAGCGATAAGGGTGTCGGTCTGCTGGTAGACCCGGTAAAGGATCTTGCCGATGTACGTGCTGCCGGAGTATCCGTTGAGCGACTCGGCGACGCGCGCCCGCACGTTGACGGTGCGCTTCGCGATTGCCGGCTGGTATGCGAAGTCGCCCGGGAAGTCCACGGTGAACGTCGTCGAGTATGACGGCACGTAGCGCACCGAGAGCTCGCCGCCGAAGCCGACCAGGCCGGTGAGCAGCAGGTGCTCGCTCCTGCTGCCGGAAGGCTTTGCGTACACCGACACGATCTGCCCGGCAAATGCCTTGCCCAGGTGCGCGGTGACGACGACCGCGGTGCGGTAGTTCACGGTCCCGTCGCTGACGGAAACCTTGAGCGGGGTCGGGATCCTGGTGATGACCACCCGACGCGCAGTCGCAGTCGGCGCAAGGCGGGAGGTGCCTGCGTAGCGGGCGGTATACGTGTAGGTGCCGGGCGACGGCGGTGTGTCGGTCAGCCTGAAGGCGGCGCGGGAGGTGATGGTCTTGACCCACCGCTCGACCACGTGGCTGCCGGCCTTTGTCCTGGTGATGACGATGCTGCTTCGGGCGGGCGGCGTGCCGACTGACAGCGCGAGCGTGCCGGCCAGCAGCACGCTCCGGCCGAAGACTGCCTTCGCCGTGCCGCGCAGGGTAATCGTCGATGCGGTGCGCTCCGGATCGTGGTAAGCGAACACTCTGAAGACGTGCGAGCTTACGCCCCCGTTCTTGAGCACCGGGTACTCGTAGACGGCAAACAGCGTGGCGCTGTTAGCGGAAAAGGCCAGGCCGAACTGAGCGAGCGCGACCTGGTATCCGGTCTCGCTGAACCTGTTGACCGCGGTCTTAACGCCCTGCCGGTAGACGGCGACGTTCGGCGCGCTGCGGGCGCCGAACGCCATGGTGCCGTCAGGTGCGACGGCGACGGCGTCCTGCCCGGACCGGAACAGGTACCGTCCGGTCTCGGCGAAGGTCTGGGTGTTATAGACCTGCTGGGAAGTTCCGCAGCTGACGATGAATCTGGCGCCGCCGGGAACGATCGCCAGGTCGGCGGGGAATTGGCAGTCCAGGAACGTGGGTCCGTTGTACATGGTGACCGGGCTGGTTGCTACGTCGTAGCTGGCGATGGTCGCCAGGTCGGCACCGGGCTCGGAGGCCAGTAGCGTGCCGCTGCCGGCGGGGTCCGCGACGAGCTGCGGCGGAGTGGTGAAGGAGCTCGGCAGTGCAAGAGCTGTGAACGCCGTCGGGGGAGTGTAGGCGGGGTCGATGGCGCCGACGAAGTTGCCGGCGCTGCTCCGGTAGCTCACCCAGACCCGGCCGCTCTGCACCGCGACGTCGTAGGGGCTGTCGCCGCTGCCCAGCGGGTAAACGGCGGTCTCCTCAAGCGACGCGGTGTTTATAGCGCTGACGGCGTCGTCCCCGGCGAGGGCCGCGTACAGAGTCGAGCCGTCCGCGGAAAGCGCGATGCCCTGTACCCCGGTCTGGCCGCCGATCGTGGCGACCAGCTTCCCGGCCAGGTTCGTGACCATGATCGAGTCACTCACGTCCTTGCCCTGGGTTCCTCCGCTGAAAAACAGCCGGCCCTGGGCGACGTCGGCCACCATCTCGTGGAACCTTGCCATTTTCAGCGTCCCCGCGGCAGCGGACACGGTCGCCTTGGGCGTGCTAGTCGAGGGAAGCGCGGCGGCGCGGGCGCCGGACGCCGGCAGCACCACCCCTGAGAAAGCGACCCCGGCCAGAGCCGCCGCCACCAAAATTTGCTTGATCCGCACGGGCTCTCCCGGTGTGAGCAGTCGGCTGAGGTAGAAAGCTATTTCGCGCAGCTGAATCCCTCTGATGACAACGCTGTCTTCTACCGAGTGAGCGATGCGTCCGGCAATCGCGTTACTCCCGGCCGCAGCCTGCCGTTTTGTGGTTAATTCCGCTGGCTGTGCACGAGCAATGTGCAGAAGCTACGTACGGCAAGCACATCGAAACCGGGTTCGGGCCGTCCCGCGACGAAAGAGCGCGCGGGCGAACTGGCCAAGGACTGGAGCGCGGTAAGGCGCATCGGCAAGGTCGCGGCACCATGACCGTCACAAGCGCCGCCGCGCGACTCGCCCTAGCTATCTAACTCCGAGTAACTACACCGCGGGGGGACCGGTGCGTCCCCCCGCGGCGGCTGCGCCACCGGCGCCGGGCCAGGAGAACTATGCCGGGCGGGACGATCACGATGTCGGCCAGTCCGACCGCCAGGATCGTCGCCCACTGTCGGCTTGAGACGAACGGGGAACCGGGAAGTTCCGCGTATCCCGGATCCTGCGGGTCCACGAGGACGGTGACCGACGCGCCCGGCGAGTACGTGGGCGCCGCGTCCGCGACGTGGACCGTTGTGGTGTTGTCGCCGTCGACAGGCACGCCGAGCCGCACCGCCAGGGTCGAGGTCCGGTTCCTGCCCGACCCGATGTCCTCGCTGATGACCTGTGCCGTCTGGCGGACGCCGTGCGCCTGGGTGTAGGCGCTCCGCACGCCGTTCGCATGCTTGACTGGCGTTCGCCGTCGGACGCCCACCGCTGCCGGCGCGTCACTGAATGAGAAGCTTTGTCCAAGCCCAGGCGCGCGGCTGGAGGTCGCCGCATCGATCAGGATTCGAGAAGCGCCGGCGGTCGCGCCCGGCTTAGCCTGCATTCAGCCGGCCGGCATCACGCCGAGCCCATGCGGGCCGAAGGGACCGAAAGGAATGGTGACAATGGCCGCGAACAGTTCCCAGACCGAGTACGAAGGATTCACCGCAGCAGAGCGTGCCGCGATGAAGCAGCGCGCCGCCGAGCTGCGCGCCGAGGGCAAGGCAGGCGCCAAGAAGGCTGACGGGCTGGAGGCAGTCCTTGACGCGATCGCGAAGATGGCGCCGGAGGACCGCGTGGTCGCCGAGCGGGTGCATGCGGTGGTGAGCGCTACCGCGCCCGAGCTGGCGCCGAAGACCTGGTACGGGATGCCCGCCTACGCCAACGCGGAAGGCAAGGTCGTCTTCTGCTTCAAGAACTCGGGCAAATTCAACATGCGGTACTCGACGCTGGAGTTCCAGGACGCCGCGCACCTCGACGACGGGGACGTCTGGGCCGTGTCGTTCGCGCTGCAGGAGTGGACCCCCGCGGTCGAGCGGAAAGTTACCGAACTTGTGAAGGCCGCGGTCTCCTGACTTGTGCCGCAACCGCCGCGTAGAGCGCTTGGCCGCCAGCGGAGCCGAGATCAGTTCGAGGTAAGGTGCCGTCACGTGACGGCTGAGCTTCGCAACTGGTCGGGCACCTACCGGTTCACCGCACGGCAGGTGGTCGACGCGCACATGGTCGACGACGTCCGCCGCGCCGTCCTCGGCGCGGGCCGCGTCCGCGCGCTCGGGACGCGGCACTCCTTCAACGACCTCGCCGACAACGGCGCGACGCTGGTTACCGTGACCGGTATCCCGCCGGACCCGGTCCTCGACACCGAAGCGCGGACGGTCACGGTCGGGGCCGGGATCACCTACGGAGCTCTCGCCACCTGGCTTCAGGCGCGGGGCTGGGCGCTGGGCAACATGGGCTCGCTCCCGCACATCTCCGTCGGCGGCGCGACCGCGACCGGGACCCACGGGTCGGGCAGCGGTAACCAGATCCTGTCGGCCGCGATCGCGGCCCTGGACTACGTGGCCGCGGACGGCGAGCTGCGGCACGCCGGACGCGGAGACGCCGGCTTCGACGGTATGCCGGTCGGCCTCGGCGCGTTCGGTGTCGTCGTCCGCGTCACCCTCGACATAGAACCCAGCTACCTGATCAGGCAGGACGTGTACGCCGCGGTGCCATGGGAGCGCGTGCTCGCCGACCTGGACAGTGTCATGTCCGCCGCCTACAGCGTCAGCCTCTTCACCGACTGGGCTGGGGAGACGATCGAGCAGGCGTGGGTGAAGCGCCGTCTCGAGACAGCAGACGACACGGCGGGAGCGGGCGAAGGCACAGCACCGGAGGAGTTCTTCGGTGCCCGCCGCCATCCGGGCCCGGTGCGCCTCGCCGACGCGCCGGCCGACAACCTGACGATCGCCGGTGTCGCGGGCCCATGGTCGGAACGCCTCCCGCACTTCCGCGTCGACTCCGTCCCTAGCAACGGGGACGAGATCCAGTCCGAGTACTTCGTCGACCGGCGCCGCGGCGCGGCTGCCCTGGCCGCCGTCCGGCACCTCGCGCCGCTGGTCGCGCCCCTGCTGCTGGTCTCCGAGATCCGCGCCATCGCACCCGACGGCCTCTGGCTCAGCGGTGCCTACGATCGCGAGACGCTTGCCATCCACTTCACCTGGCGCAACCAGCCGGACCGCGTCGACGCCGCCGTGACCGAAGTCGAGGCGGCGCTGGCTCCGTTCGCGGCCAGGCCGCACTGGGGGAAGGTCAACCACGTCCAGCCCAGCCAGCTTGCTGCGCTGCACCCGCGGTTGCCCGACGCCAGGGCGCTTTTCGAAGAGCTGGACCCGGAAGGAAAGTTCAGCAACGACTATCTCGAACGAACCGGGGTCCGCGCGGCCCGCTGACCGCGCGGCGGCCCAGTAGCGTCGCTGGCTAATCTTGCCGCATGACGGACAGCACGGAATCTCTCGCGCAGGGCTGCCGGACCGCGCTCGTCACCGGCGCCACCAGCGGCCTCGGGCTGGCGATGGCGACCGCCCTTGCCGGAGCGGGGCTGCGGGTCGCGCTGACCGGCCGCTCCGCGGAGCGGGCGGCGGAGGCCGCGGCGGGGCTTCCCGGCGCGTTCGGCCTCGGGCTCGACGTGCGCGACGAGGGCTCGGTGACCAGCGCGGTGGAGACGGCGTGGTCCCGGCTGGACGGCATCGATCTGCTCGTAAACAACGCGGGCATCGGCATGCGCACGGTCAACCCCCGCTTCATGACCGAACCGCGCGGCTTCTGGACGGTCACACCCGGCGGGTTCCGCGACCTGATCGCGACGAACCTGACGGGCTATTTCCTGGTCGCCCGCGAGGTCGTGCCCCGGATGCTGGCGGCGGGCCGCGGCCGCGTCGTCAACATCTCGGTGAATCACGCCACGATGACCCGGGCCGGCTTCGTCCCGTACGGCCCGTCCCGGGCCGGCGCGGAGGCGCTGTCCAAGGTCATGGCCGCCGACCTGCACGGCACCCCGGTCACCGTGAACGTGCTGCTGCCGGGGGGTGCCACCCGGACCGGCATGCTCCCATCCGCCGACGAGGCCGGTGCTCCGGAGCCGCGCAATCTGCTTGAGCCGGAGATCATGGGCCCGCCAATCGTCTGGCTCGCCTCGGCTGAGGCGGCCGGCGTGCACGATGAGCGGATTGTCGCCGCCCAATTCGGGCAAGAGCGCAGTGTTCGCTGGCCAGATTGATAGCGTCGGGCCTGTGAGCGCCCCTGACAGCGGCCCTGAGATCGGCACGGCGAGCGTTGACTGGACCACGGAACTAGCCGACCAGCTTGACTGGCACTGGCGGAACCAGCTCCGTCCGCGGCTGGACGGTCTCACCGGCGAGGAGTACTTCTGGGAGCCGGTGCCCGGCATGTGGTCGGTGCGGCCGCGCGGTTCCTCCGTCACCCCGATGTCCCTGGGCGGCGGGAACTTCACAGTGGATTTCGCCCGTCCGGCACCTGATCCACCGCCCGTCACGACCATCGCCTGGCGTGTGTGCCACCTGATCGGCGCCGTTATCGGCCGGCGGGTGGGCTGGCATTTCGGCGGCGAACCGGTGGATGTGGCGGCTTACGACTACCCCGGTGACGTGGCGACCGCCCTCGCCCAGCTGGACGCGCTCTACGCCGCGTGGCTGGCCGGCGTGCGGGGCCTCGACGCCGTGGGCCTGGCCAGCCCGTGCGGTCCGGCCGAGGGCCGGTTCGCCGGATACCCGATGGCCGCTCTCATCCTGAACATCAACCGCGAGGTCATCCACCACGGCGCCGAAATCGCGCTGCTCCGGGATCTCTACCGCTGGCAGGTCCCCGCTACGGACTAGCCCGGCGACGGACTAGCCCCGCTACGGACTAGCCCGGCCAGGTGGTAACCCGGCGGCCGGATAACGAGGGACCGGCGGTCAGCTTGATAGCGTCGGCTTATGAGTGGCACCGCGAGCATCGAATGGACCGAGGAACTGGCCGAGCAGCTCGACTGGCACTGGCGGAACCAGCTCCGCCCGCGGCTGGACGGTCTCACCACCGAGGAGTATTTCTGGGAGCCGGCGCCCAGCATGTGGTCGGTCCGGCCGCGCGGCGGGTCCGCCGCACCGGTCTCCCTGGGGGCCGGGCACTTCACGATGGACTGGGCATGGCCGCCGCCCGACCCGGCGCCGGCCACGACCATCGCCTGGCGAATGGGCCACCTGCTGGTCGGCGTGTTCGGCATGCGGGTCGCGTCGCATTTCGGCGGCCCGCCGGTGAAGCACGAGGAATACGACTATCCCGGCGACGCGGCCACCGCGCTCGCCCGGCTCGACACCGTCTACGCGGCCTGGCAGGCGGGCGTCCGCGGGCTTGACGCCGAAGGTCTCGCTCGCCCGTGCGGCCCGTCGGAGGGCCCGTTCGCCGAGTACCCGATGGGCGCGCTCGTGCTGCACATCAACCGCGAGGCCATTCACCACGGCGCGGAGATCTCCCTGCTGCGCGATCTCTACCGCTGGCAGACCAGAGCCATGGGGTAATCTCCGGCTGGCCGAGAACCTGAGCTCCGGATCGGCGACGCTGCGATGCAGCAGCAACCTGACGTCGCCGTGATAGGTATTCGGCCGCAGCCACGGCGTCCGGTTCCCTTGCCGGGGCAGTTCGCCGATCGAGCGTTGGATGTACCCGGCGCCGAAGTCGAGGAACGGCTTGGTGGCCATGGAGCTATCGGCCATGACCGGCCGCGCGGTGTCGTAGCCGTGGTCGTCCATGTAGGACAGCAGCCGGCCGAAGTGCTCGCATAGCGGGCCGACCTTCAGCGTCCACGACGCGTTGGTATAGCCGAACACGTAGGCCAGGTTCGGGACCCCGGACGCCATCATCCCCTTGAAGGTGACCGTGTCGCTGAAGTGCAACGGCTGGCCGTCAACGGTCAGCGAGATCCCGCCAAGGGTCTGCACCTTCAGGCCGGTGGCCGTCACGATCAGGTCGGCGGGCAACTCGCGGCCGGACTTCATCTTCAGGCCGTTCTCGGTGAACGTCTCGATGTGGTCGGTGACCACGTCCGCCTTGCCACTGCGGATGGCGCGGAACAGGTCGGCGTCCGCGGCCACGCACAACCGCTGGTCCCAGGGGTTATACGGCGGGTTGAAGTGCTCGTCGACCGGATACCCGGCGGGCAGCAGCCTTTCGTTGAGCCGCCTGATCAGCCGCCGGGCCCGCGCCGGGTACCGCTGGCAGAACCACCAGAACCCCTCCTGCCGGAGAATGTTCATCCGCCGGGTGAGCGCGAAACCCCGCTCCTCGCCGAGCAGGGCGGACAGCCGGGCGGCGAGCGTGTCTCTGGACGGGAGCGTCACCACATAGGACGGAGTCCGCTGCACCATGGTGACGCTCGCCGCGGTCTTGGCCATGGCGGGGACCAGGGTGACCGCGGTGGCCCCGCTGCCGATGACGACGACCCGCTTGCCCGCGTAGTCGAGGTCCGCTGGCCACTGCTGCGGGTGGACGACCGGTCCGCCGAACCGTTCCAGCCCTTCGAAGTGCGGCGTGTAGCCCGCGTCGTAGCGGTAGTAGCCCGCCGCGCACACGATCCAGTTGCACTTCACGACGCTTCGTTCGCCGGTGTCGGTGTGCTCCACCTCAACGGTCCAGCGAGCATCCTCCGACGACCAGGACGCGGCGGCCACCCGCCGGTGGAACCTGATGTCGCGGTCAATGCCGTAGGCGGCCGCGGTTTCCCGCAGGTAGCCGAGGATATCCTCCGCGCGCGCTATCGCCACGTCCGAACGCCACGGCCGGAACTCGTACCCGAACGTGTGCAGATCAGAGTCCGACCGCACGCCCGGATAACGGAACAGGTCCCACGTCCCGCCGGAAGCGCCGCGCGCCTCGAGGATGGCGTAGCTGCGCTGGGGGTGGTCTCGCCGCAGGTAGTAGGCGGCGCCGATACCGGAGATGCCGGCGCCGACGATGAGCACGTCAACCGCGTCGTGCTGGCCGGCGCTCGCTGGCATGCGGTTCACCTCCCGCTGTCAGATGACTGGATGGTAACCCGGCGCAGTGCCTCGGGGGTGAGGTCGCGAAGAGCTGGGTAACCGTCGACGGCCATGATGAGATCGGCTTCGGCGAGCAGGCAGCGCACCACGTGCTCGACGCCGCTCGCGCCGCCGAGGGCGAGTCCGTAGGCATAGGGCCGCCCGATGCCGACGGCGGTCGCGCCGAGTGCGAGCGCCTTGATGATGTCCGCCCCCGACCGGATGCCCGAGTCGAACAGGACCGGCCGGCCGTCCGCCGCTGCGACGACGCCGGGGAGGCAGTCGACGGCGGGCAGCCCGCCGTTGGCCTGGCGGCCGCCGTGGTTTGAGCAGTAGATGGCGTCGGCGCCCGCGTCAATGGCACGGCGCGCGTCGTCGGGGTGGCAGATGCCCTTGAGGATCAGCGGGAGGCTGGTGAGCGAGCGCAGCCAGGGCAGGTCGTCCCAGGTCAGCGGGTTGCCGAAGATGCCCGCCCAGAGCGCTACCGCGGCCTGCGGGTTGTGCTCGGGCTGCTGGCCGAGCCGCTCGAGGAAGACCGGGTCGGAGAAGTAGTTCGCCAGGCAGTGGCCGCGCAGCTGCGGGAAGTTGCTGGTGGCGAGGTCGCGCGGGCGCCATCCGGTGATCCACGTGTCCAGGGTGACCACGATTCCCTTGAACCCCGCGCGCTCGGCGCGGCGCACGAGGCTCTCCGCGAGTTCCCGGTCAGTGGGCGTGTACAGCTGGAAGAACCCGGGGGTGTCTCCGAGCCGCGCGGCGACCTCTTCCAGCGGATCGGCGGACAGCGTCGAGGCGATCATCGGCACCCCGGTGCGGGCGGCGGCCTCGGCGGTCGCAAGGTCGCCGTGCCCGTCCTGCGCGCACAACCCGATCACGCCGATCGGCGCGAGCAGCGCCGGCGACGGCAGCCGCAGCCCGAACAGGTCCACCGACAGATCGCGCTGCCGTGCCCCGACGAGCATCCGCGGCATGAGACCCCACTGCGTGAACGCGGCGACGTTGGCCCGCTGCGTGTGCTCATCTCCCGCACCGCCGGCGACGTAGGACAAGACCGACGGCGGCAGCGCGCGGGCGGCCCGCTCTTCAAGCTCCGCGAACGACACCGGCAGGCTGGGCACGACCCCGCCGAGCCCGGCCAGGTAGATCTCAAGCTGAAGGTCGCCATAGGGGGCGCGCGCCACGGGGCCGGACTCGGTCATGGGTCTCTCCTATGTCAAGCCGCTTGGGCGAGGGTGCTCGCCGGTTGGCTTGGTCGATGCTAAAACGAACACCCGCAAGGCCGACAGTGCCGGGCGCACGGTGTGCTCCGCGATTCCCCGCGCCGGCCAGACTGCCCGCCGCCCGCCGCCTGCGTTATCGCTAGCTACTTGCAGGTGACTATGACTCGCATTAGCGTTCCTGCTATGGGATCAGAAGACAGCGATGTGTCCGGCGTCCCGGCCGGGAACGCGAAGGCCGACGTCACGGACGACATCCGCGTCTACTGGGATGTGGACGCGGCCACGTACGACAATTCCCCTTCGCATTACCCCCGACGTCCTCAGGAGCAGGCAGCCTGGTCGGCGACGCTGCGCCGGCTGCTGCCCGCGCCGCCCGCCGCGGTGCTCGACATGGGCGCCGGCACCGGATTCCTTTCGCTGCTGCTCGCCGCTCAGGGATACCAGGTCATGGCCGCGGACATCGCGCCTGGCATGCTCGCCCGGCTGCAGGTCAAAGCTGCTGACCAGGGGCTGAGCATCAAGGTGGTGGAGACGGACGCGATGCACCCGCCGGCCGGCCAGTTCGACGCGGTCATCGAACGACACCTGGTCTGGACACTGCCCGACCCGGCAGGTGCGCTCGCCGCGTGGCACGCAGCTGCTCCAGATGGCCGGCTTGTCCTGGTCGAGGGCAGCTGGACCGCTCGCGGTGCCTCGGCCGCCGACCAGCTGCGGAGGGGCGTCCGCGGACTGATCAACCAGATCCGCAGGCCCGCACCGGACCACCACAGCGAGTACACCGAGCGGATGAACGCAGCACTCCCATACCCTGGCGGCCTGACGCCGGACGAAGCGGTCGCACTGGTCGAAGCCAGCCCTTGGGGCCGGGCGCGCATCGAGCGGCTGCGCGACGTGGAGTGGGCGGTCACCGAGGGCCTCGGCCCGCTGGACAGCCTGCTCGGCACCCACCCGCGCTGGGCCGTGGTCGCCGGCCGCTAGGTCGGTTCCTCGCGCACCAACCGGCCCGGGGTGAGCCCGTCTGGGCATGGGACGCTTGGATCCAGTAGCTGAGAAGCCGAGGAGCCTGCTATGTCACCGCTGCCGGTCACGCTTGCCGCTGGGCCTTACGACCGCACCCGGGCGCTCGCCGACGGCCGGGTAACGGTTGCCGGCGCCGACCTGCGCTACATCACGCTGGATCCGGAGGAGATCTTCTTCCGCATGGTTAACCACGCGGAGTTCGACGTCAGCGAGATGTCCCTGGCGACCTTCCACGTCATCCACGACAAGGCGAGGCAGGCGGGCGCGCCAGCCCCGTTCGTGGCGATCCCGGTCTTCCCGTCGCGGATGTTCAGGCACACGAGCGTGTACGTGAACCGTGACCGGCTGCCGTCGGGCGATCCCGCCGCCCTGGCCGGCGCGACCGTCGGCGTGGCCGAGTGGCAGCTCACCGCCAACGTGTGGATCCGCGGCATCCTCGCCGACCACTACGGCGTCCCGGTCGAGTCCGTCCGGTACCGCACCGGCGGCCTGAACGCCCCCGGTCGCCACGAGAAGGTCGCGCTCACCCTGCCGCCGGAGATCGACATCGCCCCGATCGCGGGCGGCAAAACCCTGTCCGGCATGCTCGCCGCGGGGGAGATCGATGCGATCTATTCGCCGCGGGCCCCCAGCTCGTTCAGCACCGAGTCGTCCAGCACCGGATCGTCCGGCAGCCGGGGCGTCGCACGGTTGTTCGCCGATACCCGCGCCGAGGAGGAACGCTACTTCACCGCCACCGGCATCTTCCCGATCATGCACGTGATCGTCATCCGCCGTGCCGTCTACGAGGCCAACCGCTGGCTGCCCCGTGAGCTGCTCAAGTCGTTCATCGCCGCCAAGCAGATCGGCTATGACGAACTGGCGCGCACCGCGGCCCTGGCGATCTCGCTCCCTTTCGCCCGCGAGGAGTACGAGCGCGCCGTCGCCGTGATGGGCCCCGACTACTGGCCCTACGGCATCGAACCCAACCGCCAGGTGCTGGCGGCCTTTGCCCGCTACGCCGCCGCCCAGCACCTCGTCACCCCGGAGCCTGGCAATGCGGCCCCGGCCCCGGAATCCCTGTTCGCCCCGGAAACCGCGGAAGAGGTAATCATCTGACATTGCTTCGTCAGCATGCGCGAAACACATATGCCGGGAAAGTCTCTTACGAGTAGGTGATCCAGCCCCGAAGGCTGCCCTGTCCGGGCTACCGTGCGACGTATGACGGTGAAAGGAGTGGGCAATTGGCAGCGGCA
>Ga0123355_10016226_pt1 | contig 11729 bp, 8 predicted proteins | sample TergutEmb28metaG_3_FD_89872 | JGI IMG/M metagenome (GOLD analysis project Ga0123355, IMG submission 89872) | Embiratermes neotenicus P1 segment gut microbial communities from Petit-Saut dam, French Guiana - Emb289 P1 | ecosystem: Host-associated > Arthropoda: Insects > Digestive system > Gut ...
GTACTCCTTCAATATGCTTGTATAATTGTTAATATTGACCCTTACTATCCACATGTCGGGGTGACGTTCTCTTGTTTGCTTAGCGAGGTGAGTTAGTAGGGTAGATTTTCCCATCCCTGGTTCGTCTATGACCAAAATTATACGATTTTCACCTTCTAGCAATGTGCTCGGTCGCCAGACTCCAGTGGATTTTCTTTCCAAGTCTCTATACCCATTCAGCTCCTCCATACTCTCCTTTCTGAGTGAGAGCAGAAGTTCGCCTTCATTCTGAGTGCCAGGGTTGACCTTCTGTGCGCACTCAAGGTTTCTTTCGATGTAATAGTCTAGTGTTTCTTCAATCGGAGTGCCTACGGAAGGTTTCTCGTTTGCTAATAAGAGAGACATTGATTCGCCATCTAATGCATTAAGCATTCGAATATCACTTTCCTTGACTATATCGTTGATCTGTAATTCGAATCCTTGGAAAATAATTTTCTTCTCTAGGAAGAACGTCTTGGACTCAGTGATAATATCCGTGAATTTCCAGTCGTCGTATTCTTCTGCGAGCTTTTCACTGAATGTGCTGCGAAGTGCGTTTATTTGCTCTGTGTTACCCATTGTGTTGGTTATGAAGATTAGTTTTTTTCTTACTCCACATTCATTCAGAGTTATGTATATTTCATTCAAAACGTCTTGAAAGTTTTCAGTTGAACTCTGGCTCTCCAGAACCAATATTTCAAAATTCTTTTTCCAAGCCAACATAACTTGAGGCTTATAGAGTGCCAATTGTTGTAAATTCAGTATGATGTGTTTTTTAGCACTCAGCATCTGGTGAATCTTAACAGCCGTGATTGTGGTGGATCGCCCGGGGGCGAATATCAGTACGGCCGTGTGGCCTTCTATCATCTCTTCCATGTCTGTTATTGCCGACTCTTGGTATTTAATACGCAGATTTTCAAGTTCGGATTTCCTCTGATCCAGTATATTTGCTAACAAATCGGTTCTTATTTTCTCTTTAGTCTTCTCCAAAAGATCATTCTCTTTGCTGTTGGTTTCCTTCAGAAAGTAATTACTATCCTGCCACCAGTCCTTCACAAATTCAATGAAACACTTGTAGGTTGAATCCAGTTCGCATTCAGGCAACTTCAATATTTGTTGTAGTTCAGTTTTAATGTGCGAGTCTATCTCTTTCACGTCAGCCTGACTGTAAATGATTCTTAATCGACTCAAGAACTTTTTGTATTTGTCTAGTTCCTGCAGGTGCTCGTAAATGTCTTTATGTTCCTCTTCGTTAAATTGCAGCACAGAACCACCGGTCATTAAGAATTCTTCTTGACTGAAGTCTATGACATTGTATGACTTCAGTTTTTGTTCCATATCAGTGTTTGTGTATATAATGAACAGGCGTTCATCAGTTTTACCATCCATTTTTACTCCTTCGCTGCAGGTGAAATTCTCCTCTACCTGTATGTATGAGTCGTAATATTTACGCAAACTAAAGTCTCCGTCTTTAGACTTCAGTTGTGGCAATGTAATGAGTTTTTTTAATTTGCTCTTCAGTTGCACGAAGATGTGCCTTTTACTGCAGTTGTCATCAAGATATTCTACTGCAACATCATCAAAAGCTCCAAGCTTCTCCGCGTTAGAAGAAAGTTTAAACTTGTACCCCTTGTTTTTGGCGCGCAAGTAGAAAAGGGCAATACATTTGTACTCGAAAATGTGACCATGTGTCTCTGTGCACCCCTTTTTCTTCACGTAGGTTTCGTCTTCTGTATCTGGCAGTCTGCAAAACAGAAGACCAATAGATATTACTTGTAGAAGAAATCGTTCTGTGTGGCATGGTATGAATTTTTCGAAACTGATTATGATATCGTTTCAACGATTTCAGAAAATTCTTCCCGTGTTTTTCTCTTACGTTATAGTGTAAAGAATTATATGTAATTCCATTAGTGTATGTTTGTTCATGTACATCATTGTGTCACGGATTCAATTCCACATATCTAACCTCACAGCACACATGTTTCTGTACAAACAATGAAAAGTTTAGTAACTTAAATATAACACGGATAAAGTATCAGTATTATTGCACATGTGTTACTTTTATAATAGGAACTTTGTAGGGAGTCATTGCAAGGTTATTTAGCTAAATTCCTGTCTGACAACCTTCACCGCCATTCTCACAAACATTACGGTCCTGCTACCTTAGTCACGTGATTGCAGCTGCTACGTAAGCAAAGGAATACGCTCCTATTCTCGAGCGGTTTTTAGCGGGCAGCGCTTCTAACAACTGGAAAAACTGGTTCCACGAAGGACACTGCAGTTCGCTGCTTCCTTCCCACCACCATTAGTCAGTAGATGCTATGGACTTGGACGAGGAAATTCTTATGTTTGCATTATTGCATAAGAAACTGTCTAAGGTGAAATGTCGTCACCAGTGATGGGATCATCCTCCACTTTGTTCAGGACAAGAAACGGGTCAATTTCACATAGCCGGCAGCTGCTCTATTTCATCTATAAATAACCCAGTGTCGAGTTACTCCAGAGGCGACTGTTTCGACATTTTTTAAAATTCTGAACTGGATGAAAGTACAGCAACTTTCCGGTCTGAGTAGCGCGTGGTAGATACGCTCGTGGAAACGGCACAACTGTCCACAAAGCCTCTCACCAACCACGGTGAAAGAACCCCTGGAAACAAAGTCTTGTGACGCCAAAAGCAGCTGCGACGGAGTTACGTCTGGCCGGCTTGGCTCAGTGGATGTTTTTGTATGTGATAGATGGAAGGAATAGTCTCTTCTGTGTGCATAGCCAATCGTAAACGTGTCACGTGAATTTTTTTAAACGTTTAAGTTATATTTTTAGTACAAAATAAGACAATGTAATGGTTATTGAAAGTTAGTGAAAGTTGTATTGAATAATATTGCTTTGGTTATTCTTTAGTGTGATGATGATGATGATGATGATGATTAGTGTGTATGGCGTAAGATGAGTGTGAAAATATGTTACAGTCATAACTGTTGCTCATTATTGAGTATTTCGTCGACCAAGTGTATGATCACTAAATATTTTAATTATGTTGCCAAAAGAATGAATAAAGTGTGCTATGCCAGAGGGTGTTACAACAGCGGCACATATTATGATCTTAAATTACTCAGTTTTCCGAGGAATTCTCAACAATAATTTTGATTTAGTAATTATTGATGTTCATGCTAGGACAGAATTTTATTTCTTTGTTCATAAATCATTATCTTGTTAGAGGAAGATATATCGTGTAGTATCCTGTATGAACCACACGTGTTGCTCACGTGTTACAGTAATTTCCACCTTGTATAATTTTAAGTTATGTCGTAAATTGAAGATGAATTTGTTCATCTGCAGTGTTTTTATCAAATGTCTAATGTTGGATTCAAAATGAATCAGTATTTGACCAATATTTTGTAACCAACACACAGTGAATAGTTTGTGTGATAAATGGCGTTCACCTGGCAGTAAAAATGAAACATAAGACACTAATCACAGATAACAGTTTCTTTTATGTTTTCTTGATCCCTGTGACACAGTACTCAGCTATGGTTGGAGGGACTTTGCATGCCCTACAATGCACAGCTTGTCACAAAACTCTCTAGGCTGCATATCTGCAACCTGCATTTCTCAGAGACTAATTTCACATTGGATGATGAAAACAAGAACGGAGAGACTGGCAGTTCCAAACAGTTCTACAGTAGTCTCACACTGCAACTCAGCCCAGCATCAATTATTGTGATTATGACTTTCAATTATCGGCTTCGGTGGTCTAGCGGTAGCGTGCTGGCCTTTAGTAGCCAAGTTTGTGGGTTCAAACCAAGTCGAAGCCGTCGGATTTTTAGAGCGAAAAATCCTCAGCACGCCTTCCTTCGGAGGGGAAGTAAAGCCGTCGGTCCCATGTCGTGGATTTGAGACATGCAAAAGATCCCCAAATTTACGTGGAAGTCGGAATTTAGGCAAAATTACTACCGGAAATCTTTCTCAGCCACAGTTCCACCTTTCGCTGTTAGGATCTCTCGCGTCGTTGCGGACGGAGGCACCTGGCGGCTAAAGTGGGAACGTCTAAAGGCGGGGGAAAGCATTGGCAAACTTCCCCAAGAACTTGGCCAGGATGCAGCGTGCCAGAGCCATACCGGTCACATGACTGGGCTCTGGTTCCTGCCAAGCCCGACCTTCAAGGCTGAATACTAATGAACGAATGACTTTCAATATGACGTATGTAATTTGTAAATAACCAGTTATCCATTTCATGTAATGTACATATAGTTTTTAAATTCTGAAGTATTATTTAATTTTTTTTATGTCCACTCTCTGCCTGAGCTTAAAATTCCTGAGGATTCATAATGTAAGTCGTCATACAACCGTTACAGGCAGTTTAAGTTTTATGAGGTGTTAAAATTATTCATTTTTTAGAATGGATGAATTTGTTTAAATTAGAAATTTAGTTTGGGTGGAATGGCGAGTGTAACGGATTTATGTAGCAACTCACAGGGATAGATAGTTAGAGAGAGTGAGAGGGTGATAGCGAGGGAGACAGAGAGGGACGAGGGGAGATTATGCTAGAATGATACAGGAACAGCGTTACGTAAGTGAGCCAATAGAAACAAAGTATTTCAAATTTTGATTCTTGATTCTATTAGGGAGTAGTGGGATTTAAACAGTTAGCCAATTGGAAAGAGTAAGAATAAAAGGGGGCATGGATTCGAATTGTGTGAGTTTGAAATTTTAACGTAACGGAGTAGTTTGTTTTCTACCCAGGATGCGATAAGTTTTGTAGGTGATACCGAAGCCAGCAGTGAATACAATTTTCAAAGACGCATCCATACATGCAAACATATGTTAACTCTAATATTCATTAAATAATACGAAGAATATATTATGGTGTACAGTTATTTATCCCCATTTTGTTACTTAGAACACTTCAATTCCCTGAGATTAGGACATGCGAAATGACTGATGAGCTGGGTTGTGTTATAAATATCATTAACTGACTTTGTATACATAAAATTCTTAAACTTGTAAATTTTATTACAATCTGTATGTTGAATAGTTCTCTCCTCTGGCTAGGCTTGTGACACCATTAATTCTGGGTTATGGTCATTAATGTTAGGTTGGAACATTCTGCATCAACTGTTACTATCTTCACAGGCCAAGAGCAAATGGAGTCAGTATATTCCTTCAATAATCTTACCCAAAGAAAATTTATGCATGAAACCTCTTTAGTAAGTACGGTTCCCAGAGCTATAATTTTTCTAACAACCATTTTATTTTGTGGTAGGAGGTACTGACTCTAATAGCAGTAATAAGCAGCAGATTGTGCAACAATCAGGTAATCATGCTATTTAGGGGATAATTTTGTGTGCACTGGTAATGATAGTGGAAAATCTGTCATGCAGAAAAACTTGTGGTGTGAGAGTTTATATACGCAGAACATTTCCACCCTTGAAATTCCCTACTAGAACCCTATAAAGACTAACGTCCACTATAGTAGCATCACCTAGTAATGCCAGAAAAACTAACGTCTACACTAGTATACCTTCGTTTGGCAACGCTGACAGCCCTCTCTTTCTATCTGACTGCACATTGTCTCAACATCGTATCGCTCATGAAAGCAGTCCTATGTCATATTTGTGTGTAAGCACTTAGTCAGCTACGACAGAGATCCTAATTAACCATGAATGCAAAAGTGTCATAAGTCTTGAAAGCGTACTGTGCAGTTAGTTACGTCTTGCGTTTAGTAAATGGACTGGAATATTTTGGTAATAAAACTTTTGGGTAAAATACTAACAGGTAGATGAGTAACGGTTCTTAGTTTTGGGAAAGGGAACATTATTCCTGATCTATGCATTATACCACCAAGCTGCTTGCAGAATTTCGACTTCATTCAGTAGAGATTTTGCTGTTTGTGGGTTAGCTGTATTGAAGTTTTGTTGACAATGCAATGTGGCTGTTTACACTAGGAACAAATTTGTGCATTTATTAATTACTAGTTAGCAGTATGTTACGCTAGAGACAGAATTTTGTTATTGTGCATTGTGTTATATTCATATTCTTACATACGATTGCATCATTTATTGCAACTTGCTACTGCCCGCGTTACTTTTAGGGCGTTGGTGATGATATCATTTTCATGTGTTTCTAGAAGCTTCCAGATAACGCGACAGGGTTTTGTCCAGTTCAAACTGGCTTACTTCTTTCTTTCAAGCTAAGGGTGGGGGAGTAGCGTGGCGTTGGTAGCCTCTAGGCTAGAGACAGACCAAGGCCTGCGACCACAGAGTCCAGGCGTTTTTTGCTGCACCAGCAGCTATACATATTCTTTTTGTGTGTACTAAGGACAGAATGCCCTTATTTTGATTTTCTTTGTTTTTTATCGTCGTCTCCCCAGGGCATTCAGGTGCAAATAGCGTTTCCCAGTGTTTGCATTTCATTGGGTTTTCCCCCAACAGTGTTGTGAATTTGCAAGTTGTTAGTGCGTCTTTGTGAACAAAAAATGTTGGTTAACACCTTCATACAGGTCAATTGCTCAAGATATATCCTTTCAAACACACCAGTGTTATTTTTTCTCCAAGTGAACAAGTTCTACGTTTATTTGTGCATTTTCAATAGCTATCTTACCATGGTATCAATGTACAACGTGTACAAGAACAAGGTATCGTGAACATCATTATTCAGTGCTTTGATTTATTACAACTTTTAATATGTGCAAGAAGGAATTAATCATTATTAGAATCATTGCTTTATACTACATGCTCAACCAGAGCAAGGCTAGTAACAACAAGTATTACCATTATCACAGTGTAATTCAACATACAAACAGTGCTAATACAAGAGTTCACTACAGTTTGTATCCAGTGTATCTATTTTTGCACCAAACCAGTTTGTGTATATATTATTTTGAAATCCACAGAATATAAGTAATTTGTTTTAATCAGCATTTTGTTAGTAGATTAAATTCTATTCATCCCTATATGTTCCCTGAACCAGAAAAAGGCGCAACATTGGCGATGGTTCGTGTGCGAAAAGAGCTCGTGTGTTGTCTCGAAATGAAAGACAAGATATCGTAAAGGATTCGGACAGCGATGAGGATAAATATCGGGCAACACAAGAGTCGAAGGACGAAGAGAAGCCACGCCCATCTTCTCCCCAACGTGAGGTGACAGAAGCAGAAATGCTTTCGTTTTTGTCTCTGACATTACAGATGGGACATAAAGACCAAGACAGACTTGAGGACTGCTGGACGAAAATGGAAGAGTTTGACACTCCATTCTATGGACAAACGATGGTAGGTGCTAGGTATTGTCACATACTATGCGTTCTACATTTCACAGACCATAATATGAATGGAGTTGACAGGACAGATGACAGACTGTGGAATATAAGAGATTTGTTTGAAATTATAAGGACGAAATTTTCAAAATTTTACAACCCTTCTGAACATTTTGCAGTAGATGAAGTCATTTTGAAATTGAAGGTAAGGGTATTATTCAAACAGTACATCCCGAAAAAAAAACGCATAAGTTTCGGCATCAAAATGTTCAATCTATGTGACGCTACTGGATATAAATATGACATGCATTTCTACCTCGGTAAAGACAGACAAAGTGCGGCACAACACCTGACAGCAACCCACGCCACAGTGACTAATCTGACAAGGGGTGTAGAAGGATTTGGCCATAAACTGTACATGGACAACTTCATTTCCTCCCCTGACTTGTTTGATAACTTGGCCTAGAAAAAAATTTCTTGTTGTGGGACTGTGAGACCACATAGAAACGGCATGCACAAGGACCTCAAACCCAAGACACTGAGAATGAAACGTGGTGACATTCGAGTAAGGACCAAGGGTGACTTGACGGCTGTGGTGTGAAAGGACAAGAGAGACGTGTGCCTCCTGACAAACATTCATGATCCACCCAGAGAAGGCAATTATCGCGATGAACACGGGAACGCGATAAAGCCGACAATTGTGGCGGATTATAACCGTCACATGGGGCATGTTAATATTGCAGATAGGATGGCCAATAGCTACAAGGCCAGCCGTCGAACATGGAAGTGGACAACAAAGCTCTTTTTCCACCTGTTGCACCTACCCATTGTCGACAGTTACATTCTTTTATTTTCATGTGGTGGGAAGAAATTCTCACACAGAGATTTTCGACTCAACCTTATCAGAGAGATGCTGGCACGGTCTGGGCATGAGCCATGAACATCCATGCCTGTAGGAAGACCAGCCGCAGCTTCTAATAACACCGGAAGACTAGACACACGTCACAATAAGCACTGGCCTGACCGCAGTAACACAAAACGGCGATTTCGCGTGTGTTCAGTGGGGTGTGTGAAGCGAACGGTGATATTGAAATGTGTCAAGTGTGACGTGGCGCTTTGTCTTGATCGAAAGAGTTTTGAAGTTTACCATACGAAGACCAACTTGGAAGACATCTATTCATCCGTCCACCGTACAAACAGATGAAGTCTCGATCGCAATGTAAGTAAAAGAACATGGATATTTACAAGTTCATTTAGAAACTTATCTTCTCCAGTAGGCTGTTAAGGATATTATAGCATTTTAAAGGCATTCTGAACAATGTCTGTTTCCTTCCCCACAAAATGTTTTTGTTTCACAAATTTATCCGCTTAGGTCACGAAATATTCAGGTGTTTCAAATATCATGCCCAAAATTTAAATACCCGCAAAATAATTCGTCGAGCTGGTACTTACATTTGGGATTTAACTGGCTTTTAAAGAGAACCGTTTAAAGGCCGAGCTGATGTTTGGTGATGTTGTACTGAGACCACGTTATTTAGGGACAGGGTACAGAGAGTTGAAAGGTGAGTTGGCATCCATCATGAAGATTACACTTTTCAGACTGGCAGATCAAGAATATGAGAACACAGCGCCAGTGGTGGAAATGGTTTTGGATACCCATCAAGACACAATTCAGGGTTTTCCATCACACTGGAGTGATATGTGAAAATTGCAACCAAAACTGTCCTGGTACAATTGAGTTACAGCAGTGTGAGTGTGAGTGTGTGTTTAGACGTGTATGTAAGTGTGCGCCTGTGAGTATGCGAGTGTGTGTGAGATTGTGCGGGTGTGGGTGTGTGTGAGTGTGCGCGTGTGATTGTACGATTGTGTATGATTGTGAGTGCGTGAGTGTGTGTGTTTATGTATGTGTGTGACTGTGTTTGTGTGTTTATAAGTGTGAGTGAGTTAGTGAGTGAGTGAGTGAGTGTGTGTTTTATATGTGTGCGTGTTTATGTGTGTGTGTGATTGTGTGTGTATTTATATGTGTGTGTTTGTGAGTGAGTGTGTGTTTGTGTGTGTGATTATATGTGTGTGTGGATATAAGTGTGTGTGTGTTTATGTGTGTGTGTTTATATGTGTGTGTTTATGTGTGTGTGTTTTTATGTGTGTTTGTGTGAGTGAGTGTATGTGTGTTTATATATGTGTGTGTGAATGAGTGTGTGTGTGTGTGTGTTTGTGTGTGCGCGCGCGCATGGTTGGTATGAAGATACGTGATGGAAATTCACAAAAAATTATGTTTGGAAGTGCACTTTGACTTCTTTGGTCATTTAACGGAGGAGCAAACAGGCTCCCTGCGTCCTTGGTGACGTTGTTAGGCATGGATTTACCATTTTACTGAAAATGAGCTTCAATTCAGTGGACATATCCATCTTCAGTGTGAGCCACAAAATATAATGAATGCCAGTATGCTGGAAAGCTGTGGCATCTATATTCTAGGCTGCAGAAGACATCAGCATTTTATTCATACTTTGAATTTTGAGATCCAAAAGTGAATGTGAACATATGCTGTGACATGCTGTGCTGACTGCATTACACTGTTAGCAGGTAGAGTCATGATCATCTGTCATGAGGTATGATCCTTGAGCACAGGAATGAAGCCCCTTACAGTGTACAGCAACACAAGATGTTGCTGTAGTTATGTTACAGACAACTCAAGGGAAATCCATCATATGTGTATGGTGCTGACCTTGCCCAATGAACTATTATTTTTGTTGCAGTGACACGACTCTTATGACATCATCAATTGTCCAGCAAGAAGAATTCTGGAGCCTAATTTCTGACATGACAATTGTAAAAACCTTGCCAAGATGACACAAGCATATCAGGGTACTGTGAAATTATGTCAGTAAATAATGAAATCTCAGTGAAATAATCGTGGTTCATTTTATGTTGTTACGACTACTATTCATATTATGAGTATGACTTAAGGAAACTCACTTCTTGAACAGTCTTATTCATCTTTCCGCTGTCATATACCTAATTTTATTCCGTGATCAGAAGTTAAGTTTCCTTGTGGTATTGTATACACAAGGGACAGAATTTTAGGTTAATTTGTGCATATTGTTTTAATTTTTGTAGCTCTAAGACATTGCATCACTTTACGCAATGGTTTGTCGCCAGCTTGGCGTTTCAGGGGGGCTAGTGATGATGTCATGATCTTGTGATGGCAGAACTCTCAAGAACATTGTACACTGCACCTCCTCTTTGTTTCACACAAAGGGATAGAGTGATGTCACCACCACATAACCATGAAACCTTCTTGAATGTTCTATGTGACGCTTTGGAAGCGTCCAGAAGCCTTTGCGCACAGCACTAATCCTTTGTGTTCTGGCTAGGTTGAGAACAAGTGTGGCGTGGTAGCGTCCAGCTAGCGTCAGTAGCATTCAAGTGGTCGCTAACAACAGTAGTGTACCACTCTTGCTCCACAGCCAATACATTTCTTTGTTTAGCATCAAGCTTAGAATGCCGACCAATTTTTCATATTTTTCATCCTCACGGCATTCTTTTCACAGCAAAGTCCCATTGCTGTGATGTGACAGGCTCATGGCCTAAAACCTGTGTATTTGTGAATACTTCAATTTCTGAAAGTAAATTCTCACGTGTGAAGGTTACTGTTTACCAGCTCGTCGAGATATACAAATCACAGTGTACTTCATTTCAATACAACAGTGTAATTGCATCAGTGAACAGGTTCTACATCACGTGTGAAGTTACTAACAGGTATTTCACCACAGCATCATAGTGCAACAAGCTACAAGAACAAGGTACTGTACAATATTAATCAGTGCTTACCCTTTCAAAGTAATTGTGCAAGAGGAACTATAAATTCAGTGCAACATTGTATAAGAGTCACTAGTTACAGTGTTAAGGCTAGCGAGATCTATAAATATCAAATTCAACTTAAATTGTTACCAACAGGTAACACAAGATTGATCACCACAAAGTAACTACAACAAATAGTATGTGTAACAACAATCTATACGAAAATTGTAACTAATAAGTCAGTGTATATAACCAGTCTTTTAATATTGAACGTTTAGAATACGAGTACATTACAGAACCAGTGCATTTATTCGAATGGAATAAATTTCTGTTCAACCCTACATGTTCCTGAGCCAGACAGGCGACAGGTATAATTGTAGTAGAAGTTTGAAATTCGACATATATGGTCCTGATCAAAAAATGCATATTATGTTGAAAATGGTTTGTTACCTCAGTTTTTGGTGACGTAATGTACAACAGCATACACAGTTTGTGGAAAATTATGTGATATGAAATACTATGTAAAAATACATATTGCTCTTCTGTAATTCAATTTTCCCTGTGTGACATTTCCATCAACATTTCAGTTCTTAATAAGAATGGGATTTGAGGTGCTCACAGTGGTGAGGATTCAAAATGTAGTTTGAGTTAGTACACCATAA
>Ga0123355_10016227_pt1 | contig 11728 bp, 15 predicted proteins | sample TergutEmb28metaG_3_FD_89872 | JGI IMG/M metagenome (GOLD analysis project Ga0123355, IMG submission 89872) | Embiratermes neotenicus P1 segment gut microbial communities from Petit-Saut dam, French Guiana - Emb289 P1 | ecosystem: Host-associated > Arthropoda: Insects > Digestive system > Gut ...
AGCTATGTGGATTTTATTTATCTTTATCGTTGCACCGTGCATTTCCTAGAGTCATTTATTTGCACACCAACTAATGCACATATATCATTTTTTACATTAAAACATTAAAAATCACTTCAGCATGTTTCGATCCTAAGATCATCTTCAGGGAGCTACACTGTTCTTTAGTAAAGTCACATTTTTAAAAACACTCACTGATTAATTTGATTTGTAATGTAAAAAATATATATGTGCGTTAGTTGGTGTGCTAATAAATGTGAAAATGTGTTTGTAATTAATCAACTACAAACATATTAAAGGTGCGAATCCATGGAACTGTATCTAAAAAAATATAGTATACAGGATCTGTAATTCTGAAATGTGCCATCCCCGTTGTGTGTATAAATAAATAGTTACAGGTATTTAGTCAATAAAACGACAAATATTTCTAATGGTGTTTATAACAGGATAACAACTACATGTTTCGGCCTATTCCGGCCATCATCAGGTTTTCATCCGAAAGAATATTAGTGTTTATAAGATTTATGCGGTTATGTATCGATGGTGAGATCTCATCGTCTGTGTTTTTGATTATTACTACTATTAAGAGACGTGGCTGGGGAGGTGGTGTTCTGTACAGAACACCCCCACCCCCCCAGCCAGTCTCTTAATAGTAGTAATAACCAAAACCACAGATAATGAGATCTCACCATCTTTAAATAACCGCATAAATCTTAGAAACACTAATACTCTTTCGGATGAAAACCTGATGATGGCCGGAATAGGCCGAAACATGTAGATGTTATCATCCTCTAATAAACATCATTAGAAATATTTGTTGTGTTATTTACTAAATACCTGTATCTATTTACGGGATTTGTACTTAAATAGCAAGTCTTTAAAAAGGAAGAAAAATAGGAGGTTAATAATAATAATTATTATTATTGTTATTTATTTATTTATTCATTTAGTTGTAAATAGAGTTCTAGGCACTGGGGAAGAAGTTTCAGAGTTCTGTCCGCGAATTCACAGTGCACGTTATTAAACAAACCTCACAATGCAAAGAGTCAAAACGCGACGTGTTTAGTACGGATTCACATTTCTGTTACTCTGCTTTGAAGTATTATACGTTAAAATACACTGCATGCTAAAAGTATAAAGTTTTGGACTGTATTGTCTACACTCATGTAACACGAATAAGAAGTTAAAGTACGAGTAGTTTCGTGGAGAAACTTACTCACAAATAAGCTGTAAGGGGCATTACAGGCAAAGTGACGGCTACAAATATAAACTTTCATGAAAGAAGTAAAGATAACGGGTTTATGTAAGTGTGCTTTATTGAGCGTCGCTCTCAACACGTAGCGACGACTTCGATGAGGGAATAGGAATAGAGAACAAAGTAGGAATAACCGTGACAGATTAAAGCTGGGATACTCGGATAAAAGCTGTACCAGTGTCACTTTACCAACTACTAATCCTATTTGATATTGCTGCAATGTAACCCGGGCCTCCGCTCTAAGAAGCCAGGGACCCTACGTCAGAGCTATGCATAGCCTATCAGCGATTTAATAATAGGGCGGTGAAAATAATACATTTTCCGCCGGTAATATCGTGGTAAATTAGGCTACTTATTAGCTGGGTTTTCATTCATCAGACGACAGAATTTAATTATCCAAAATGCAATATTCTTCACCGTCATCCCCGTGAGAAAATCCAGTTTCCCTTAGCCTGTAACATATTTCTCCATATTTCTGTTATTATGGGGGAGATTATCGGGTCCAAAAGGCGCTGGTAATTACGATTTATTGAGTTTCTCACATGGCGGCCCCAGCCCGATATTCAGGAAGGAAATGCCTCGCTCTGAGCCTGTGAAATGACGCTAATGAAATGAATGACACGTCATATATCTATTTTAAAATTCCCTGTTCACTGTGCGTAATTCCGGTCATGAGATTCCAGAGCAATGTCATGTACAGTCAGGTCAGACTCACAAAATTCATGGACAAATTCATCTTTGTGGATGGTAACAGAAATGCTTACTTCTTTAACACATTGTAACTGTTCCTGCTTAAACTTGTACTTTGCAAACCAGAAATCAGGTAGATGATAAGGCGATCGCATATAGAAGAGTATTCCTGACGACGTGTACTAACAAGCTTACTTAACTATATAATGGTAAAACACTGGCTGCATTCTGTAAAGAATGAGATTTCAAAACACATTGTGGTATGTAGCATGATACACTTACTTTAAGGACATTCCCGAATATAATTAACCACAAAAAATCTCAAGTTTAGACCTAGCGACAGTGGTAATCATACATGCCACATTTTAACAACAAAGAACTAAACATTTCGCCTGCTGAGAATTTGTTGGTTTCAGTTTTCTCTCAAAATAAACAAGAAGATCATTTATGGTAAACTAGGTTCAGTCGTGCTTCCCACGAATAATGTATCACACAAAACGAATGTCTTGTGCCAAAAATAGCGATTAGTTTCTTCGGGTTCACTAGCCGAATTCAATTCATATTTCATGTATTCTGTTGTGTCATATGAGGCAAGAACCAAGCCATCACACAGGCCTTTTACTAAGATGGTTTTATGAGTCATATACGTCATGTCACGTTCATACAACAAAGGTGCTTTACTTCAAGTTTCTTGCGGTAAAATAACACACAATCTTCCCTCGTTAAACAAACACTTTACTTATGAATATTCACTAAAGCGAGGGATGCATACGCATGGTTATTTATGCCAAAAGAGTGAATTCTCCCCACTCTATTAAGGCCTAATCTCTCTTGAGCAATGGCCCTCAGTTTGTCCACGTCCAGATCTTCAACCGCGACGGGAGACTCGTTAGCGTAAGCACAATCCCAGTTATAGTTTAAGATGTCTGTTACTGAACCCAGCGATGCGGTAAAACGCAAGAATGTATAAACGACGGAGAGACGTCGACGTGCGCTTTCGCCCAAGTCCCCGTCCTCAGCTATTTCATTCCGTGGTTTGACTCTCCCCACTAATACAAGTTCCAAACTTAAGTACAATATTTGACGTCACATTATGGTATCTGTATCGAAAAATAACAATTGTACGCCACCAAATAAGATAAACCGGTGTAAGTGGAACCTCTATGATTAAGATCTAGATTGCTCATTGCATTTAGGTTCAATTTTGTTGAAATTTCTAATAGTGGACTATAAACTCAGTATGTAACTGAGGTACAAATGTAAGAATAACACACTTTATGGTTGTAATTGAGGAAAACAAAACATATTTTGTGAGCTCTAGGTTACACTTACCCCATGGTCTGGGGGAAGAGGAATCTACAACTACTTTCTGCCAAATAAATTACGTAAATAACAATGGGGCTAATTGGAAATGGAAGAATGCAACGTACTTTAAACTCCTGTATATTAAAGACGGCGTGCCGCTTGTTCGTTATAGAAGAAACGGATGGAGTCAATTTGTCGGTGTCCTGATAGCAAAGTAGGCTTTTGCAAGTAATCCTATTTCAAACTGTTTCGCACTTCAGCTGACCTCAAAGAAACTTTATCTTCACGCATGGCAACGCAGTACAGGGCTGCTGTAGGCTTATCGTAACATTCCTCTGGCATATCTCGTCGCCAAAGCGCTTTGAGGAGGAGTGGAAAGTGAGTCTATGGTTTATATTTTCATTCGGAGATAAAGAGTGCTGTTGTATCGCAGAAAGAATATTTACTACAAGAGGGCACTTATTCTCATGACGATGTACTGTTACAGTCTTGTTAAAAACATACGTCCCCAATAACGTAACTCTCAAATCACACCAATTACACCAAACTGAAACTTTTGTGCAAGCGCATGGAATTCGAAGCTTATGGCAAAATCACACAAAATTATAGGATAAAACCTTCATAAAAAAGATTAACCCTTTAAACGCCGAGTTAAATCCCACCTGCCAACTGCTGGCATTATTAGCTCACCATATTCTCCACGTTAGCGGAATAAGGGTTAATACCAGGTACTGAATATTTAGGCTTCCTTTAATAGCATTTTGTTTAATTATTATACTTCTTTAGCCATTTAGACGCCGAGTTAAATCCCACCTGCTAACTGCTGGCATTATTAGGAGCTCACCATATTCTCCACGTTAGCAGAATAAGGGTTAATACCAGGCACTGAATATTTCGGCTTCCTTTAATAGCATTTTGTTTAGTGATTATACTTGTTTAGCCATTTAGACGCCGAGTTAAATCCCATCTGCCATCTGCTGGCATTATTAGGAGCTCACCCTATTCTCCACGTTAGCAGGATAAGGGTTAATGCTGCAATTTGAAGTGAGGCTATGCTCTGCATTCCAGCGACCAGCGTGCACGCGCTCCCCCCCCTCACTTGAGCGGATAAACACATGTATGTAAATGGGGCTGTCCTGATTGGAAGCGTGCAGCGAGCGAGGGTGCAAAACGGACGCTCTGGCTGGTAGCAGCGACCAGACTTGTTTGTCCCTTGCTTGTGTGTGTGTGTGTGGGGAGGGGGGGGGGGGCAGCGATAAGCAGTCCTGCTGAGATCATCGGGGGAAAAATGCGATAGCCTACACTTTGCTGGTGGTGGACGAGCATTTTACGAGCATTGTTGAACTGGCGAGGGCAAAGAGGCGACAAGCAGTAGCTATTGCAGTGTCTTCGATTAGAGAGGCCCTAATTTCCGAGGTTTTTAAGAGACCGGTACTGTGGGATCACAGAATTAAAAATTACCACAACAGGAACTTTGTTGACAAGGAATGGAGGAACCTTTCCCAGACACTGAATATCAGCAGTAAGTACTGTTACATAGCATTTGTATTTGCTTTATACACAAATTTATGTACAGATATGCAGAAATGAGTTCATGTGATTACATAGCGTAATGATGACTTTGAATTACTGCACGTCTCCACTAGCTTCTTCTTGCCATGGTACAGAACCAGCTGGACTGTTGAAATATTTACAAAATAGGTCTCGCGTTTGTTTGGCAGGTGCGGTAACAGAGTTATGTACTCTGGATTTTTTAACTGATTACTGTCATTAGCATCCAGGCTGCCACAATAATTTGATAATAAGTCATGCAAACCCTCAAAGTCTATGATAGTATTGTGCAGTAAAGCTATGCACTTCACAATTTCCAAGGCTGTGTCTACTTTTGTTTCAATGGCTTTGTCCAGAATCCTCCATTTTGAAGCACAAATTCCAAAAGCACATTCTACCACACGTGCATGCGACAGTCTGTAATTAAATATAGATTTACTTCTGTCTAATGTTTTTCTGCTGTACGGTTTCATTAAGTAGGTTGTTAGAGGCTACGCTTCGTCACCAACAAAGACGTAAGGTAATGTAGTTTCACTATTTGGCAAAACTGTATCTTCAGGCAATTTCAAACTTCGTGTTACCAAGCTCTGATACAGAGCTGAATATCGTAAAACTCCACCATCGCTCTGTTTACCATAGGCCCCTACGTCCACAGTTACAAATTTAAGATCTGCGTCCACAACAGCCTGCAGAACAATGGAATGGTAGTGTTTGTAGTTAAAATATTGGCTGCCGGAATTCGGCGGGCATTTGATTCTGATATGCTGTCCATCTATACTTCCAACGCAATTTGGAAAATTCCAGCGAATTTTGAAGTCTTTCGCAATTTCTTGAAATATTTCTTCTGTTGGAGAAGGCATATGTTGTGCCTGTAGAGCGGTCCATATGGCACAAGTTGTCTCTTTGATTATAGACGCTATGGCAGATTTACTTATTCGCATCGAGAATGAAACTTGTCTGAAAGAAATTCCTGTTGAAAGGTACCTGCAATAGGAACATTTACTTATAAAGTAAATGCAATATTTACTGTATTTGCAGAGGAGGTGGCGAAGGCGAGATGGAAAGGTCTGAGGGATAACTTCGCAAAGGAATTTAAAAAAACAGAGAAGCCTAGATTGGGAGAGGGTGCTCCACCGCAGACGCCTCGGTGTATGCATTTCAAGGCACTTCAGTTTCTGAGGGATGTGATGGAGCCTGTCAAGTCGTCAGGCAGTATTGCATTTACACCGATCTGCAACGCGGAACTGCAAGAATCGCAGGACGAAGAAATAATAAACCTGAGGAAAAGCCAGGAATACGAGGTTGAATCAGCATTTTCAGAGGATGCCACTTCTGAAATACAGGATCCTGTTCCGACTGCGCATTTGAGGGCTCCAAAGAGAACGAGAGGGAAATCGATTCTAAGTTATCAGGAAGAAATGATAAGCTTAGAGAACAAGAAACTCGAGTGGTTGATTAAACACGAGGATGAAAAAGACGAGGATCTAAGTTTCTTCAGGTCCCTGGTTCCGTATATGGAACAACTGCCTCCCACAAAAAAGTTATTCTTGGGGTCACAGTTCCAAAACATGGTGGCAGATGAGATTAGTGCACTACAATATACTTTACTTCATCTTCAGCCCCATGCTTGAACAGTTTTGATGGGGTGGGTCCACATAATCGTATATGTAGTAGTGTGATGCCAAGAATAAATTAGCCTTAAAAATCTACTGCAGCTGTTTTTACAAGTGTGCTAATGTAGGGACCACAGATATTAGGTATTCAATAATTCCTATTACAGCTACTGCAAAGCATGTAATCGTGATAATATTGTTCACGCATGGGACAGAATTTTTGTGTAGTAGTTGTCATTGTGCAGTGTTTTTAATTGTTACATTACTTGTGTTCTGATTGCACCACATTGCGTAGCGCTTGTACCCGTGCCTCAGGCTGATGCAACTATTAAGATGGGTGATAACTGGAAAGATCCAGTTACGTCGCACACTCCTGCGCGTTCTGGAACTCGCGTGGCGTCAGTTCTCGCAGGGAGATCTCCAGGTACGGGCGTGTCGTTGATATTACACACAGGAACAAAGGGTTCTATTTGCTTCACCATAGGGGTGTGGTATTGTGAGTAGTTCAAGGGGAGCTCCGCATACTATAAGCTAATATTGTTGTGATTAGATAAACAGTGTTAATTACAACGAGTGTTTCAAACGTGTTGCTTAAGAAGACTATATAATAACATGTTACACTTATTACTTTATTCATTGTGTTGAAAGGACTGACATTTCATGAGGAAATTCAGTAAGTGAAGAACTATATCATTAATAAGAGTGGTAATACATCATATGTTATATATCACTGTGAAGGGCACACCACGAAGACAGTATTCAAGAGTGACTTTGTATTTATAATGTTCATAGCGAAATTAGAATTTGAAGTCACATCTTGTATTATTCTGCCTAGTAATAAATTTAAAGCTAGTAACCTTGTGCCAGAAATTATATACGGAACAGACTTGTTCGCCCGATTTATGTACGTACCAGAGCGTACAATATATTTACATTAATCTTGCCACATGTATTATTTTATCTACCAATGTATTTGAGTCATTATGAATGTAGCGGTCTTCGAGTGAACCAAACTGGCTCCATCACAGAAATGAATAAAGTGTTTTAAATGTGCAGCATGTTGGACTTGCCTCAGTGTCACAAACAGTCTTTCTTCCACGGATATTGTTTTCTGAAAATTTGTTGCGATGTGTGAAATGTGCTGTCGTATAGCCTGCTTCGCCTCCCCACACCACTTCAATCAAATTTTAAGGCACTATTCTCTAGTAGAAACAGACTGCGCGCTCTCATTGACGCTATTTTGCTACTGGACGGTCGCTGCCACGTAGGACACAAAAACGCCAATCGCCTGCACGCGCACGGAAGCGCGTGCACGCTGGTCGCTGGCACGCAGGACGTAGCCTTGTGTTGTATATTTCTCAAGTTAATACTTATGTAACATTTTCTAAACGCAATTAAGTTTACAAATAAGTCGGGAAGCCAGATTTAAATTTACAAACCACCCGGGGAGAAGACTGAGGACCATTTAAATCGCTGCTAGGGGTTTTAATTGTTCAGAATCACCAATCTCTTCATTTGTCTTGGTTGTTTTCTTTTTTTTATGTTCCTGTCTTTCACATTTTTACTCACAGTTTCCGTCATTCTTTTAGTTACCTCTCCTGACGTCATTACTTCCGCCCTTCCACAAATCCGCTTCATTTCAGTTTTTACATGGGGCATCTAATTTACTTGGTCTAATAGCAGTTTCTCGAATGTTTTATTTTGATTAATTGGTATAACTCTCGATGATGGATGGGAAACAACTTCATCTGCATGAACCCTCAACAGCAGAGATGTTGCAGCTCCTGCTGCATGAGATGTTGCTGGCAGGACTGCAGAAATTATGAATGTATCGATACTCTTTTTTCGTCATGGTTCAACGCTTTGTGGCTTTTTGAGATTTAACTTAGGGGTTATTTTAAAGCGAATAAAAAAAATCATCACCAGGAACTCCTCCTCTGAATGGTGTGGGTATTTTGTTTTCATTGACATACCGGCCTATCGTCTCTAGATTTTTTTTTTTTTGAGAGGCCGAAGCCCCATTTCTCCATCAACTTAAGACACTCTGCAATTTTTTCTTTTCATGGAAGGGGAGACCAGTTGGTCGACCCAACGTTTGGCTTTTTACCCCTCTCATTCCCTTCACATGTTCAAATCATGCAGCTGTAGGTATTTTATAAAGCTTTGCAGCCCTACATAATGTCATCCGACCACTTTTCACATTCTCTACGGCCGTGTTTAAGTCTTCTTTCGAATAGGTAGGGGGTAACGTTTTACGTTTGTATGTACGCACCACATTTGCAAGACCTGCTGTGATAAAAACATCGCCAATAAGACCAAATGGATGATAGAGATTAGATTTGTGACTGTTCTAAGTATGGGGTAATTGTAACCTATACGAGGTTACGCTTACCCCAGGCGGCCATTTTGTCGAGGAAAGTGAACCCACACAGCTTTTAATTCTAAGAACAATATTATTTGTATGACACTTATTAAAGTATCCTAAAGTACAAATTTGTAAATACTTACCGCAAATATATCGACACCTACACTGAAATGTTGCTTTCTGTGACAGCAACCCACGGACTACCCTTGGTTGCACAACGAGGAAAAACTACGCACTTCCACACTTCCACACATCCGCTACTCAAATTACCGCGAAGCGTTTCCGCTGCTAAACAGACACATACTAGAATACAGTAAGTATAAATCCGGTAGACAGCGCCACTTCAAAAGCAGTGTCACACGAGATACTAGGCATAGGTTCCACTTGCCCCGAACCTACACTTACCCCGGTTCACCTTACAACTTTTATCAGTAAACAAAACTTGTTGAATTAACTCTAGTGTCGTAAGTTTTGACTTAATCGGTCATCGTGAGGCTAATCTAATAAAATATTGTTTACCGTAGGCTACTCACGTGTGTCAAATTTTTGAATAAGATCTTTGTCAACTGACTGTCAAGTGAAGTTTATGTTGGCATCACACTTTTGTAAACAAAGTCGTAGGCAATCGAGATATGAAATTTTCGCTATTCTGGGATGCTACGCACCGCAGATTGACAGTTACAGACATTGCGCGATAACCTATTGGTCCCATCTTCAAGGGTCCTGCAGTCCGCTGTTTGGCCCTTGAAGACGGGACCGACGCTGCGGCGGGAGCCTGATATCAAGCTAATGCAGATCTCATTCCCAGAACATTGACACATGATATTTCGTATTTACACAATTATGCGTTTTTTTAAATCAGATTACAAGTAGTCGAAACTTATGACTGTAGGGTTAAGGCAAAAAGTTTTATTTACTTAATAAAGGATGTTTGAAGTTATAAAAGTATTATGCGCCATTTCCAATGAGTAGCTTATCTTCATCACGGTGCTGCACTATCGACTACACTATTTTCCCTTCATCTATCGACATGCCACGTCCCCTGCACACTCATCTCGCCTTATACGCAGATGACACTGCTCTTGTATCTCAGTCCTGGCATCCTGACATTATCTTCCACTGTAACGACCTTACTCAAATACTGCACTATGTGGAAACTCCGATTAAATACCCACAAAACTGAAACTATTCTATTTTCCAAGCGCCGCCCACCCCCCCTTCCCGGACCCCTTCAAATCCATTATATCTTTGTGCCCTGGGCCTCGGCGGTACGCTATTTAAACCTCACACTAGACTCTCAGTTTCTCTACACCCGGCACTTCCACACCGTCGCCAACAAAGCCACAGCCGTCCTCTCTAACATTTTCCCCCCACCTCGCCCGAGATTCAACGCTCAAAAAGTCCAACAAGTCAACCACCTACAAATTGTTAATTCGATCCATTCTAAATTATACCGCTCCTGTCTGCAGTTCCAGATGTCCCTCCAACTACCTCAGACTCCAAGTCATCCAGTCACAGTGTCTCCGAGTCATCGGTAATTATCCCAGACGCAACCTCACCTCCCACTTGCACAACACTCCAAACATTGAGCCCATCCCAATTATCATCCACCCACTTAGAGCCGAATTTTTTGCTCCAACTCCAAACCTCTGGTCCAACAAATCGGGAATTATACTCTAGCCGACCTGACTAACGTAGATAAGAAATATAAACATAAGCAACTGAAGCACATTCTGCTGTAATTAGCTCACTGACAGTCGCAGTGTTGTTTTTCAAGAAGTTTTCACCGCTATTATTTATATTCAATTTTATTTCACTTTTGATATTTTATAAATGTTTATTCAAGTTTTCTGCGAGAAAAAATTGTAACTTGTCCTCGTAGAAGCTGTACATACTTTCTTTCAAATAAATATTTGAAAAAAAAAAAGCTCGTCTACAACACGTTGAGACAAACTTCTGTCCTCCCACCGTCTCGCTGGCGTCGACTAAAATACAAGTCGCCGCGGCCTAAAATTCAATATGAACTTGACTTATCTGCAGCGCTGTTGTAACGGTCTAAAATCTCGCAATATGAAAATGGGTTTTGTACCTTCAAATACCATCTCGTCTTGCACCAGTTCATCAAGGTGTAATACCCATCAGTTACAATTAGTCATGAGATGCTTCTTTTCAGAATCTGATTATGTAAGCAAGCCACAACTCTGGAGGAAATGTAGCATAAAAGTGACAATACTTCATGCTGCTTTAGCGTGCGAAGAGTCGCTCAAGTGATATGAAATCCGCGTGAAAAACAATGTTGCCAGCGTTCTGCATGATATCCCCAAATTTGCAAACAATTCATCTGTACACAGTATTAATACAAGCAATAAGCACCATCTTCATATACCACATGCCAATATATATTGTTAAAAAAAATAAGTTGGTATCGAAATATTAATCGGTTTACAAACTAATCTGAAAATCCTCAATAATGATATGCAAAATAAAGAGCAGTCTTAAGAAAATACATACATACATACATACACACTTCTTTTACTTTGCAGATGAATTTTGTATGTGTTACGGCGATCTATAACACTATTTTGTAAAAGGTTTGTGGTATTCTACACTGCAAAAATTTGGTAAATGTGTGTATTTTTTACTTGTTCCACATCAGACTGTCCTTGAGAAAAACTTATTGATGGACGGAACGTAAATACAAGGTGGTTCAAATATGACCGGGACTATTTGTGTGTAAATCTGGCGACATCAGTCCCGGTCATATTTGAACCACCTTGTATGTATGTATGTATTTATGTAAGTAAGTAGCCGACGAGGGGTGGTCCTCAGCTTGGGGGTTGGGCGAAGTGCTAACAACCCCTCCCTGTTAAAACCAATGTTCAGTAACACTCACATGCGAGATGATTCCACTGGACACAAAACAATCCGGAGGTAAACTACTCCCCCACT